>Ga0115099_10094389_pt1 | contig 11877 bp, 20 predicted proteins | sample MBTome_FD_89017 | JGI IMG/M metagenome (GOLD analysis project Ga0115099, IMG submission 89017) | Marine eukaryotic communities from Pacific Ocean to study complex ecological interactions - MBTS_20Mar14_M2_3um Metatranscriptome... | ecosystem: Environmental > Aquatic > Marine > Oceanic | place... | reverse complement strand
CAGGACTTGAACCTACAACGTTACCGTTATGAGCGGTACGTTCTAACCAGTTAAACTATAAGCCCATTGGAAGAAAGCCCCGTTGCCGGGGCTAGAGAGATTAGAATACGAAAAGAATAAGGAAAGCCATCATAAGTGCAAAAAGAGCAATCGCTTCTGTTAAAGCGAATCCAAGAATTGCATATCCAAAAAGTGTTTTTGTTAATGATGGGTTACGTGCAACAGAACTAATGAAAGATCCGAAAACGATTCCAATTCCAGCACCAGCTCCTGCTAACGCGATTGTTGCACATCCTGCTCCGATTAATTTAGCTCCTTCAGCCATAGTATTATATCTTTTTCTAAAAAATGATAGCGTGGCATACTTCTTCGTAAGAATGAAAGCCTTTTTCTTTTTTTTGATCGAATAATTCATGAAATGAACCTAATGATTCATATATCCACCGCTTAAGATGGATCAAAGAAAGAGAGTCCTTTTAAGGGATAGAAAACGGCTCGTGATATTAATAGATTACACGCGACGTTTTCTTGGTGGTCGGCATCCGTTAAAAGGCACTGCTGTTTTATCTTGAATAGAAAGAATAGAGAGCCCTCCACTTTCTAATCCGCGAACAGAAGCTTTCTTTCCATTTCCAATACCTTTAACTACAACGTGTGCTTTTGAAAATCCTAGCATCTGACTTTTTTTTGCAAGATCTTCAGCTGCTGCTTGGGCTGCATATGTTGTTGAACGACGAGACCCTTTAAATCCACAAGTCCCTGCAGAAGACCAACATTGCACATTTCCACGATGATCTGCGCAAGAGATGATTGTATTGTTAAGAGAAGAATGAATATGGATAGTTGGAATCGTTTCTCTTTCATCCGAAGAATTTAAACGATAAAAAAAAGAATGTTTCATACCGATAGAAGAATAGGTGTTTAATCGGTGTTGCTTTCGAATAGAAATCCAAGGAATCATATCATAGTTCTTTTTTTTAGTTTTTGGATCTTCAAATTTACTTCACAAAAGAACGTCTGCGACGTGCTGTTCGAGCATTTGTATGTGTTCGTTGTCCACGAAGAGGTAATCCAGAAACATGACGAAATCCTTTATAACATCCAATAGCAACTAGTCGTTGAACATCCTGAGAGATCGCACGAACAAGTTCAGATTCCGTATAATAATAGTTTGTTAAAATTCTTGTCAGTTGGTCAATTTGACTTGTTGACAACTGTTGTACTTGGTAGACTTCCCCGATACCTATTTGATCGCAAATCTGATTTGCACGATATGACCCTATCCCAAAAAGTGTCGTAAGAGCATGTCGAACACGTTTCTTTGGCGAAAGAGTTTTTTGAAGGAGAAATGTCATAAAAAATCCCTTTTTTTATTTCCAAAAATTTTGAGAAATGCAATCCGTTCTATCACCAAACCTGTCATTTTTCTTCTGACCAACTTCCGCTTTCCGAAGGCGTCTTATAGGCGCCTTTTCTTGGGGTTGGCACTCCGTTGAGCAGCATCTTTTCGCCTTTATTTCATCCTTAAAAAAACTAAAAATAGAAGAAAGAGAAAAGAAAAATAAAGAAGATTACTTTTTCTTCCCTTGCTTTAATGTTACAGTTTGGTGAAGTTTACGAATACCTTTTCCTTTGTAAGGTTCAGGCATTTTCATATGTTGAAAACTTGCAACTGTCTGCATTACTTGATTTTTATCAATACCATAAAAAGAAATAAGAGTAGGCTTGGGACAAAAAACTCGAACATCTTTAGGAACTGAAAAAATAATGTCATGACTTTGCCCTAAACGAACGATAAGACGTTGTCCAGCATTTGAATCTTGTGGTGATTTGGTTGTGTCTTCTTGAACACGATACCCAACACCAACAATCTCAAGAGAGATCAAAAAACCAGATGAAACCCCTTGGACAGCCTGTTTAATAGCTGCGAGGATACTGTGAACAACCTGGAGAGCATGTTTGGGCCCTTTTGGGGAGATAGCATGTATTGAAAGATGTGTTTGCGTTGTGCGAAAGAAACAAACGCCTTTATCATCTAATTTAGATAATGAAAGTGAAAGGCTTCCAAGAAGACCTTCAAGATGAAGAATGCGATTCATTCCGTCCTCTTGAAATGATATTGCAACATCGGACGGATAAGCAAAATTTCTTTGGACCATAGTATGTTTTACCTTTTGTACTTAGGTATTCATTATTCATCTATTTCTCCAGGCCTTATTTTCATAAGGTGGGAAATAGATTGAAAGTGAATTAAAGACGAGTTACTATTAGAAGACTCGTCCAATCATTTCTCCTCCAAGTTTCCATCCTCGGGCATCTCTATCTGTAAGAACACCACGTGAAGTAGAAAGGAGAAAAAGTCCAAGACCACCTTTATATTTTGTCACTTTTTTGGATTGTGTATAAACACGTCGTCCAGGTGAAGAAATACGGTGAAGTTCTTGAAATACTGGACTTGCTAGATCATATTTAAGAAAAACGGTGATGCTTGTCCATTTGTTTGCAGAGGTTTGAGATGCTTTTCTTTTACACCCACGAATAAAACCTTCAATATACAATGTAAGCATAATATCCCAAATATGAGATGAAAAGGGTATTTCTACCTTGTAGAAACCACGAGTTTGGGCATTTCGAAGGGTGCAAAATGCATTTCCGACAGTATCCATAGATTCTAGATCTTTTTTGTGAATATTACCAACTAGCTTTTAAAACTCCTGGAAGAGCTCCCTTGAGAGCAAGATCACGAAAACGGAGTCGAGAAAGTTTAAATTTACGATAGACACCATGTGCTCGACCTGAAAGGACACAACGGTTTTGAATTCGAACACGCGAACTATTTCGTGGCAGGCTTGCAAGTTTTTTTTGAGCGGTATATCGAACTTCTTTTGGAAGACTTGTATCTAAAAATATAGACTGTAAGAGTGCACGATGTGCCTCATGTTTTTGAAACAATTTTCGACGTTTTTCATCGCAACGGTTAGCGTTAAACATAAGAAAATTCTTTTTTGTTGTTCCTCTTCTTAAAAACTCCTCTATTAAGAATGAAAAGGAAATTGAAACGCACTGATTAAGAGTTGTGCATACATTGGTGAAGAAGAATCACAATGTAAACTCAATTCTACTCCAGAAGAAAGATCTACAACATCATAAAGAGCCTCTAATTCTTGAAAAATCAATGTGGTTGATAACCCATATGAAAACTTTCCTTGAACATTAACACTCTTCGGTGTAAACCCTGAAAAATCGCGTAAACGAGGAAGAACTACCTGAGAAAGCATTTCAAGCATAGACAACATCCGTTGTCCTCTTAAAGTTACTTTACAGCCTAACAAACTATCTTTTCGTAGTCGGAATGCTGCGACAGGTTTTTTTGCACGCGTAAGCTGTGGTGTTTGACCACTGATAAGCATAAGTGTTAAAAAAGGTGAAAGAATATGTGTAGATTGATTAATTGCTTGTGTTGTACTTGTATGAAGAGTTATTTTTGAAAATGTTGGAAGTTCTGCGATTGTTTTAACTTTTAATTTCAGCAAAAGGTCTCGTGGAACTGCAACTTGGGAAACATGAGAAAAAGAAGTCATAAAAAAACTGCTTTTTTAGCAAAAATACTTTAGTTCTTTTTCTTCGCAAGAAAAAAAAGGAATTATCCATTTTCATTAAATCGATTATTTGAAGATGAAGTAGGATACGTTACATAATATATGTTGCAAGTGAAAGAATTTTCACAGAGTTCTTTTTTCGAAGCTCATACGATACTAATCCCCCAAGACGACTTCCAATAGGAAGACCTTGTGATGTTAATAAGATGCTAGCATTTCGTGATGATGAAAATATTGAACCATCTGATCGACGCACGGGCTTGCGAGTTTCAGTCACAAGAGCCTGTAAAACATCTCCTTTTTTCACTTTACCTGTGTGTTTAACTTGTTGAACAGATACAAGGATACGATCACCAACTGATGCATACTTGCCTCCTTCAACTAAATGAATGCATTTCACTTTTTTCGCTCCGCTGTTATCAGAAACGGTTAAAAAGCTTCCAGGAAGGATCATACGAATTTTCTTTTCTACGGCTTAAAAATAATATTGAACGTTTTCGTTCTATGAATATGCACACTTGCTCAGAATACGTCTTTGATATTTGTGCTTTTCTGTTTTGTTTTGTTCTTTTTTCTGATTCAAACAATAAAAATGAAACCGCTTCACAGGGTGCCAATCTAAAGAAAAAGAGCCTAGTGGAAGAAAGCCACCTAGCGGAAGTTGGTCAGAAAGAGAAAGAAACATGGTATTACAACTTTGCAATTGCTGAATATTTTTGCGCACGTGTCACAAAACGAATAGCGAAAGGAAACTTACATGCAGCAAGTTCTGTTGCAGCTTTTGCTTGTTCAAATGAGACTCCATCCATTTCGAAAAGCACTTGACCGGAACGAATACGGCAAACCCAAAAAGAAGGACTTCCCTTTCCTTTTCCCATACGAACCTCAGCAGGTTTTTCACTCACAGAAATGTCTGGAAATACTCGAATCCATACTTTTCCGCTTCGACGAAACGCTCGAGTAATACTTCGGCGAATAGTTTCTATCACTTGAGCAGAAAGACGACCTGATGCCATGCTAACAATACCGTATTGACCAAAAGCCAGTTGATTCAGATTAGTAGCTAATCCTCCGCAACGACCTTTTTGATGCTTTCGGAATTTTGTATTTTTAGGGCGAAGCATACGTTTTTACCTTTTTAACATCTACATATTATACCACGAGGAAGAACTCTTTGCACAGGTATAATACCGTTGTACTTCACATCTTTAGGGAGTGGGCTTGGAGCATTTGCTTATGAATAGCAGATCCATACTTTAACACCAATACTTCCAAAAGACGTTGAAGCAGTATATCGAGAGAAATCCACTTTTTGTGAAAATACATGAAGTGAACTTTGACCCCATTTTCGAGATTCACTTTTTGCCATTTCGGCACCTCCAAGACGACCAGCACAAACAATTCTGAGTCCTTGAATATTCTTTTGACTTGAAAGTTCTTTTGTAAGTCCTTTCCAAACAGCTCGAAATGATTTTCCTTGTTCCATTTGTGAAGCAACTAAACGAGCAACACTTGAAGCGCTTTGGAAAACATGATCTAATTGAACAGGAAAAAAGAATAAAGAGGAACCTGTTTGTTGAAAAGAGAGATTTTCAATATATTGAGGTGTTTGACGAAGAATATATTTAGCATGCAAATCTTTTCGTCCATTTTGCGAAAGAGAAAGCATAGGAACAGGAGCATATGATTTGCCATGAGCTGCTAAAGAAGAAGCAGAAAGTTTCTCATTGAGATTTTTTGCTGTATGAATATTCTGAACCCAAAATGACGTTTCTGGCGTGAGTTTCTTCTTCTTACACAGAAGTGTATGAAAAATAAAAGAAGTAAGCATCACATGGTTTTGAGTATTTTTGAAAGACGAAATTTCACCAGATGAGAGTTTGTTTTTTTTCTTCTACAGTATTTTTAATGAAAGGATTTAAGAAAAAGGCAAAAAAGGCATTTTTCGTTTTTTGAATAGATGGCATTTTGCGATTATCAACACCACTCTTTGCTGTTACAGAAGCACGAAGTCCTTCATTAAAAAATGTAAAGAAACCTTCTTGATGAAAAGCAGCATAAAGTGAGTAAAATCTTGCAGGGATACATTTTTCTTTATTCAAAGATGCTGAAAGAAAAAATGCGTTCACATATTCTCTTAAAAAAACATCTTGAGAAAGAATTTGTGGGTATGTATGCTCTGCGTACCACCAAGCATTAAATGATCGATTTGTTGAAATTCGAACAGCTATTGGATGTACTTTCTGACCCATATATGATTACTTCTTTTTTCCTTTCTTCTTGTGCACACCTTTTTTGCGAGTTGAAGCAAATTCACCATATTTATGCCCAACCATATCCTCCGTAATACGAAAGTTTAAAAAAGATTTTCCATTATGCACTTCTACTGTTCGACCTACTATTGTGGGAAGAATCAGCGAACGGCGTGACCACACTCGAAGAACTTTAGAATCTTCAATCTCTGAATTCCAATTTGCAAGTCGAAAAAAAGATGTATCTACAAAAGGGCCTTTTTTAAGAGATCGTGCCATAAAAAACGGTCTTTTTTTTAACTCTTTTAGAGTGATCCATCGATTATGTATTGTTTATTCACCTCAATGCTTACCCATCGGAGATGGATTAGAAAATGAATGAAACATCTAGTTTCAATAGATAAACGACTCATGATGCATCAAATATTCATATCATACAGTAGAAATTGTTCGTTTTATTCTTTCAAGAAACAAAAAAGATGAAGAGAATAAAAAAAGGGTGATATGACCCATTGTGCATGTAAATAAGATATGCGAAAGTGGCGAAATTGGTAAACGCGTTATCTTGAGGGGGTAGTGAGCTTATGCTCCTGAGGGTTCAAGTCCCTCCTTTCGCAAACTTGTCCAAGAAGATGTTTGAACCTGTACCTCTACTCCTTGAAAAGGTGTACTTTGTAAAACATGAAAAAAACTATCTGACACTTTTGATGATGAAAGCGCTGTGCATCGTATCTTAAAACGAGAAAGCTCGAATTGTTCACGTGATTTTTTGTTCACATGTGGAGAACGAAGAACAGTAAAACGATGTGTTTTTTTTGGAAGATACGACGGTGACGAAAGAGTCATATCACTGTTTTCACAAATATGTGTAAGTTGTTTATATGCTCGTTGAAGAAGTGATGGGTGAAAAGATTTGAGCGAAAATTGAAACACCATAATACATTCTTTTTTTGTAAAAAGCCTACGGCCGGACTTGAACCGGGGACCTTTCCCTTACCATGGGAATGCTCTACCATCTGAGCTACGAAGGCCAAATATATTTATTTTCATAAAAACAATTTTACGAAAGAATAAAAACAAAAATAGACTTAAAAAAATCATTTCTGGGGACGTAGTTTAATTGGTTGAGCGCATGCTTTGCAAGCATGAAGATACCGGTTCGAGTCCGGTCGTCTCCAAAAATATGATTTAGAGAAACAATTATTAAGTACCTATGGATTACACAACGGAGGAAACGGGATTCGAACCCATGATACAAAAATTTTTGTATGTTGGTTTAGCAAACCAATGCCTTAAGCCACTCAGCCATTCCTCCCTTCTTCCGAAGGCGTCTTATACTTTCAATAATAGATTCATTTTTTAGATTTATAACATGCCAAATTAGTTTTTATTGCAATTTTGTTGTTTATAAATTTTTTTAAAGCTCCATGTTTTTCTTCTAGAAAAATGTAAAAAAAAGCATATACAATGGCTATTGAGCATTCAATTTCATCAAAGAAGGTAAAAAATTTTACCTTAAATTTTGGTCCTCAGCATCCAGCTGCTCACGGTGTATTACGCCTTGTGCTTGAGATGAATGGTGAGGTTGTAGAACGTGCAGATCCACATATTGGACTTCTTCATCGTGGAACCGAAAAACTTATTGAATACAAAACATATATTCAAGCTCTTCCTTATTTTGATCGCCTTGATTATGTGTCTATGATGGCACAAGAGCACGGATATTCATTAGCAGTAGAAAAGCTTCTTGAATGTGAAGTTCCTCTTCGTGCACAATATATTCGAGTACTTTTTTGTGAACTTACTCGTATTTTAAATCATCTTCTTGCATTAACAACACATGCTATGGATGTTGGAGCTTTAACTCCTTTCCTATGGGCCTTCGAAGAACGTGAAAAGCTCATGGAATTTTATGAGCGAGTTCAGGAGCTCGTATGCACGCTGCTTATATTCGACCAGGAGGTGTTGCACAAGATCTTCCTCGTGGATTAAGTGAAGATATCTACACTTTCGCTGAACACTTTGCATCTCGAATTGACGAGATGGAAGAAATGTTAACAAATAATCGTATTTGGAAACAGCGTCTTGTTGATATTGGAACAGTAAGCGCAGCAGATGCAATGGATTGGGGTTTCAGTGGTGTTATGCTACGTGGATCAGGTGTTGCATGGGATCTACGAAAAACACAACCTTATGATATTTATGATCAATTAAGTTTCGATGTTCCTGTAGGAACACGTGGGGATTGTTATGATCGTTACTTGATCCGTGTTGAAGAAATGCGCCAAAGTATTCGTCTCGTTATGCAATGTCTAAATAACATGCCTACTGGTATTATCAAAACGGACGATCGAAAGTGTACACCACCTTCTCGAACACAAATGAAACAATCAATGGAATCTTTAATTCACCACTTTAAACTTTATACAGAAGGTTTTACTGTTCCTGCTTCAGAAACATATACCGCTGTTGAAGCACCTAAAGGTGAATTTGGGGTATATCTTGTAAGTAATGGAACAAATCGTCCATACCGTTGTAAGATTCGTGCTCCAGGATTTGCTCACTTGCAAAGTCTTGACTTTATGTCAAAGAACCACATGTTAGCAGATGTTGTGACTATTATTGGAACACAAGATATTGTATTCGGTGAAGTTGATCGCTAAATAACAAATCATACCGGTTATCCATCTTAGATGGGTAGCCGACTATTCTCTTTGCATAAAAAGGCTTTATTCCGTAAGGCCGCTTCTTTTTGTAAAATCCTATTTTTATGTAGCATGCTATGAGAATGTAGAAGGGTGATTAGCTCAGTTGGTAGAGCATCTCGTTTACACCGAGAAAGTCAGCGGTTCGAGTCCGTTATCACCCATAGAACTTGAATATGAAAGGGAAAGTAGCTTAGTTGGTTAGAGTCCTGGCCTGTCACGCCAGAGGTCGCGGGTTCAAGTCCCGTTTTTCCCGTAATCATTCTACGACCAAATAAAAGACCTCAAGTATAGTAGGTCCCGCTCACCTTAAAAAATAAACGTGAAGCATCTATCGAATTCATCAAAGATAAACGTAACCCATTTTCATGGATCATTCCTAAAAAAGGGGGTGTGCAAACCAAAAAAAGCAGCATATATGATCGAATACGTACCTATTCTTCTTTATATCTTGATTAGTAGCGGCCTTTCTTTTTTAATCCTTGGATTATCTTTCCTCTTTGGTACAACCCCAAAGGAAGATCCTGAAAAACTCTCAGCGTACGAATGTGGTTTTGACCCTTTCGATGATGCACGAAGCCGTTTTGATATTCGTTTCTATCTTGTTGCAATCCTTTTCATCATTTTTGACTTGGAGGTTACTTTCCTTTTCCCATGGGCTGTAACGTTAGCAAACGGAAATTTCTTTGCATTTTGGTCTATGATGGTCTTTTTAATCATTTTAACCATTGGTTTCATTTACGAGTGGAAAAAAGGTGCTCTTGATTGGGAGTAAAACGCAACAAGAGTTAAAATATGTGTGCCTCTCTTATTGGAGAGGCACATTTATGTGGCTTACAGATCTTTCTCAGTAAGTTCCCACGGACTTGTAAAATCAAAATATCGGAAATCTTGAGGAAGTTCGATTGGTTCAGTTACTACACGCTTTTCAGAATCATCATATCGTACTTCTACATAACCACTTAACGGGAAATCCTTTCGAAGGGGATGCCCTTCAAATCCATAATCTGTTAAGATACGACGTAAATCCGGGTGATCTGAGAAAAAGATACCAAACATGTCCCAAGTTTCTCGTTCCCACCAAGAAGCTGCGTTATAAAGTTGCACAAGAGAAGGCAACGGTGTCATTTCGTCCACACAAGTTTTTACACGAAGACGTGCATTATAATGAATACTTAGAATATTGTATACAACTTCGAAACGGTCTTTTCGAGATGGAAAATCAACAGCAGTAATATCAATAAGAACTTTATACTGAGTTGTCGTGTGATCACGAAGGTATTCGAAAAACGGAAGAAGATATTCAGGAAAAATATAAAGAACAATTTCATTTTTTTTTTTTGATATAACGTTGAATCCACTTTGGTACACTTCGAAGAAGACTTCTTACAAAAAGTTTTTCCATACTACCATTCTTTTTTGATTTAAAATTGCGTATCTTTGCCTCATATTCCAAAAATTCTCATTTGAAATACATTCGCGAAAAAGGTTGGTTTTATTACAATTGAAAATATAGGAATATGTCCATGAACTTATTTTATAAATTGAAATAAGTCTTACAAAAATAGAAACTAAATTTTTTACTCTCCATGCCTCTCATAAAGAAGAGACATGGTTTACGTTTTTGAATCCTCTAAAAAAGCTATTTATTCGTCTATTCATCGAAGAAATGAAATGAGTTGTAATGTGGTAGCTTTTACTTTGAATACCAAAGAAGAGTATTTTTAGTTCGTTTAATTTTTTTCTGTAATTGGAGCAAACCAAATAGGAGCGCTTCAGCTGTAGGCGGACATCCTGGAACATAAATATCTACAGGAACAATACGATCACACCCACGTACAACAGAATAAGAGTAGTGATAATATCCTCCTCCATTTGCGCAACTTCCCATAGAAAGAACCCAGCGTGGTTCTGGCATTTGATCATAGACCTTACGCAGAGCTGGAGCCATTTTATTTGTAAGTGTTCCGGCAACAATCATAACATCTGACTGACGGGGGCTTGGTCGAAAAATAATTCCAAAGCGATCTAAATCGTAACGTGCTGCTCCTGTATGCATCATTTCGACGGCACAACAAGCAAGCCCGAAGGTCATAGGCCACATTGAACCTTTACGTGCCCAGTTGACGAGGCTATCCACTTTTGAAAGAATGTATTCAGCTTTTTTTATATTTTTCTTTTTTCCTTGCTTGTCCAAAAACGAGCAATAAATAGGGAGTCCATCAAAATACCCACCATACAATGGGTCAATGATGAATAAATAATGGACTAGAAGATATTTCGATTAAAAGTTATATTCCTTGTAACAAGAAAAACTACACCTTTAATGGATGGATTTGATCTTTAACAAAAAAAAGACTCCTTTCCTTATGTCTTTATTAAGAAAACAAAAACTTTTGGTTTCATCATCACCTCTTTTTGATACACGTGCTTACCCATTCTGTCTATTCTTTATGTATACACATGTTTCGGTAACTCAATGGCAACTTGTGCGCCAAAAAATTGCAGAACTCGCTTCAGAGTCTAAGCTTCAGGTTGTGAAGAACAAAATCATTCTCCATCACTTCATCGAAAACAAAGAAAAAGGGGCTGCTCTTTTTCAGGGACCTACTTGCATGATTGCAAGTCCAAATGAGTCTCAAATGCGAGCTGTGGTGTCTTTAATTAGTAATTTTCCAGAATTTTCACTTGTAGGTGGAAAGATAGAAAAAGACCTTTTCCATTCTGCTGATATAAAAGCCTATTGTAAATTACCATCTGCTCAAGATGTTCACAAAGAACTTCTTGCAAGTATGCAAAATACGTCTCCACTTGTATCTACTCTTCAACAAGCGCATTTACCTTTAATTAACCTTTTACAAGGTTGTACAACTGAATTATACAATGTTCATCTTGTGATGAGCAAAGGTGGAAAGGGCGAATAACGGGAATTGAACCCGTATTTTCAGAGTCACAGTCTGACACTTTCACCGATTAAGTTATATTCGCCATTGTAAAGTTCTATTTTTGCAAAACACTTCTCAAAACCTTCTAGGTTGTGAAAAGATATTGCCCATTAAAAAATGGGCATATTTTTTTCTATTATCTTTGTAAATGTAAATTGTTTTTTCGTAAAGTGGCTTTATTCCGTAAGGTGGCTTCTTTATTAAGCAAGAGAATGGTCAGATAACATAATGGCAATGTATTGGATTGCAAATCCTGTAATGGCGGTTCGACTCCGCCTCTGACCTTCTTCCGAAAGCGTGTTATTTGTAAGTAGGATTTGGTATTATATGTTAAGAAGGATAGGCGCCAATGCATCAAGTGAAATATATAGCAGTT
>Ga0115099_10757276_pt1 | contig 11887 bp, 5 predicted proteins | sample MBTome_FD_89017 | JGI IMG/M metagenome (GOLD analysis project Ga0115099, IMG submission 89017) | Marine eukaryotic communities from Pacific Ocean to study complex ecological interactions - MBTS_20Mar14_M2_3um Metatranscriptome... | ecosystem: Environmental > Aquatic > Marine > Oceanic | place... | reverse complement strand
GTGAAACGGGTAATAATACCCTGTATTACAACGAAACGCATTTAATTTAATTAGATGATTTCTAAAACAAATTAAATTTTATCGTTGTAAGAAAGTTGTCTTGCGACAAATAGCTAAAGCTCATAATCATTCATTGATATATCAACAATACCAAAAACGTATATTCTACAGATAACAAAGTGTTATATGTAGTACTTCCCATGCCTATCATCACTATGAGATGAAAGCTGTATACCTTGTCAATAAAGCGCTCAACTTAGGACTGCCTAAAAGAGGTTAATATTATTGACTAAAATATTAACCATATTCTTCACTACTTAAACTTTCTTTAAACTTCTAATACAATCTTAGGATATCTAAATTTTAAACACTCTGTTTCCCGGATATATTATTTACGTTAAAGAACTGTTAAACATAGTTTACAAAGCAGGCTAACATAATAGTAGCCTTGGAATCATCTTACTAGAATTAATATTAATAATCCAAGTAATATTTATCCGCTAAACTCAAACTAGTCTTGAAATCTTAATAAAGCTCTAAAACAATCTTTGCTTTATTAGGATCAAACTTATTGACCAAAATCGCTTATCCTGTAAACTCATTTACGATTTCATAATCACTATGCTATTTAATATCATTATTATAGTCTTGATTATAAAAACTGTATTTATCATCAAAATTTTCAAATATACTAGCAATAATCTCATTATCATCATCAGTAATAACATCTTATATATCACTCTTAAGTACATCATAGATATTATCATCTGATAGATATTGATTAAACCAACCCTATTTCTAAATAATCTTACATATCTAAGAATAGTCATTAACATAACGACTATTTTTTAACCATTTTAACATGTTCTCAAATGTATCACCATATAAAACACTAGGATGATATTTGCAAGCAAACACCACAGAAAGTATTTTTTCAGAATAAGTGAGAGTCACGTTATTTTGGAAACCTTCGACTAATAAATGATTACTTGCCATAACGTTGGAGCATTTTTTTGCATCTTCTCTTGTGAAACCATGATCAGTGAATTTTTTACTGACAAAATGAATTTCATTGAAACTTTTTATTTAGAATTTTAAGATAACTGCGTGTGGCAATGGCGTATTTTAAACCAGTGTCTTTGCGTTAGGAAAAGATTCCCATATGAAGCCCTCGAAATCCGGGTGTTGCCCTTCATCGTAGGCATTTGCGGTGTCGTCACCACAAAATACTAATGTAAAGTCTCTATAATCCAATATACCATTTACTTTTTATGTCACAAAATCTAGTGGATTCACTTAACGATTCAATTTTTTACTCATATACTTATCTATCACAACTAAGTGATTTAATAAGTTAAAGAGTGAATTTAACATAGTATATAATGGTTGACCACTACTAGTACTATTACCCATGCAGATATCACCTACTTTTCTTTCTTTACGACTCTAATAATCATCTTTCATTTATGGTTAAAACACACCAGCTACACGTTACTACTAATTAAATTATTCTAATAACCAATAGAAAAAGGCTGGTCTGTCTTCATTCAAAAATAGATGTTAATGAGAATCTAAAATTATATTTATCAATCTTTCTGGGCATAATTATAATAATGAAAACACATTGGAGGACTCAAATTTTTTAAAATCACTACTTAAAAACACAGGTTTTTCATAATGAGATTTGATATCCTAAAATAGATCTTAAAGTTGTTAGAGACTTTTACCCATACCTGATGGGAACGAATCTTTAAACATCTTCAAAAATATTTAACCAGTCATAACGCCAACTAATAAAGTTAAGTCAGATGGGTTACAGATAGCTCTAGCTCTGGCTTTAGGGCCTTCTGTGCGAGATCTAGTCTGTTTCTCATCTTTCTTAATAAAATATTCATTTATAGTTTATGACTTTTTCAAACCATGGGTACATTAATAGACTTCAAAAATTGCCTCTAACTTCTAAGCATATATAACTTTCTTAGGAGACTTATTCAAATAATAGATTGGATCTACTATTTCAACTTAAGAGTCAATCATTTTATTTATAATCGTATCCATATAAACTTTCATAAGTTATATAGTGGTATCATGTACTCTGTGTATTCCAGATTTCATGCGCCCTCCTATTGCTAATAAAATAGCCATAACTGTCCCATTTGTTCTTGCTATTGGATTCATTAAACCCGGCAAGACTTAGTCTATATCAGTTGCATTGACAAAAACTTATACTCCTTCCTCTAACATAAATTATTTTAATTAATGTTCTGCACCACCTGGTAACTTATCTTAATTACTTATTAAATATAATTGTATTTGTATGAAATCTCTTCCACCAACAAAATTAGCATGGAAGTTAATTCCGCCTCTATGTAACTAATCTATATTTTATTGATAACAACATGATGGATGTTACCCATATAGATATAAATATTACTTAATTTACCATGGATTCATCTCACAATTTGATTTTACTAAATCAGAGAATTATTGCATAATCTACTCGCTAGTATATGATGTTTATTTCTATACTATTGAATTTTCATTTCGATTAATTACTGGTTCTGGTTAAATAAAAGATGGCTCATCCAAATCGGCATCTTGTTGTATGTCTGGTAGAGGTTATGATTGAGGAAGTAATGGTTTTAGTAGTGTATCAGCTGATAAACTATCGTCGATTGATTACATTTCAGTTTAACTAACTTAAACATTCTAATGAATGATTAATTTAGATTCAACATCAATGTGTTCGTTTTTAGAAGTTTTTTATTACTTTCCACTTACTAAACTATCATCAAGTGATTGCATTTCTGCATAACTGACTTAATTATTCTAGTGAATGATTAATTTAGGTTTAACATCGATGTATTCACCTTCAGTAATTTCTTATTACTTTTCACTTATTAAACTATCATCAAGTGATTACACTTCTACCTAAGAATCTAAAATTTAATTTAGCATAACTAAATTACTCTAATGAATGTTTAGTTTAGGTTTGGTATTAATGTGTGATAATGGTTTAGAAGTCATACTCAATTTATATAGATTCTATTCATTTTCAAGATTAAAATCAAGAGATTACTTGTGTGTTTAGCTAAACTAAGGTTTAATTAATTTAGGTTCAACTCCAATACATTCTCTTTCAGCAATCTTTTAAATTTCACTTTATCTATATAGTTGTTATTATCCTGGTGAAAATGGTGTTTGGGAAAGTTAGTACTACATAAGAGACGAAGAATTAACATGTTCATCAAGAGGCTTTATATTTTTAGTTGTTCTAAATTATTTACTATCAGGAATAACTAATTTAGGATCTACGCCGATTTCTTCTCTTTGAATGAGTTCTTTTTCTTCCTACTCTTATATTTCTAGTTTTTTAAAAAACATTTTATCAACTTATTATCCATTTACAGTCATTAACTATTGTGATTGTAACTTTTCTACTTTATCTGACTATGAATCTTATACTAAACTGCTATCCTGTTTTTTATCCACAAATATTGATTATTCCGATTGCTCTTTACTATCTGTATTTGAATTCAAACTTATCAATATGCAATCGTTATTTTGCTTTTAAACTTAAGTTTTTTATACAACCTTCTTGTTTAAGGAAATCTCTGTGAATTCTTACTACAACAGCAGTGGGATTCGATTTTATACGTTTATATTGATATCTTCCTATCTATAACTCTACAATTATTGGCTATTTCCACCTTATTGTAAAGATTTTTAAACATCAATGAATAATTATTCCCCCGGATGTATGACAGACGGTTCATATGAATTGGTGTTTTATTGTTATAATTCTTATTAAAGTCTTGCCAACTCTGCTGTGCGAGGCCAATTTCTTGGCAAGGTCACTTAAGCATTATCTTTTTAGAATTATAAGAATCTACTGTGATTAACTAATGTATATAAGTTAATTAAAGCAGTTCTAAGATATTATTAATCTAATTACCAATTAAAACCAGTAACAAAAACATTATATCCTAGTCCTTAATTAACTTAATTACAATAAAGTAACATATTCCTCTTATCTACTCTTTTGTGATAATCATCTTCTTTAAAATTACATGAATATTAGGAATATTTTGGGAAAATAGAACTAAATTGCTCAAAAAGAGTATTATCATTAATCTCGATGTTAGGTAAAGAATAAATACTTGACTAAATTTTACATTTCATTAATAGCTATCTATTTCTAGATTTAGTGACTCTATCAATAGGGTCAAATCCAAAACCTAATAATCTCTATTAGAAACATATATCGTGTTACATTAGTTTAAATTTAAACACTGGCATCAAACAATTCCAACTTGTTCTGATTGAAGTACAAAACTTTTTTATATGATTCAACTCCGGTTCAAATCTTGCAACTACTGCTTTACGCAATGTTGAACAAGAGAAAAATTACACGACAGAGTCAAATATGCTATTAATTGTCGTACTTTTACGACCGACATCTACATTTTTTGTATTTACTTTCCAAAAACCAGATGACATTTCTAACTTTTCATATACGTCTTATACTTTCTTTCTATCAACAATATTGGGACTTTGAAAACAATATAATTAACCGTCTACCTATTCAATAAACTACTTATGTGAACGATATTTTTTGTTTACCTATTCAGTTGGACCTACTACTTAGAATCTCTTAATTAAATCTAATTAACCAAATAATTAGAGTTTATTCCTACCTAAATCATTATTAATTAATTAATCAGCTGGAGTACTGACTAACAATCTCTCTAATAATTTAAGATCCACATCATCAAAATCTAAACGATGTAACTCGGTCTTTTTATAAAAAGAATGTGAAATTAGATGAGTGAATGAAGATTGAATCAATTAATCAAAACCCATAGGTATAAGATATGGTAATAAAAATTCGTCTTTAACACAAAAGTGTTCTATACTACCTTGAGTACTCTTAAGATCTTACATGACATCATCATATAACATCACTTTGTACTCGGTAGGGTTGTCAAGGAGCAATTGCTTATCTTAGTTCGCTAAGTATTAATGTAGAGAAAGAAATCTAGTTATTATAGCTTGTGTTGATACTCTATCGTATACCCTACCAATATCTTCTGGTGTAGTATCCGGCATCTTATTAACAACAAATTATACACATGGTAATCTATTTTTTGCTGCTCTAGCTATATGACTCTAAATATCATCTCCTTTTTAAATCGTACTAAGAAATTTAACTAGTTGTTTCTTAATCTCATGCTCCGCATTTGACTTATATTATACTTATTCTTATCTTACAAACATAAGAGAGCCTATGGCTAATCCTACACTTCTAAATTAAGAACATATTTTATCTAAATTTTTCCTATAATTCATTTAACATTATATCTAAACTTTTTCTTTATCATCTTTTAAATAATAAATTAGAGTATTTAATTCCTATCCACCAACAATATATTATTTTGAATGAGATAATTAATAAGCCTTGCTAAGCTTATTTCTCTCATACAAGATATTTGTTATTAGTCGGTTATTCGAATCATTTTTTATATCCCTAATACGTTACATCCTAACATTTTTATAATCTAAAACTGTATCATTATATAACTAAGCATTAACTTAATAAGCAAATACGCCCATAAATTTAATATTATCAAATTAATATTATAATAATTACTTTGATATGCTTTTAACGTTAGTAAAACGAGTATGTTCATTAAAAGTAGATAAACCCTTATGAGTATTAAATCTATACTCGAAAGGTTCATACAATAGTATTTTGCTATTGTTATCTATTTTTGAACTTTATTTTTTGAATTAATCATATGTCAAAAATTAGGTTTTCAAAAAGTGATTCTATTTAAATAGACCCGATATATATTAATATGCCTTGTATATGAAACTTTTACTTATATTATGTACTTCAGGAATAATTATATAATTATAAGGTGCCATGTACTTTTAAACTATATTTATTGAATTTTTCAAAAAATATCGTAAAATAATTACATTTCCTATATTCAAATTAGTTAATATATTAGATGAAAAATGTTAAATATACCTGTTCTGATAAGTCATAACTTACTCATAAACAACTTTGTAACCCATTTGTATAAGGCATTTATCATCGTTTTTGAAAAAGCTAATATAATCTTTATCATCAATTGGTATTTTTATTGTAACAACATCTTTCTTCTTAACTATTTATGCTAATTTAGTATCCACCTTATTTATATTCTAGAATTAACTTGGTACTTTCAATTTTTCAGTAGTTAAATTAAACAAGAACACACTATCATTCTCATACTATATCTTCCAAATATTACTATATTGTGTTCCTTCTCTCTAATCTTTTATGAGGGGTCCAGTAATATCTAATTAAGATTAATTAGTAATGTTATGAAACTTACCATTATTATCTATTTATATTTAAAAATAAAAATTATGATGAAAGTGTCCTTTTATTATAGCTAAAAGTAATTGATGTATTAATAACGCATGTTTATCTTATGGGTAATCAATTACTACTTATTACTTAAAATTATCTACTTTATATTTACCTATATAACAACCTTTTGGTAACTGTAGCTAACATTTTATTAGTTTTTTATATTACTAAATTAAGTACTTCATACTGTCAGTTTTAACTTTAAACCAACGAGCTTTTTACTTAAACATAATTTAATCTACACTTCGTAAAGTAGTGGCTTAAGTAATTATGTCAATAGCCTTTAGTTGTTTATGAATGGGTATTTTAGCATTCATATAATTTTAAGAAATTTTTTGTGTTTTTTAGACAAAACAATATAAATATTAACGTTCATAGATATCAACAATTTGATAGATCTTTAACTTCTTATTTATATTATAACTATCCTTATCAACTCTGACAATATACATAGTATACTCAGTGGAAAACCATTCAAAAATTTCATTTTAATTGAGTGGTAATTGAGGTTTACCATATTTTATAGTAAATTATCTTTTTATGGATTATAATTTATCACAATCTGTTCTAATCTCATAAAACTAGTCTTTTCCATATATATAAGTCTATGTATACCTAGGTGTTGGGAGGCACTAATTAATATCACCATAAGCTTTTTAAAGTTTAACTATATCTCCGTTTTTAGCTTATTAACAATATCTTAATATGTCACCTCCTATCCTATTAGCCAATGTCTCTTGGTTAGTTTTAATGAAATCATAAGCAGCTTTATATGATTCAAAACTTACTGTCCTTGTATTAAAGACACTATAAGAAAGAACTAAATCTGCTATGAAATCAAGAGTACTCTAATCTGAGCATAAAAGTGAGAAAACAAATTTCTCACGATCTGTATAACCTGATTCATTTTTTGAGTATCAATCGATATCAAGAATAAATGGTTATACGTCTTCTACGTTTATAGTATAAGAAGCCTACTCCTTAACCCTAGTTAAGCCTTTCTACTTTTTATTAGCTGGTTCTCTAAATAATTATAATGGATATCTGAGTTAATTATTTAATACCTGCCCTTTTTTGATTAAATCTTATAAAGTGGCTGATGTTTAACTAAACCCAAAGATACAATGTGCACTTTTAAAATTGATAGATATGCATTTAGACCAACCAACACCTTAACTATCCGACATTATATCATTAGTATCAAATGTATCTGTCAGATGATATTAGACATCATTAAATAATCCAGAAATTATCAATTCTTGCAATGTTACAGTATTTTATTCACTCATCCTAAATAATGAAGATTCTTGTAAATCATTAATAACACCGCTTATTTTTAACTATTAAATTATATCTTCTAATTAAAATCTAGTGCTAATACTAACGGACTTATTCATATAATATTATAACAATGATCTTACGACACAGTTTATACCTGCAGGTTCTACTTAACGACCACTTGAAAGGTTACGTTATTATTACTTTTGTAACGTGAATTAATCTTACTTATGTTTATTCAACCTAACCACCTAAAATTTATTAGTTGGTTATTATTATTTTCTAGATTTAATCGCTTTACCAAGAATTTCCAGCATTCTTTCATTGCCGTCCTATAGTGATAATGTAAATAAATTGTCCATTATATCATCTATCACCCAGTTAGGTTTATACGCATTACCATAAATAAACTTATTCAGAACAGGAGGACCTCCTCTCATTATGCTTTCAGATAAAGTCCTGAACTATTACATACCAGTATGATTACTAGCACTATCTTAAGTAAAAACTAAGAAACTTTATAGTGTCATTTCTATTAAATCTGGAACGTGCACAGTGGATGGATCAACACTCCAAGCATCAACTAATGAAGTAATAATATTACCACGTGAGTGGTTACCGTTAGTCCTAGTGAAACATGATGTTCTAAACCCTAAGGCAGTGTTATAATATTCACCTATTCGAGGATCTTAGCCAGGGATAGTATATGTGGCAATATTATCTTTAAAATCAGGTTTAACTTAAACTTCTTACGGCTCTTAACCTGAATTAATATTTGTAAAATTAACTTTTAAAGAATTAACTACAACTCCATAGTTGTTTGTTTGTTCTTAAAGTGTTTTACCATCATTATTGTTAACTACTTTAAATATCTTCCCACTATAAAACATCTCTTCAGTGATTTCACTACTTTTGAGAGTATTAAATACACCTTAATCTTATTAAAAGAAACTAGGTAATGGTAAGAAAGTATCAACAAATAAACATATCTTACTTCCTGCTTTAGCTTAAATCCTTAAAGTAACATGAATCTAGGCGACTACTGATGGTCTAAGAATAGTATCATTAAGTCGCTGGTCTAAATTGGAAACAGCCTTGTCTTAATGAATATCTTCTAAGATAGCCATGACTTACTTATTTTCAACGACTGGATCAACATAAGCTGGCCATAAATGAGTCAAAACTAAATCACCGTTTTCATCTACCTAATTATCTATATTATAATAGAACTATTAAGAACTGAAATTATCTAACGTTCTTCTATCACCTGATGGATTCTATTCACTTACCTCATATGTCAGTAGAGTCGCTGGGAATTATATTTCTACTCTCAAATAACTCTCATTTGGAGATGTTGGCATTACTAAAGCAGCAATAGATTCCCCTAATGATTAGGATAATTCACGCTTATATAGTAATGATGAGTTTATAGAATCATTTTTAGACTGAGTCTATATATTCGAATCTGTTATTGTAGTACCTACAAATGAACTAACAACTAGATCAACAACTTTTTCAGCACCACTTTCAAATAACCCTTTTAAAGGTAATAAAACTGGAACTGAAGAAACTAGTAAATCTACTGCAGGAACAGCAGTTGCTTTAATTAGAGAAACTAAAGTATCAGTAAAAGTATTTACTGTAACTACCATTCCTCTAAGTGTAAAGTTCATTTTTAAAGCTTACAAAGCTTAATTGTTATTCGATAATTTACCAGAGTCATCTAAGACTATTGAATTTTAAATACCCATTTCAGTAACTGCTGCTTAAACTTCATATTTTACGCTTACTTATTTTGAATTGAGCATTGCGATCGTATTTTTTGGTTCGACATTCTCTGGTTAATTCATATAAGTAACCTCTAATAAAAATCTCATTTATGCATCGGTTTGTTTCATCAACGGATCATTATACCAAACATATTTTGTAGGCATTAAACAGTCTATCCATTTATCGACTAACCTGCCTTATTTTTAGTCCATGTTAAAAACATTTTACATACTTTTTTAGAGTACATATTTGCCGTTTTCACGAGCTAATATTTATCGTGTTATTAAAACACTGGCTGAATATGGTAATTAAGCTAAACCAAATTTAATCTTAGGTACATGTCTAAGATCATGTGGTTGTAATTCACTTTTACCATTTCTTTTAACTAAAAACTAGTAAGGATCACCTTACATTTTGGTATTACTCCTAATAGCCGGATCGCCTATATAGACTTCCGCCCATCCTATACCATACTTTCCGTTAAGACGTCCTATCTCTATAGGAAAGGTTAACTCTGTTGTATACTTATTAGTAGTATCTTCATACTTCCATTAACAACCCATGTCATCATATGTTAACCCTTAAACAAATAAGAATCGCCCGATCTTATAACCTGGATTCCTGATAATCTGAATTAATTTGGATATCTGATTTATTCTATCATCCCATTCTAATAACTATCTCCTTCTGGTTAATGACGGATCATTAGCCAAAAACAAGTTTTCTATAATCTTTTTGCCGTCCGCGTAAGAAATACCTTTCATATTACTGATTTTGTTTAAAAAATTCATAAGGCCTTTCATGCTAGTAGATATGAATGGAATCTTAGTATTTTGAGCCGCATTGATTAAATAATCATCCAGCTCCTATAGAATATATTTATATTCTTTTTCACTTGGTTAAGATTATTGTTTCTCTAATTAGACTATCTAACGTTTAACTTATGTTAATTCATTCATTACACGCTTATCTTACTATTTTTCCTTCATTTAATGTTAATTTTATCTATTAACTCTATTTGGCTTCATACTCTTTCCTTTAAATACCGTTTAATCTTGTTTTTAGAGAAAACGTCTAAAGGAGGCACAACGTATTAAGAGTTATTTTTCCGTTAATTTTGGTTCATCTGATAGAATTGTTTAATAACGTTACTTTATTTCGTTTTATACCTTGTTGCTCAACCTTGAGAATTTACCTTTTTTACTACCCAAATATTGGTTAACAAAACTTTTGAAATTCACAAATTTAACCCCTTTACTGCCAAATAACTTTTTGAGGTTTTAAGCCAAAAATTTGACCGTATCTACTTATTTAACTGTTTATGGTGTTTAAGTAAATACATTAATAAAACCATCCTGGATTTATTTTACCTGGATGAATTCCATATGCTGATCACTTAATACTAAAACATTTAGTAGATTAGAATCAAGAATTTGACTTGAATATCTCATTAATTTCAAATCAGTTGTAAAGTATATATTATTAGTTATATTTTTAATCATAACTAATGATTCTTACAATTAAACATCTGGTGCTAAATTTGTTATATTTAACTCCAAACATATTTATAAAAATGTAGTTAATTATACTTTGTTTAGAACCTCATTCATAATTTCAATAGAAACATTTTTACATTTGTTCCTAAAAAACTATGAACCTTTAAAAGATTATTAACTGATTATGGTGAGATATATTAAAGACTTTTATACACAATAATAACCTCTTCTATCATCTTAATCTATTTAAGATTGATTCTAGAATTATTGTGTATACAATTACAACGCTCAACTAATAGCGAATACATTACACTGGAGGCTAGTAGCGTACTGGATGTCAAAATAATTAACCAGCTATAAAACTTATTAATCATCTATCTAAACAATTTCTGCCTTCTATTTTTTAACATCATTATTATTATAATTAAAATTATTCAATAATGAAGTCATAAAATTTACTCCGTACTTTTCTGGACTTTGCTAGGCACCAGACACCTATAGGGCCCTCAGGCCAGCTTGGTTGACGTCGGCGACGTCAATCACATTATCTAATTATTGTTATGTGTTGTTGTTCATGGTTGTGTAATAAAAAATATAATTTGACACATTACTGCGGGAAAAGACAGAGATTTCCACTGGTCTAACGGGATCACCGAGCCTTAACGCGGGCTATGCGAAACAGAATTTATTGAAAATAACAAACACCAAAATAACAGTCAAGGTAGCCAGGTCTCAGCCTCGGCCCATCTTGGAACATTGAGCTGTACTCGAGAAATAATGCTGGTATATCTTGATTGACAACTGCGGAGTCATCTCTTCAGATTGATTTTTACTGGTTGCGGCCATCACAATTACGCAGTTCATACGATTCCAATGTTCATCATTAACGTAGTCTTTAAACCACCGAAAGGCAAGTTTTTTC
>Ga0115099_10894655_pt1 | contig 11943 bp, 22 predicted proteins | sample MBTome_FD_89017 | JGI IMG/M metagenome (GOLD analysis project Ga0115099, IMG submission 89017) | Marine eukaryotic communities from Pacific Ocean to study complex ecological interactions - MBTS_20Mar14_M2_3um Metatranscriptome... | ecosystem: Environmental > Aquatic > Marine > Oceanic | place... | reverse complement strand
ATACAAATACACCGTATTATTCAATATTAGCAAAAGAAGATGATGAGATTCGGCTATATATTAAAAGTAAATTTACAAAAAAAGGTAGTATTTCAAGCATTAAAATTTATCGAGATGGAGGCTCAGGAGATAATATTCAAATAATTATTAGAACGGCACGACCTGGATTAATAGTTGGAGAAAATTGTGAAGTAATTAAAACTTTAGCAAAAGATCTTCAAAATAAAATTTTACCAGCTACAAGACGGGTAACTTTTAAAATTGAAGAAATTGAAAATATTAATTCAGATGCTTATCTTATTTCTGAATTAGTTGTTCAACAACTTGAAGATCGAGTGGCATTTCGACGTGCAATGCGAGAAGGTATACAGTGTATACAAGATGATGAAGTAAATGGAATCAAAATTCAAGTTTCTGGTCGTTTAAATGGTGCAGAAATTGCAAGAAAAGAATGGATTCGAGAAGGAAGAGTCCCTTTACAAACATTGAGAGCAGATATTGACTATTCTACAAATGAAGCAAATACGATTTATGGTGTACTTGGTGTTAAAGTATGGCTATTTAAAAATGAAAAGTTTTGAAATTGAAAAATAGTTAACTCAATAAAAAATAATATATATATTAATTACTATCATTTGTTATGTTAAGTCCGAAAAGAACTAAATATAGAAAATACCATCGTGGACGCATGCGTGGAAAAGCAACTCGAGGAAATGAAGTTTCATTTGGCCAATATGGCTTACAAGCTTTAGAACCAAGTTGGATCACCTCTCGTCAAATTGAAGCAACTCGACGAACGATTACTCGTTATACAAAACGTGGGGCTTCATTATGGATTAGAATTTTTCCTGATAAAACAGTTACCGCTCGTGCTGCAGAATCACGTATGGGATCAGGAAAAGGTGCAGTTGATTATTGGGTTGCAACTATAAAACCTGGTACAATTTTATTTGAAATTGGCGCTGTTCCTGAAGAAGTAGCACGTGCAGCATTTAAGTTAGCTGCATATAAATTACCAATAAAAACAAAGTTTGTTATTAAAACCGATATTTAAAAGATATGGCTCTACCTGAATTTAACGAAATTGTAGAACTTTCAAATGTAGAAATTTCTCAACAAATTATTAAAACACAAAAGGAACTATTCGATTTACGCTTTAAAAAAGCTACGCGTCAACCTTATAATTCACACGAAATGACAAAAGCTAAACGTCGAATAGCACAATTGAAAACACTTTTAACTTCACGATTTGCTCCTTTACCTTTGGAAGAATAATAACTTAAAAAGAAAAGGATATTAGTGAAATAAGTGATTTGGTAATTCTAAAAACAGAAATTTTTAAGGAGTAATAAATGCCTTTAAAAGAAAAAATTGGTATTATTGTGAGTAATAAAATGCAAAAAACAGTTGTTGTGAAAGTTGAAAGTCGCTATCCCCATCCAATTTACTCAAAAACAATGATAAAAACTCAAAAATATTTAGCTCACGATAAATTAGATGAGTGCAATATAGGTGACAAAGTTTTAGTGCAAGAATCACGCCCCCTTAGTAAAAGAAAGCGTTGGATAGTCGCTAAAATTCTTTCAAAATCATCATTAATTAGTTAAAATTAAATTTTTATGATATATCCTCAAACAATGTTAACTGTTGCTGATAATACGGGTGCTCGAAAAATTATGTGTATTCGAGTTTTAGGTGGAAATCGAAAATATGGGAAAATTGGTGATACAATTATCGGTGTAGTGAAAGAAGCTATTCCTAACATGCCAGTTAAAAAATCAGATGTTGTACGAGCAATTATTGTAAGAACATCTAAAACTATTCGACGTCGTGATGGAATGTATATTCGATTTGATGATAATGCAGCTGTATTAGTAAATTTAGAAAATAATCCACGTGGAACACGTGTATTTGGTCCAGTTGCTCGCGAAATTCGGGATAAGAATTTTTCTAAAATTGTTTCATTAGCTCCGGAGGTTTTATAAATGTCAAAAACTCAAAAATTTCATATTAAAATTGGTGACAATGTAAAAATCATTTCTGGGTTTGATAAAAATAAAACAGGTGAAGTTACAAAACTTTATCGTAATACCGGAAAAATTTTAGTTAAAGGTATTAATTTTAAATTTAAACATATTAAACCTAATACGGAAAATGATGTAGGAGAAATAAAACAGTTTGAAGCTCCAATTCATCATTCCAATGTTAAATTAATTTAAATAAATTATATGCGTAATCAACAATCATTAGAAGAAATTGCAGAGATATACGGTTTATTAGATAACATAAAGGAAGAATATGAAAATGGTATTCGACCTGTTTTACAAAAAACGAATCCCGAGTTATTTTCAAATCCTCATACTATTCCAAAACTTAAAAAAATTAATATTAATCGAGGTTTAGGCTTAGCAGCACAAAATACAAATATATTAAAAAAAAGTATTAATGAATTTTCTGTAATTACTGGTCAAAAACCTTTAATTACAAAGGCAAAAAAAGCGGTTGCTGGGTTCAAAATTCGTGAAGATATGGAATTAGGTCTAGCTGTAACTTTACGAGGTGAAAAAATGTATAGTTTTCTGACTAAACTTATCTTTTTTACTTTTGCTCAAATTCGAGATTTTAGAGGTTTATCTGTACGAAGCTTCGATAAAGCTGGAAATTATACATTTGGGTTAAAGGAACAATTAATCTTTCCAGAAATTGAGTATGATGATGTAGATCAAGCACAAGGGTTTACTATTACACTTGTTGTAGATTCAGCTACACCTAAGATACGTTCAAAAACTGTAAATAGAGTTTTAAATGGAATGATATTATTGAAATTCTTAAGATTTCCATTAAATGATTGTGGTTATTATGATAAACACTCTTCTTTTGAAGAAATTAATCAAATATGGGATAGAAAAAAACATCTACGCCGTAAACGCTGGTCACAAGAATAAATAAAATGAAAATAATAAGATTAAGGAGCTAATTGTGGTAACAGACACTATTGCTGATATGCTAACTCGGATTAGAAATGCAAATATGGTAAAACATGAAATTGTAGAAATACCATTTACAAAAATATCAAAAGCGATTGCTATAATTCTTAAAGAAGAAGGATTTATAGCTAATTTTGAAATTTATAATGAAAATTTATATCAGTATTTGCTTATTTCGTTAAAATACAAAGGCCGAGCTCGGGAACGAGTTATCAATAAAATTACACGAATAAGTAAACCAGGCTTAAGAGTTTATGCAAATTCTAAAACTTTACCTAACGTTTTAGATGGTTTAGGAATTGCAATTTTATCAACATCAAAAGGAGTTATGACCAATACTAAGGCTAAAGAACTTGGAATTGGAGGTGAAGTTTTATGTTATATTTGGTAATCAGAGGAGCTATCTAATATGTCACGAATTGGGAAATTACCTGTTAAAATACCCCCATCAACAGAAACATGTTTTACTTCAGCTACTTCAATTTTAGAAGTAACTGGAAAGTATGGAAAATTACAAAATCGAATTCCAGAAGTGCTTGGAATTGAAGAAAAAGATGGCACTCTAGTTGTAAATTTAAAAGACCAAACACGAAATAGTCGTGCTTTACAAGGATTATATAGAACCATAATTAATAATATGGTTATTGGAGTTTCAGAGCAATTTCTTATAACACTAACGTTACAAGGTGTAGGTTATCGTGCAAGTGTTCAAGGAAACTTGCTTACATTGAATTTAGGTTTTAGTCATCCTGTAGAAATAATTATTCCAGAAGAAATCTCAGTTGAAGTATTACAAAATACAACTATTAATATAAAATGCTGCGATAAAGAGCAATTAGGATTATTTGCAGCTAAAATTCGATCTTGGCGACCGCCTGAACCTTATAAAGGAAAAGGAATTTTATATAAAGGTGAACAAATTCTACGAAAAGCTGGTAAATCAGGTAAAAAATAGAAATTATTAAGTTGTAAGAAAAGAATTACATTATGAAATTTTCAAAAAGAACGTTATTAAGACTTAAAAACAAAAATAAAAAATTAAAACCTGATAAATATAAAAAGTTAAAACGAGAAGGTGTAAGAGGCTTAATTAAAGGAACATTAGAACGTCCACGTCTATCAGTATATCGTTCAAATGAAAATATATACGCACAAATTATAGATGATACTACTGCTACTACACTTATTTCTTGTTCTACCTTAGATCGGGATATTAAACTGAATACTGAAAATGGCCGTACATGTGATGCATCAAGACTTATGGGAAAAAAATTAGCCGAGTTAAGTCAAAAAAAACAAATAACAAAAATTGTCTTTGATCGGGGTCCTTACATATAACATGGTCGGATAAAAGCTTTAGCTGATGGTGCCCGAGCAGGTGGTCTACAATTTTAAAAAATAATTTAAAAATAATTCTAATTAACCACGAACGTATGCGTACTAAAAATTTAAATGAGACAAAATTTATTGAACGATTAATTAAGATTAGTCGAGTAACAAAAGTAACAAAAGGTGGAAAAAAATTAAGTTTTCGTGCTGTTGTTGTTATTGGTGATGAGAAAGGTCAAGTAGGTGTTGGAGTTGGAAAAGCAGAAGACGTTGTTAATGCTTTTAAAAAAGCAAAAACTGATGGTCAAAAAAACTTAATAAAAATTCCAATAACAAAATCATTGAGTATACCACATAGAGTTGTGTGTGAACTAGGAGCATGTAAGATTATTATGCGACCTTCTATTGAAGGTTCAGGGGTTATTGCAGGTGGTGCTGTTCGAACTGTTTTAGAAGTTGCAGGAATTAAAAATGTAATTGCGAAACAATTAGGTTCAGGTAATTTATTAAATAATGCACGGACTGCAATTGTAGCCTTGAATAGTTTAACAACTAAATCACAAGTATTACAAAATCGTGATTTAAGTTAATACTTATATATTTTAAAAAATTTAAATTAAGATATATTCGCATTTAATAATATTAAAAATCAAAATGAAAAAGACAGACGATATCTTATTAAAACGTCTTTTATTAAGTATTGGGATACTTTTATTTATCCGAATGGGGACATTTTTACCTATTCCTGGAATTAATCATGGACATTTAGCATTTTATATTCAACAACATCCAATTACTAAAAATTTAGTGAGTACTTTTTCTGGGAATGAAACATTTGTAATTGGATTATTTACCTTAAATATATTTCCTTATATAAATGCTTCAATTATGGTTCAGTTAATAACCGGACTAATTCCAAGTATTTCAAAATTACAAAAAGAAGGAGGGGGAGAAGGAAGACGAGCAATTACTAGATTAACTCGTTTGCTTACTTTAGGATGGTCATTAATTCAAAGTTCAAGTATTGCTTTTTATTTAAAACGTGCATTATTTGATTGGAGTCCATTTTTAGCTTTTGAAATAATTCTTTGGTTAACCACAGGTGCAATGATTGTTTTATGGTTAAGTGAATTAATCACAGAATATGGATTAGGAAATGGCGCATCTTTATTGATTTATACAAATATAATATCAAGTTTACCAAATTTAGGGAAAAAATTAATTAGTGAAAATACAGAAAATTTAACTCTTAGTTCTGAAGTTGGAATCGCAATATTATTTTTTATTGCAATATCGGGAATCATTGTATTACAAGAAAGTGCTAGAATTGTACCGTTATTATCTTCCAAACAACTAGGTCAAAATCAATCTACCTTTTTTAAAGGTACATCAAATAATTATATTCCATTAAGATTTAATCAAGCAGGTGTTATGCCAATTATATTGACAACTGCTATTTTAGTTTTACCAAGTTATATAACTAATTTAGGTGTATTCCCACTTTTAACTATCCCTATTTTTTTAAAATCGTCAAAAGTTATCTATTGGATTAGCTATTTTATTTTAATTTTAATATTCAGTTCATTTTATTCAACGATTGTTTTAAATCCAAAAGATATTTCAGAAGAATTACAAAAAATGGCGGTAAGTATACCTGGCGTACGACCAGGTTTAGCTACAACATTTTATTTGAAGCAAGTTATGAAACGCGTAACATTTTTGGGTGCATTAATATTAGCTATATTAGCAACATTACCAAATGTTATTGAAGCAATCTTAAATGTTTCTAGTTTTAATGGTTTAGGTACAACTTCATTATTAATTTTAGTAGGTGTTGTCTTAGATATTTCAAGAGAAATGAAAAGTATAATTCTTTCTAATATTTATAATGAAAGGTTTGATTAAACAAAGTTAAAAATTTATTTATTAATTTAATATTTACGATAATGAAAGTTCGTCCTTCAGTTAAAAAAATGTGTGATAAATGTCGAGTAATTAAGCGACATGGTAAAATTATGGTGATTTGTCCAAATCCAAAACATAAACAACGACAAGGCTAATAACTAAAAGGAGTTAATTAAATGGTAAGATTATTAGGTATAGATTTGCCAAGAAATAAAAGAATTGGGTATGCGTTAACGTATATTCATGGAATTGGTCTTACATCGGCAAAAAAAAATTATTGATTTGGCCGAAATTAGTGATGAAAAAAGAACAGATGATATAAGTCCAGAGGAAACATTAATTCTGAGAAATATTTTAGAAAGTGGTGGTTTTTTACTAGAAGGAGACTTACGTCGTTTTAATGGTTTAAACATAAAACGTTTAAATGAAATAAATTGTCATCGAGGAAAACGACATAGAAATAGTTTACCAGTTAGAGGTCAAAGAACGCGCACAAATGCTCGTTCACGTCGTGGGGCTAAAAAGACTGTCACTGGTAAAAAAAAATAATATTCATTTTTTAAAAATAATACTAATTTAAATTTTTATTTTATATGGCACAAAAAATTCGAAAATCCACAGTAAAAAAGAATAGAAATAATGTTGGAACAGGCATAGTGCATATCCAATCAACTTTTAATAATACAATTGTTACGATTACTAATATGACTGGAGATACAATTTCTTGGGCCTCATCTGGTAGTTCTGGATTTAAAGGTGCTCGAAAAAGTACTCCTTTTGCTGCTCAAACAGCAGCTGAAAAAGCTGCATTAGAAGCTTTAAGTACAGGTATTAAAACTGTTGAGATTTTAATAAAGGGTCAAGGATCGGGACGAGAAACAGCGATTCGTTCAATTGAAGGAGCAGGTCTAGAAATTCTTTCAATACAAGATATAACACCTGTACCTCATAACGGATGTCGACCTAGAAAACGTCGCCGTGTATAATTAATTATATTTATCAAATAATAAATTATGAATTATACAAAAAATATTAAAAACAGTTCTAATTTATTAGTAGAATGCTTAAAATCAGAAAAAATTGAATCAGGATGTATGTATGGGCAATTTTTAATTAAAGCTCTTCGTCCTGGTCAAGGTATAACAGTTGGAAATTTATTACGAAGAATTCTTTTAGGTGATCTAGCAGGAACTGCAATTACAGGAGTACGAATCACAGGAGTAAAAGATGAATTTTCATTAATTCCAGGTGTAAGAGAAGATATTCTTGAAATTTTATTAAATTTAAAAGGAATTGTTTTAACTTCGAAAACAGACAATAGACAATTTGGAAGAATAAGATCACATGGTCCAGCAGTTATTACTGCTAGTTCTATCCAATTACCACCAGAAACTGAAATTATAAATCCTAATCATTATATTTGTACAATTTCAAATTCTCATATATTAGAAATAGAATTTAAAATTGAATCTGGAACAGGCTACCGATTAGCTAATGAACTTTTCTCTGATAAATTTGAAGACTTTATTGAAACAGATGCTATTTTTATGCCAGTTCAAAAAGTTGATTTTAAAGTTGAAAGTGTACAAGATAATTCAAATAATATAACTGAACGGCTATTTTTAGATATCTGGACTAATGGAAGTATTTCACCTGAAGAAGCAATTTTTTCTGGATCTAATTTAATTAGAAATTTATTCAAATTAATTAGTAAGCATAAAATTAATAAAGAGAAAGAAAATTTAAAAGAAAAAAATATTATAAAACCTGTTGATTCATATACACATATTGCGATAGAAGAATTACAATTATCTGTGCGACCTTACAACTGTTTAAAAAGAGCTCAAATTAATACTATTGGAGATTTATTAGAATACTCTCCAGAAAAACTTTTAGAACTGAAAAATTTTGGTCGTAAATCAGCAGATGAAGTTTTTACTACTCTTAAAAATAAATTAGGAATAGTTTTAAAATAATTACTTAGTTTATGAAAAATTTTTATGAATAAAACATTTATTCCAGCTTCAAATCATAATAAGAGAAAATGGTATGTTATTGATTGTGAAGAAAAACAATTAGGTCGATTAGCATCAACAATTATTCCATTGTTAACGGGGAAATCAAAATCTATTTATCATCCATCAATTGATGTTGGAGATTATGTAATTTTAATTAATGCAGATTCCGTAAAATTTGATCAAAACGTAGAACGTTTTCATGTATTTCAACCAGGACGACCTGGTAGTTCTTTAAAACGATTAACCAATATTTTACCTAAACAAATTATTGAAAATTGTATTTTTGGTATGTTACCAAATGGCTTTCCAAAAAAGCATTTAGTTAAAAGATTAAAAGTATATAAAGGATCTCAACATCCTCATGCTGCACAAAATCCACAAAAATTAATTGTGTGTTAACTATTTTTAAAATAATCTTAAAAAAATTATGAACAATCAGCCAATTAACGTTGGAAAATTTTGTAAAGAAAAAATTGGCCTTGGGAAACGAAAACGTGCAGTTGCAAGAGTTTTCTTAGTTCCAGGAGAAGGTCGAATTACAATTAATAAACTCTCTGGAGAAAAATATCTACAATATAATTCAAACTATTTAAATGGTATTTGGTTACCATTAAAATTACTAAATTTAAACAATAAAATGGATATTGTTGCCCTTGTAAATGGTGGTGGTTTAACTGGTCAAGCAGATGCTATTAAATTAGGTGTTGCGAGACAATTGTGTCAAATCGATAAAAATAATCGACTAACGTTAAAACCATTTGGGCTTTTAACGCGTGATGCACGTATTAAAGAGCGTAAAAAATACGGTTTACGAAAAGCAAGAAAAGCATCACAATATTCAAAACGTTAAAAAAATTAAAAATATGCCTAAATCTGAAATTCATCCTACTTGGTTTTCTAATACTCCTGTAATTTGTGAAGGAAAAACTCTTTGTTCTATTGGTTCTACTAAACCAAAATTACAAATTGATGTTTGGTTAGGAAATCATCCATTTTATACTGATTCTCAAACTATGATTGATAGTGAGGGTCGTGTTGAACGGTTTATGAAAAAATATGGACTAAAAACAACAGAAAATTAAATATTTTATAATAATTTAAACTTACTTAATTAATTTTTAAAGAAATGCCAACGATTCAACAATTAGTTCGTTCAAGACGAATACAAATTACTAAGAAAACAAAATCACCTGCGCTAGTAAATTGCCCGCAGCGACGTGGTGTTTGTACACGTGTTTATACAACAACACCAAAAAAACCAAATTCAGCAATTCGAAAAGTTGCGCGGGTTCGATTAACATCTGGCTTTGAAGTAACTGCTTATATTCCAGGTGAAGGACATAATTTACAAGAACATTCAGTTGTTTTAATTCGTGGTGGCCGGGTAAAAGATTTACCTGGTGTTCGATACCATATTGTACGGGGTGCATTAGATAGTGGAGGTGTTAAAGATCGAACACAGAGACGTTCAAAATATGGAGCTAAGAAACCAAAAAGTTAATAATCAGTTTAATTTTTAAAATTAAGAGTATGATTACTAAATAACAATTTATTAAAAAATAATTATTATTATGTCACGTCGAAATATTTCAAAAAAACGTTTTCCTAAACCAGATCCGGTATATAATAGCTATTTAGTTAGTTTATTAATATCAAGAATTTTAAAATCTGGTAAGAAAAATTTAGCTCAAAATATTGTCACTAGTGCTTTTGATATTATCCGATCAAAAACAAAAGAAGATCCGTTAGTAGTCTTTGAAAAAGCGATTAAAAATGCAAGTCCTGTTGTAGAAGTAAAAGCTAGAAGAATAGGTGGGTCTACGTACCAAGTTCCGATTGAAGTTAGTAGTTTTCGAGCAACTAATTTAGCATTACGATGGATTATTCAGTATTCTCGGCAGCGCGTTGGCCGTACAATGTCAATTAAATTAGCCAGTGAAATTATTGACACCGCAAATGATATCGGTAATACTATAAAGAAAAAAGAAGAAACTCATAAAATGGCAGATGCAAATAAAGCATTTGCACATTTTCGTTATTAACATATAATTGTTAAATGTATAATTTCGCTAAAAGCAACTAAAAATTTACTATATATATATTAAACTTTAAAGGAAATTTAAAAAATGGCACGTGAAAAATTTGAACGAACAAAACCGCATGTTAATATTGGTACTATTGGACATGTTGATCATGGTAAAACAACATTAACTGCAGCAATTACAGCAACTTTAGCTTTACAAGGTGGTGCTATAGCAAAAGATTATGGAGATATTGATGGTGCCCCAGAAGAGCGTGCTCGTGGTATTACTATTAATACAGCTCACGTTGAATATGAAACAGAAAATCGCCATTATGCTCATGTAGATTGTCCTGGTCACGCGGATTATGTAAAAAATATGATTACTGGTGCAGCACAAATGGATGGAGCTATATTAGTTGTATCCGCAGCTGATGGGCCAATGCCACAAACTCGTGAACATATTTTATTAGCAAAACAAGTTGGTGTACCACATATTGTTGTATTTTTAAATAAGCAAGATCAAGTAGATGATGATGAATTATTAGAATTAGTTGAATTAGAAGTAAGAGAATTACTTTCAACTTATGATTTCCCTGGTGATGACATTCCAATTTGTCCTGGATCAGCTTTACAGGCAATTGAAGCAATTTCAGCAAATCCAACTATAGAACGTGGTGATAACCCTTGGGTTGATAAAATTTACGCTTTAATGGATGCCGTAGATGACTATATTCCTACACCGGAACGTGATGTAGAAAAAACATTTTTAATGGCAATTGAAGATGTATTCTCAATTACTGGTCGTGGTACTGTAGCAACAGGACGTATCGAACGAGGAGTTGTAAAAGTTGGTGATAATGTTGAAATTGTTGGTGTTACTGAAACTCAAACAACTACTATCACTGGTATTGAAATGTTCCAAAAAACTCTAGAAGAAGGATTCGCCGGTGATAATGTGGGTATTTTATTACGTGGTGTAACACGTGAGAATATTGAGCGTGGTATGGTATTATCAAAACCTGGAACAATTACGCCACACACTAATTTTGAATCAGAAGTATATGTTTTAACTAAAGAAGAAGGTGGACGTCATACTCCATTCTTTACAGGTTACCGACCACAATTTTATGTTCGAACAACTGATGTAACAGGGTCAATTGAGCAATTTACTTCTGATGATGGAACAATTGTAGAAATGGTAATGCCAGGCGATCGAATTAAAATGACAGCTGAATTAATTTATCCGGTTGCAATTGAAGAAGGTATGCGATTTGCAATTCGTGAAGGTGGTCGAACAATTGGAGCTGGTGTTGTTTCAAAAATTGTTAAATAATTAAAAAAATTTATGGAAATAAAAACTAATGAAAAAATTCGTGTACGACTAGAGTCATTTAGTTCCGATCTTTTAAATACGTCTTGTAAAAAAATAATGGAGATGACGGAAAATAATAATGTCGATAATGTAGGAATAGTCTCATTACCTACAGATAAACGAATTTATTGTGTTTTACGCTCTCCTCACGTAAATAAAGATTCTCGTGAACATTTTGAGATTCGACGTCATAAACGAAACATTGAAATTTATTATGATTCATCTATAAATATTTTTGATTTATTAGTTAAATTAGATTTACCGCCAGGAGTGCTTTATAGAATGTATTTATCATAATTTTTATAAACT
>Ga0115099_10033503_pt1 | contig 12235 bp, 3 predicted proteins | sample MBTome_FD_89017 | JGI IMG/M metagenome (GOLD analysis project Ga0115099, IMG submission 89017) | Marine eukaryotic communities from Pacific Ocean to study complex ecological interactions - MBTS_20Mar14_M2_3um Metatranscriptome... | ecosystem: Environmental > Aquatic > Marine > Oceanic | place... | reverse complement strand
GTTAATATTTTAGTTATTTACTAATTTACTTAAGCATCAATTCCATCAGGTCCATCTAATGAATATGTAATATTTACTTTAGAATCAGCACCTGTGAATTTAGTACCTGGTCTTTCAATAGCAACAATTATTGTTTCATATGATGTCTTGGTTGCTTCCATTTCAGCATTGAATCTGTCTTCATCGAAATCTGGGTGATTAGTATCAGTAATTAAATCAGTGAAATTAGATCCATCATCAATTCTATTTTGGATTTGTACTTTAACCCAAACGTCTTGTTCAGTTTCATTATCTCCAACAATAATTTCTACGGATTCATCCCTAGATTCAATTGGTGTAAGTCCATTAGGTCCTACTAATTGAACAACAGTTCCTGCATTATTCATATCTGCGTGGAATAATCTTACGGTACATGTACCGTCAATATGCATCCAGAAGTGATCAATTTCACCATTGTTAATTACTAATCCATTAGCATTTGTTTCACGTTTATTGATTTGAACTTCTGCAAGGACAGTTTGTTTTGATTTATCAGCTACTAATTCAACAGCTAATTCATCAGCATATCCTCTTATTGAAGCTCCATCTAATATATTTGTTGCTTTACTTAATACATGTTCCATTGTTGTTTCTCTATTTCCAAGATGTCCTAATCTTGTTCTTGCATCTTTAGCAAGTTGTTGGATAGCTGTTAAGTTCATGAAGTGGATTTCGTCAAGTTGTTCTTTTGTAGATCCATCTTTAGTTTCAATCCATAACATAGTCTTTGGTTCAAGTGGAACTTCACTAACTAAGCCCATGGAAGTATCCCATAATAATGAGTATCTTTCACTAGAGTTATTATTGATCTTGTACATAGCAACAATATTTTCATTAGGATCATATAGGCTTGAATTCTTGTCACATGATGCAGCTACTTGCCATCTTTCTCCCTCATTTAAGTTAAGAGGGGAACAGTTTTGGCTTGATCCACCACACCATCCGCATGAATCTTTAACAAGGAATGTTTTATCTGTTTCAACACCACATAATCCTCTGCAATCAGCAGTATAACCTTCTAAGCAATTGCCATCGCAATCAGCTGTTTGTCTACCTTCTTCGTATCCTTGTGGATATGTACATACATCATTATTAATAGCAAGTGGGTTAACATCTTCAGCATCATCGTAGTTACATGCGTTAGAATCACCGCATCTCTCTTCAGTTAAGGTACAAATGAATCTATCTTCCCCTTCTTTTGTGTCAGTGTATACAAGATATGAATCACCATTTTCAATACCAGCACAATCAGTACATTCTGCATTTACATCTTCAGAATCTCTATCTACACAAGTTCCACATAAATCTACAATATGTGGTCCATTTGCTTCTCCTGCACAATCAGCACATCTTTCATTCCATCTTGGGTCAGAAGATGCAGTTCCTATTGGGTGACAATCACCACAATCATCTGTAAGTGATTCTCCAGTAACAGGATCTGTTGCACAATCCCCTGCACAAGTTTTACCATAATCAGGTAAATAGCACATACCACTAGTTTCGAAATGTTCACTATAATTACATGCTAATTTATAACCTTCATCATTACATCCAGTATAGTTACAAGATCCATCAGATTCTGGTACCATATAACCTATACTATTATCTACTAGTTTATTTTGTAAACTTTGGACTGCAAATTGAGCATCAACTGTGTCAAATATAGTATCATAATTATCAGCTTCATCAATTGCACAACTTTCACTCATTAAAGTAAATTCTGCAGATTCTTTCCATTCATTTTCATCACAAGTGGCGCAACTTGGCTTTAATTTTAATATATGTACACCTGGTTTAGATGATGCAATAGATAATGTATTTGAAGAAACGTCTCCTGAAGCTTCGACTACCATTTCTTCTTCACCATCAGCATTAGTTGATTTTCTTAATAATTGATAATCTACTCCATTAGTAGAACAACCTTGACCAACATCTTCATCTAAAACAGTGTCTCCTTTTTCATCTATTCTCATAAATTTATGTTCTAATTGACCTAATTGACCATCTTCAATTACATTCCAGGCAGATCTTGGGTTAGAATAGAAAGGTGCCATTTGAATATAATAGATAGCCTTATCAGAAGTTTGGATTAATAAATTATATTCTTTTTGGTTAATTCCTTGTGCTTCTGCTGCTGATAATCTATTCCATTCTGAACCATTGACTTGTTTGGCAGTTAATGTTTGTGGTGTTGAATATAATAACCATTGACCGGCGTTTCCGTCTTGATCAACTAAGCTTCCGTCTTCACTTAATGTGAATTTTTTATCACCAATTGTCCAGTCACCTAATGCATCTTCACTAGTGAAAGCACTTTCAAAGATATTAGAATCAAATACTGCTTTAACATTATTATATTTAGTATATCCTAAAGATTCGTTATGAGTATCAAGTGATGGTAAGATTTCGATATTACTAATAGTGTTATATTCACAAAGTTCATCATATGTATTTAAGTCAGATGCGTTAGAATCGTAGTTACAAGCAGTTTCATCACCACAAACAGCACACATTGATTCGTCATGTTCAGTAGCATTAGAATCATAATAATAATCACTATCATCATTTATACATCCAACACATTCGTCAAATCCTTCATCGGTTTCAGAAGCGAAACATTTTCCACATCTATCTTCAACCATACCTTCTGGGCATTCGTCTAATCTATCTCCATCAGTACATATTCCTGTATCAGCATCTATTTGTAATGGACCACATCCTCCACATTCATTAAGTTCTGGACAGCAGTCGCCTGCAATAGTGGATACGTGACATAATGATTCATCATGTATCCATTCTCCACCATTTGGAGCAGCTTCATCGTCATAATTACAGTTGTTAGTATCTAAACAATTAAAGTATGTACATTCAGTATTATCAGGATCATTATTGATACCGTCATAGTAGTTAGTTGCATTAGAATCACCACATTCTTTTCTTAAAAATAATATTTCAAATGTATCACTTGTATGAATAGATTCATTAGTTGCGTTTAATCCAACAATTTCAAATTCTACTGGTGCATCTGAATTTCTAACTGATGGTGGAAGAGTAAATTGTTCACTATCTCCATAGATTCTATCAATTTCAGCACCATTACTCATTAAAGCAAGTGAAATTACTTCATCACAAGCTTGCTGATTAAATATTCTACTAACTCTCATTCTAGATTGAGGAACGGCTTCAGGTGCAAATTGTCCTACTAAATCAACTGGAGATTGGTTAGGAATTAACAATTTACCTTTGAATAGATTATCTTTGGTATTTGTTATTCTTAAGTATAAACTAATTGGCGTTTGACCAAATGGAACATTTTCAGTTACTTTAATGTTATAACCGAATTTTTCGGATCCAATTTCAAGTTGTTTTGCTTTTTCATAAAAATTCCAATTAACTTCTTTATTAATAGATTGTGTTGTTCCAGAAATAGTAGGGACAGGTACTTGGATAGTTGATCCAAGTTGTGATTTTAAGTTCATTGGTAATTCGGTACCATAATTATCATATGTAATATTAAATTCTTGATTTTCAAATATAGTTTTAGATAATTGTGTTGATAATAAGTTAGAATTAAAGTGTCCTATTAATGATGCTGATTCAGATCCTTTTAAGACATTTCCAGCATTTTCAGCTTTATAGAATTTTGATGTTCTAAATTTATCAGTCATAGCTATTGTTGGAATAAAGCAAATATTTTGTGCTTTAGTTCATACAGCAATAGCTTGTTGTGCTTGTGTAGAAGTTAATGCTAAACCATCAGTATTATAAAGTAAAGTTAAATCATCGCTATAATAGTTACATGCTTTTTCATCATTACAGTAATAGTATGCACATGCATCATCATTCGCAACATTTGTTCCTTCTGTTCCATCATTAGCTAAACTTTCTTTAACGTCATAGTTATCAGCATCGGCTTTATCACAATAGTGATATTCACAAGCTCGTAGAGTTCCATAAGCTGTAGCAAAACCGTCTTCATCAACAGCATTTAAAGCTGCTTCATCATAATTATTTGCATTGGTATCATTACATTCTGGATCACCTATTTCGAAACTATTATCATTATCTATTGTAGATCTACTTACAACAGCTGATCTTGAATCAGAGTTTGCTTGTAGGTATTCAACAGGTGTCATAATTACAGAATTATATACGCCTGCTCTGTTAGGAAGAGGACCTACCTTAAATGTTAATACATTATCATTAATTTCTTCAGCATTTTCTAATTTAATTTCTATTTTATCATTTGTTATACTTCCAATTTCACTTATGATAATATCACCACCTGGTATATTATCTTGTGTTCTTGCTGTAAGTACTAAATAAGGGACTCCTCCAGAACAACTTAGTTCTATTATTCTTTTGTCAATATTTCTTTGTAATTTAGCTACTAAGTAAATATCAACTTTACCTTCTGTAATATTGGTATCATATGTTTCTAATTCATCATCTGTATATTTAGCTAAAAATACAGCTTTGAGATCGTCATATACTATTTGAGCAGCATCATATTCAACTTTAGCAGCTTCTTTTATTGATGCTAATGCTCTTCCTACTGATGCCGCGTGATCGATTATTTCTGCAACGCCATTAGCAGTTGCATTTACAGAATCGTTAATTATTTGATTTAATTTAGTTAGTTTATTATTTGCATGCATGCTTTCTATGTATTTTTCTTCTAATTCTAGTAAGTCAGCAGTTTCTTCAAGATCATATTCAGGTTCGTTGAGAAGGGCTAAATAATTATTAGTAGCTTGAACATAGATTAATATATATTTATCACCGTTATCATCTTCTATTAATACTGTCTTTTGACCCTCACTATTTACAGTCATATTAATATCTAATGCTTCCTTTTGTGCAGGAAGCATATCGTCATTAGATTCTAACCATAATTGACATAAAGCAGAACTTTCATCTTCACAATAATGTTTGTATCTAGCGTATTCACTGCTATCAGTGAGTAATGTAGCATTTGAGTCATAATTGCAGTTATCTACATCATCGATATTATTTGTGACTGAATATTCACACATACTTAAATCAGCATGATCTGCAGTTGGATCGTATGTATCAGCAAACTCATCTAAACAACCAGCGTTTCTACAAGATGATACTGTTTCTGTAACATCACTACCGTTAATAGTAGATGTTACATCGTATGTAAATGGCATTGTATTACTTTCATGGTATGAATTATAGTTAGTATCGGTACAACCTAATTTATGTAATGTAACTGTTTTTTCAAAAGATAATACTTCTTTAGGTGCATAATTTTCCCATTTAATAGCTGTAGCTGTAATTACAATTTCATCTAGTGAATTTAATTGTTTAAGTACATCGTCATTTTGTAAATCTAATTCAACTGGAGAATTCTTTAGTAAAACTAATTCTTTCTCTAAATCACCAGATACAAGTTTTAATCTAATGGCATCAACACTGCAATCTCCAAATGACATGCCATTTGCTAATCTTGAGTTTTGTGAGCTAAATCCACTCATATTTGTTCTTGCAATCATTTCATTACCATTTCTAATTTCACCAAGATGTGCAATGAAATTATTATCTTGTAATGACATAAGTACATGTGTAGTTTCGAAATATTCTTTATCTGAATCATTAGCTAATTCTATTTCTAAATTATAAGTGTTAATAAATTTATTACCTAATAACAATGCATCTTCTTGATCTTTATGCCATGTCATAGTAATATCGATAGGAACTCTACCAGAAGCTATTGAAACTTCAAGTTCATTTTGTTCTTGAGTTACAAAAGCTTCTGAACTTGTTAAAAAAGTTTGTGCTGTTTCTAATTCATTATATGCAATATTTACAGCTGTAGTTAATGCAGCTAATTGAGCATATAAAGATCCGTCAGCAGCTTCTGCATCACTTGATGTTCCAAGTGCAGTAACTGCACTGTTTTTATCATCTAATGCTACATCTCTGGCATCTATTTGTTCCTGTGAAGCAGCTGCTCCATTAGTAGTTACTACTGCTTGTGCTGCATTATAATCACCCCATAATGTATTATTTGTTAACTGATCACTATCAACACCTAAAGCTTCTTCAGCATCAGCTATTTCTGTTTGTTTAGAAGCTTCATCAGCTACTGCATCATCATGGGCTTGTTCCTTTTCGTCAAAGATAGTTTGTTTTTCGGAGTTTGCTTCTTCAGCACTTATTAAAGCAGGTGATTTATAACTTAAAGGTTTATCGTCTTCATCTAATACAATAGGCATATATAATTTTTCATCAGTAAAATCAACCTCGAGTTCTAATGAACTTTCATTTTTATATAATTCATTAAATTCAGTGTCAAAATTATTTGCTATTGGGTAGACTAATAAAGCTTTTTGATTAGCTACATCTTTTACTTCACCAATGTTTGCCCATCCACTTTGTAAAAGATTTCCATCAACAGTAATTTCTACTTTTTCATGTCCAATAAAATTAGATTCTGATAGAGTTACTTCATAATCAACATTATTTTCTTTAATGTAGGATTTTGTTGAAATGCCAAATGAAGTAGTATCTATACAACCTCCTGTATTGAAAGTACCTTCTTGAGTATTTACTGCAGATTGCTTATCGGCTAATGAAATGTAATTACATGCATTTTCATCGTCACAATATGTGAATTCACATGCTTCTGAACTTGTTGTATTCAATTCATGATAAGTTCCGTTGCTATAGTTGTCAGCATATTGATTGGCACATCCAAAGTATACACAAACAGTAGGATCATTTATTGTAGTAGCACCTACTACAGGTGCTGCGAAATCTCCATTTGCTACACTATTAGTTTTTTCATAATTATCTGCAGTATTAGTGCCACATATTGTATATGTACATTTAGATTCATCAGTAACACTTCCTTCTGCATAGTTATTAGCTGCTGGATCATTACATACACTACATTCAGCATTCCATCCACTTGGATAAATTGTAATTTCTTCAGCAGGTGTAGGGATTCCTAATTCGGATGCTACTATTGTTTGACCTCCTAAACCCGCAAAACTCGATACAGCATAGAGTACATCGCCTCCTTGAGAAGGAATATTAGTACTTTGCCCCAAGTGAGAGGCGTCATATTTTGCGGCGCTCGATTGTTCAACGATGAACATTCTGCATTCTGTTGGATGTTCGCCACCCACAAAGATAAATTGATAATCGCTCTCTACAACAACGTCAAATGCACTCCAATTATCCCCCCCACTGGGCACGGTTATGTTATTGATTACTTCGCCATTTTGGTTTTCAATATTTACGCTATTACCATCCCAACCATCACCCCATGAATCCCGAGCATAGATGCGTATTGATACACTTGTATCTTCTGTTGGAGCTGTTGCATGACATGTACCACAATCATCTGTATGACCTTCAGGACATTCACCGTAGTTAGGTGAGTTAGTGTTTTCACAATAATTATCACCATCAAGTTGTAAATTAGTGTCAGTAGTACAATCACCACATGCAGTTATGACATGATCACCATTAGCATTACCGGCACAATCATTACATGATTGATTCCAATCTTCTGGGTATTCGATTTCTCCATCATCATTGGTTTCAGGTTTGTCTCTACATATACCACACTCGTCTAGTTGTCTACCTTCAGGACATAATTCGTGTAATCCACCATTAGTATCATCACAAATACCATTATCATCAATAGCTAATACATGTAAATCTTCATCGAAAATACAAACTTCACAATCATCTAATTTGATATGGTCTTTATATAATTTATCTTCTCCATCACAAGGGTCAACTCCTGTACATAAGTTATCATTATCAGCAACTATAGTTCCATTTAATACATATCCATCACCATTTACATCTTCAACATTAATTTTTAATATACCTCTTTCGTGATGTGCAGGTTTAGAAGAATCAAAAGTACCAGATTGATCTGGTGCAATACCATTAATTCTAGAATTTCTAGAAGAAAGTATATATTGAATATTCCATTCACCCATTGCAATAATTGAATATGTTTATTATTTACATCAATAGATGTAAAATCATCATTAGTAGATATTTCATTATCTACTTTTTGATTATATTCCTCTATAGCAGCAGAATATGCTTCAGTATCTTCAGTTACTCCATCTGCTTTTAAGAAGTCTGATTGTTGTGGTTGTCCTTCTGGGAATCCATTTAATCTAACATCATTAAATTTCAATTCATCATCTGATTGAACATATTTTGTTACTATATCAGTTGGTGATGTTATAATAACAGCACCAGAAAAATCAAAAGATGATACAATATTAAACAATTTAAGTTGTGCTGCGTCTACAACTTGTTTATAACCATCAGTTGCTGTATCTTCATCATAATCGTCAACTGAAGCGAATCCTAATGGTGCATTAGATATAATAGCGTAATTAGTTGCATTTTCATCATTACATCTTGTGAATCTACATAAGGAATTATTTTCTATATGTAACGATTCATCATAAGTTACATAATCATCAGCTCCTTTATCTGTACATACTTCTAATTTACATGCTTCAATAGATATACAATTCATATTATCACCACAGTTAGAGTCATATAAGTGAGATAACCATGTTCCATCACCTTCAACGCCACATCTATCATATTCACATAGAGATGCATCTAAAGTTGCATCTGATGTTGCTAGTGAATCATAATTTGTGGCTTCATCATCAGTACAAGCAGTATACTTTTTATCAACGATAAATTTAGAACCACCTTCAGATGAAAAATAGTTATCGGCTTTATTATGTAATGTAAGCATTAAATTATTTTCGCCGTAACTTAAAGCATCAGGATTAAAATAGTATCCTCCTAATTTTACCATAAAATTGGTATATAGTCTTTCACCATCTTGTTCAATATATAAGATATCTGGTCTAGCGTCATAAATACTAATTCTATTAATAGCACATTTATCTGTATATAAATAGTCGTCTGGTAGTGGTTCACCATCTTTATCTAATTTAATTGTGTTTCCATTATCATCTAAAACATCATTTCCTTGTACGTCTTTCTTAAGGTCATACTTTCTTTCAAAAGTATACTTCTGATCAGTACCAGCATGTGTTAAATAGTGTCTTGTCATGTGATATAGACTTATGGAATCACCACCAAAACCAACAGTATGTGCACTAGTTAAATAAGCAACGTATTTAATAGATGGAATACTAGTAGTAAATTCAAGATTGTATGGTTGGGCATATTTGATGGTTCCATTATCATTAGATTGGAAATATAGTGGATCTTCATGAAATTTCCAATTTGTTATAGTATCTGGTCCTGGTAAGTGTCCTAACATAGAAACAGATCTGAATCTGCCACTAGCTAATTGTAATTTAATTTCTTCTCCAGCTAATAACCATTTTGTATCTGCCAAGTCAGCTTGTGTTAAACCAATATTTAATGGATTTTCACCACTTATTTTATCTTCTATTTGTGTTGTTCCTAGAAATTGAGTTATAAATTTAACATTAAATTCTGGATTTAATTCTCTATCTTCATCACCAATATCTAATGTATATTTATTTGTTTCAGGTTTGGCAGATATATAAAGACACATATCTTCATCATGATTCCACATAATATCTTTACCAGTAAATTTGGTATCAGATTGATTTATATAGTTACATGCACGTGCTGAACTTTCACTAACACAACCTTTTACTATACAAGAACCGTCATCTACATGTGCGGTTTCATCAAATTCTTCTGCTTCTTCAACAGTACATCCAGAAACAGTTTTAGTTATACATAATGCTTCGTCATGTCTTGTAGCATTTAAAGTTTCATCATAATCTTCAAAGTTACTATCCATACAACCGTTAATTTCACAAATAATATCAGGTTCTACTTTATCTGTTTGTTCATCAGCATGGTCTTTTAATATTTCATAAAATTCAGGATAATGTGAAAGAGAAACTTTATCATTATTTAATGCAGTATTTACATCAACAATTAGATCAACAGTTGCATCTTCATCATAAGCAAATGCATTATATGTATCACTTGGTAAATCTCTATCTTGTGGACATTTTAAATGTCTTGCGTATACTACAACAGTTTCAGTTTGAGTTGCGATTGAATAGTAGGTATCTTCATTTTCTATTACTAAGCTTATTGTATGATTTCCTTCTGTTAGTGCTGCATTAATGGAATAATCTATTACTGTTGTTGAATCATCAGCTTCTTTTAATACAGCAATTGTAGTAGCTCCATTTTTTAATGTAACCTTATCTTTTAATGTAACTTCATCAGATTTAACAATTATTTTTATACCTTGATCTAAATTTAAGTAGTATACAAAATCATCATTTGCATCTTTTAAATTTTTGTAATCTTTATCTTCAGTATTTGTTAAATTATTATTTCTTTCGACAATTAATTCAATATTTTTTCTATATTGACATAAAGCAGATACACCTACTCTAATAAATTCTGTTTCATCAGCATCGTAATTAGAAGCATTTGTGTCTTCACAAACTCTTAAATTACATAAATCATCTAAAATCTCAATAAAATGAGGTTCATTAGATTTATCAATTGCATCACCATCAGCATTAATGAAATGACCGTCTGTATAATTATCAGCATTTGTATTATTACAACCACTATATTGACACATAGTTTGTGCTAATGTTCCATCAGCTTCTAATTGTTCTTTATTAGCATTTGAATTATAATTGATAGCATCTTCATCAGTACATTCAGCTAATGCTAATGTTAATTCAAACTCCTTATGATCTTTACCAGAATCTAAATTCATTGTAGCACCAGATTCATCTAGTACTTCCAACTTAATAATTAATTTATCACCAATTTCGTCAATTGTATTTTCAGGTATAGTGACTTCATATGTCGTCATTATATTTTCTCCTTCCATTGTAATTGCTTTTAATTTATCAGAATCTACAATATTAAAAAAAGCGAATGGGTTAAAAACATGATCATCATCATCTTGGTGGACGTGAGTACCTAAAGTAATCGTTCTAGCTCCGTATAATTCAAAAGTATTATTAAGAGAAACAGTATGATTCAATTCACGAGTGCCATCTTTAAATATTTTTCTAATTTGTCCATTTATTTTAAGTTCAGTAGTCAATGCTTCTAATGAATCTGTTAATTTTAATGGTACATTGACATAGTATTTATCATGTGCACCATCATGGTAATCAGGAGAATTAGAATCAGATACAACAGTAGAAAGATCATGGATGATTAAATTATATTCAAATTCTTCCCAACCATTATTATATTTTTCATAGTTTTCATCATTAGTATCATCTGTATATTTTTCATCGTTAGTATTAGTAATTGGTGCTTTGTGAGTTTCAATATCTTCGTTGAATTCACCATCTTCTAAGATAATTTCTAATTCTCCATCAGCCAATTCATATTCAAAATCTCCAAGTTTACCTTTGGTTTCACTACCGTGATCTTCATGATTAGTATCATCATGAGCAGAGAAATCATATTCAGAACTATTTATTTGTAATCTAATTTGTAGTTCTCCTTGTAAATCAATATCATTTTTATTTACTTTATCATTGTTTAAAGATAATTTTAACTCAATAACACTATCTTCATTATTTAAAATAGCTTTTTCTGAAGTGATTTCTGATCTTAATTGAACACATTCACCTTCATTAATTGTAGCAGCTGGATTATAATGAATTGCTTTTGAATCAGTACATCCTTCAAGAGAACCAACGTATGACATTGCTTTACCGATAATATAATGTAATTCCTCTGGTTGATCTAAATCCATATTGACATGTACATGTTTTGGTTTTTCACCTTGGGTGGCTAATACAATAGGAATTGGATTTGTAGAATGATCGGTTTCAACAAGTGTTATTGCACCGGAAGGATTCAGAATAGGGTTTTGATATAAAGGAACAAAAGAATCACCAATATAATCACCATTTGGTAAGTATGGATTAGAAGGAAAAACATCTCCATATGTAACTTCATCATCATCATTCATCTTAGTAAAACTAATTTTTTTCATCATCTGAGTTTAACCATCCTGCGGATAATTGAGTTAGAGTTGATTCTCCGTGTGGTGCATACAAAAGTTGTCCTGCTTGAGTTTTAATAGTTCCTACATCATTTGTATCATAACCAGATGTCAAAGTTTCTATTTTGGCTCCATCTAAAAACATATGACCAATTGTTAAAATATTAG
>Ga0115099_10395377_pt1 | contig 12278 bp, 6 predicted proteins | sample MBTome_FD_89017 | JGI IMG/M metagenome (GOLD analysis project Ga0115099, IMG submission 89017) | Marine eukaryotic communities from Pacific Ocean to study complex ecological interactions - MBTS_20Mar14_M2_3um Metatranscriptome... | ecosystem: Environmental > Aquatic > Marine > Oceanic | place... | reverse complement strand
AGGAGCTGAAGGTAGCATTACACCAGGTTTTACTACTTACGCTAACTCCCCTATTATTATTAAAGATCGTTTCGCTGTAGATGGATCAGACGCTTCTCAATTGGGATGGGTTGAAGTTGCAGACGAAAGCGGTACTTCAGGATACTTGTGGTACTTGAAAGCAGAAGGTGAAACTAGATTGCGTTTCGAAGACTACTTAGAAATGAGTGTTGTAGAAGCTCAAAAAGCATCTGCTGCTAACGGAGGTACTCCGCAAAACGCTGCTGACCAAGGCTTCAAAGGAACAGAAGGTTTGTTTGCTGCTGTTAAAGATAGAGGTAACGTTACAAACGCTGCTTATACTGGGTCACTAGGTGAATTTGACATTGTGCTGAAAGCTTTAGACAAAGAAGGAGCAATCGAAGAAAACATGCTTTTCTTGAATCGTGCTACTGCTTTGGAATTTGACGATATGCTTGCAGGAATTAACGGTAACAATACTGGTTCTGGATCTGCTTTTGGTGTATTTAATAACTCTGAAGAGATGGCTTTGAATCTTGGCTTTTCTGGTTTCCGTAGAGGATCTTACGATTTCTACAAGACTGACTGGAAATACTTGAACGACGCATCCACTCGGGGAACTATTGATGATATCGATGGTATCTTGATCCCTGCTGGAACTTCTACTGTGTACGATCAGTCTCTTGGATCTAACATCCGACGACCTTTCTTGCACACTCGTTACAGATCTTCTCAAGCAGATGACAGACGAATGAAATCTTGGGTTACTGGATCTGTAGGTGCAGCAACATCTTCTTTGGATGCAATGGAAGTACACTTCCTATCTGAAAGATGTTTGTGTGTACAAGCAGCTAACAATTTCGTATTGTTCGAAGCTTAATCAAGAGTATATTACTGTAATTTTTACCCCTGCTTTTCAGTGGGGGTAACTATTACTTTTTTAAAACTATTTAATTATATTATATTATGGCAACTAAAAAAACAACTGCAAAACCTGCGGTTAAACAAACAGAAACAATTGAAAATATTGCAGTAGCAGCAGCTCCTGTAAAACAAGTACAACCCAAAAAAACCAACTTGGGAAATTAAAGACAGAACGTATATTCTTAAAGGTGACACAACCCCTCTTAGATATATTCTGCAATCCAGAAACTCTAGAAGATCTCCTCTATTGTGGTTTGACGAAAAAACCGCTGAGCAAAAAGAAATTAGGTATGCTATAAATCAAAACAGCATATTTGTTCAAGAGCAAAAAGGAGAATCTATTTTAGGATCTATTATATTTGAAGACGGCTCATTATTTGTGCCTAAAGAAAAACAAAATTTACAGAAATTACTTTCACTATACCACCCGTCTCAGGGTAAAAAGTATACGGAGTTTAAACCCGCTGTACTAGCAGAAGAGGAATTAGATTCTTTGGAGTCAGAGCTAGACGCAATGATCGCGGCAAAAAACATGGACGTTGACCAAGCGGAGGCAATTTTAAGAGTAGAAGTGGGGTCTGAGGTGTCTAATATGAGTTCTAAGGAACTTAAAAGAGATCTACTGCTATTTGCTAAAAACAAACCTTATTTGTTCCTAGAACTAGCTAACGACGAAAACGTGCCTTTAAGAAACTTTGCTATCAAAGCTACTGAAGAGGGCATTATTTCTTTATCTCAAGATCAAAGATACTTTTCATGGGCAGCTAACGGAAGAAAACTAATGACTGTACCTTTTGACGAAAATCCATACTCAGCTATGGCTGCGTTTTTCAAAACTGATGAAGGCGTAGAAATTTACAGGTCTATAGAGAAAAAGACCGCATAACACGTAATATAAATATAGGGGATGATTACTTCGTCCCCTTATATTACATTAAAAACTTAAAAAATGGCAATAAGCGTAGATACTGTTTACCAAAGAGTCTTAGCGATTCTAAACAAAGAGCAAAGAGGTTACTTAACTCCGGTTGAGTTTAATCTATTAGCTAACCAAGCTCAAATGAGTATATTTGAACAGTACTTTAACGACATTAGCCAATTTTCCAGAATCCCCGGCAACGATAGAGAATTTTCAGATCCTTTAGAAAACTTGCAAGAAAAAATTGATATTTTTCAAAAAGAAGGGAACATGACCTACGGAAGCACCACAGGAGGATGGAGTCGCCCTACGGATGTTTATAAAGAAGGTGAGATTTACGCAACTATAAACGGAAATAAGACTTCTGTGCAAAGGGTTACTAAAAAAGACTACGAGTTGCTAATCACTTCTCCTTTAATGAAGCCTACAGATAAAAACCCTATAGCTTATACTTATTCAAACTACAGCGATGCTCGTATTACTAAAGTTCACGGGTCAGAGCTGATAATTACAAATGTAAGTATGAACTATATAAAGAAGCCAGATCAGGTTACCTGGAACTATTCAACCGTGCTAGGTGAAGCTCTTTACAATTCTTCAGACTCGAATGATTTTAAAATACATGCTACAGAAGAAACTAAGCTAGTAATAAAAATACTAGAGTTAGCAGGCTTACTTATCCAAGATATTGGAACCTACCAAGTAGCCGACAAAGAAGATAAACAAAAAATTCAACAAGAAAAATCTTAATAAATGGGGCTAATAACACAAACAGCAGACGCTTACTATAGCGACGCGAGTAATTACGGAGGGTATTCATACACTCCTCTTTCGGATATTGTAAAAAATTTTGAATTAGCTTATGTAGGAGAAGGCAAGCTTGTATCTAAGGCTAAGCGTACGGATATTCTTTTTCACGCTATGAGGGGGATGCAAGAGTTTTCTTACGACTTACTTAAAAGCGTAAAGTCTATAGAGCTTACAATTCCGCCAAGCTTAAGTTTAGCCTTGCCTCAGGATTATGTTAACTATGTTAAAGTGTCATGGGTTGATTCTATTGGAGTAAAACATATTATATATCCTACTACACTTACCTCTTCTCCCTCTTCTTCCCCTGTACAAGATGAAAATTACGATATTGTAAGAAGCAGTGGGGGAGCTATAGTTGAAGGAACGCCTGTTATAGAAACAAACTGGAAAAATGCGACAACTTTTGACGATAAAGTTAACAGAGAGCTTTTTGGAGCTTTTGAAACTAGTCACGAATTTGAAGGAGGAAGATATGGCATTGATCCTCAAAACAGCCAGTCAAACGGTACATTTACAATAAACGACCATAGTGGCACTATATCTTTTAGTAGTGACTTATTAGACAGCGTTGTAGTAATAGAATACATATCAGACGGTTTAGCTTACGATGCAGATACTAAAGTACCTAAAATGGCAGAAGAAGCGATGTACGCACATATATTGCATAGTATTGTATCTACTAAAGCAAACCAACCAGAATACTTAGTAAGAAGGCTTAAGCAAGAAAAAAGGGCAAAGATAAGAAATACCAAGATAAGACTAGCTAATATGAAAATTAGCGAAATGACACAGGTAATGAGAAACAAATCTAAGCATATAAAACACTAATAAATGGCAGAGTTAACTAATACGTTTACACAAGGTAAAATGAACAAGGATCTTGACGAAAGACTTGTTCCAAACGGCCAGTATAGAGATGCTCTTAACCTAGAGGTATCTTCTTCAGAGGGTAGCAATATAGGGTCATTGCAAACTATACTCGGTAATATTGAGATTGACACCAGTTTTCAGTCAAGTATACCTTCAGATGCGGTTTGTATAGGTGTAACTAAAGATACTGAAACCGAAAAAATATATGGATTAGTCACGTCTAGCTCTGTAGACTTTATAATAGAGCTTTACGACTCTGGAGGAGGTACAATGGCTACAAATCTTGTGTTAGTAGACAAAGGCGCTGTGTTGAACTTTTCTTCCACAAATTTAGTAACAGGTATAAACGTATTAGACGGTGTTATATATTTTACAGACAACCTAAGCGAACCTAAACGCGTAGACATAGAATACTGGAAAAGTAAAACGTCAAGTATAGCAGCTTCTTCAGCAGGCCTTAACGAAGAAAAAATTGCTGTAATAAGAAAATCACCTTTAAACGCGCCTTACTACAAATTTCTAGAAGCTAGCACAAGAAGCGGCGTGGGCACAAGAGGAGGAGACCTTGCTACTACTGGGGCTTTTGATTTTTCAGCAAAAGAACCCGGAGATTCTTACTCTGGGCTTGTTATTGCAAGAAAGTCTCCAGAACAATTAGGCGAAGCGGGCCAAGCTTTTTCAAGAGATATTGATGCTTTTCCAGCTGGATCAATAATTTCTTATACTTATACCGACCCTGGTCTTGGCGTTCCTAGTTCTGTGAGAACTATAGGTCTGAATAACACAACTAGCATTTTTAGCCCAGTAGGGTTTTTTGAGTCGTATTCAGATATATTTGCACTAGGGCCGAACGGAGGTCAAGTTTATAGTGTTATTACTATGTCTGGAGTCGTTGCTAGCGCAAACTCAAGCACTGTTTATTCGATAAGTATGTATCGAGAAGGAAATAAAATTGAAGAGCACGAAATTACAGGTGGTTTTGCTGACTTAAGTTTCGGATCATTTGGTAAATATACCCCTCAAGATTTTAGTTTTAAAATTTCAGCAGACGAAAATATAGATTTTACAAGTATAACACTAAAAGCAGAAATTAAGGAAACCAACACTACAACCCCTCTTTCACCTTATACTTTAGCTACCGGTACCGTTACATCTAGCGCTTTTTCCGTAATCACCTCTGTAAATACAGGTTTGGATATACCTAATTATAAAGTGGGTGATATAATATTGTTAAGAAAAAAGTTTGAAGATGTTGCAGGTATAACAAAAGAGTCCCTAATTAGAATTTCTATAGATTCTTTAGACTCACAGCTTTCTTCTTTTAGCGGTAAAATACTGACAAAAGCAGGGCCTCAGCAACCAGGAGAAGCTTTATACGATGCTATTTTAGAAGAAAATGACCCTTTGTTTGAACTAAAGTTTCCTAGGTTTTCTTATAGGTACAAGTACTCCAATGGGCAGTATTCATGTTTTGCTCCTTTTTCTGTCCCGGCTTTTTTGCCTGGTGATTTTGAATTTACTTCAAAGGACTCATACAATCGAGGAATGCAAAACAATGTTAGAAAAATTGTTCTTGAAGGGTGGGGTGATGATTTGCCTGACTTAGTAGACGAAATAGATATATTATATACCGAATCTAATAGTAATTCAGTATATGTTGTTGATACAATTTTACCCGAAGATAGCCCTGTAACAGCAGCCGCTACCCTTACTGTTTCCGCTTTAGGTAGTGGTTACGCTCCCGGTGATTATGATGCTTTTATAGACAGCGCTTCGTACCCAGGAAGACAAGGGTTAAAGATCAGGGTAGGTGCTACTCAAAGCGGACAAATATCTAGCGCAACTGTGTTAGAGGGAGGTACAGGTTTTCAAGTAGGTGATGTTGTTTCTATTATTAGCAACTCAGGAATACAAGGCTCATTGACTGTGTCTGCAATAGAAACTATTAGCGACTTTTTACCTTCTTACGAAATTAAAAACGAACAGATATTTAAAGCTGTAAATTCAAACCAACTACTTAGACCTTTTGACAATGTGCCTAAGAAGGCCAAGAGCCAAGAAGTTGTTGGGAACAGACTTGTATATGCTAATTATACACAAGGTATTAACTACAACAAAAATGTATCTTTTGATACGTCTATTGTTGCTAGGCAAAATTTGAAAGAAGTAGAGCAAAAACTTTCTTTAAAATCTGATAGAAGTTACCAACTTGGAGTTGTTTTTCAAGACAAATACGGTAGGCAAACACCTGTTGTCACTAATAAAACCGGAGTAATAGAAAAAAGTTTTATTGAATCAGAAGCCACTTCTGCTTTAAAAGTTTCAACGACCGCTACGCCTCCGGCAGAAGCTACTCATTATTCTTACTACGTAAAAGAAACTTCTGAGCCTTACTATAACTTATGCGCTAGCAACTTTTACGAGGACGAAGAAGGGTATATGCACATTTCTTTCCCTTCCTCTGAAGTTAATAAATTAACAAAGGACGATTACTTAATTCTAAAAAAGAACAACGGATCAAGCACTCCTGCTGCTACGTATGACAAATTAAAAGTACTGGATATATCCAGTGAACCTCCTACTTTTTTAAGTGTAAAAGAAGAAGTTGTTTATAAGGCTACAAAGGTTAAGTTCAACAGAGACTTCCATGTAAGTATTGAAACAACATCTAAGAGAGGCGGAGCGACTCCTGTAGTTGGCTTTAACACCGTGCAATTACTTCAGGCTGAAACTACTGACGGAAACGCTACTGATGTATCAGCTGCGTCACTAGCTGCTTTTGTTCCGGGAGCTAAAGTTAAATTTTCGGTAAAAGGCACTAACGTTGAAACAAAAATTTACGAAATAGAAACGGTTGTTAGCAGAACGCACAGTGGAGAAAAACTTGAAGTAGTGTTTACTTCTGCTTTTGGAGAAGATGTTGAAGCTTTATATAAAAAATCAAGTATAGAACAGTTTGGAGAAACTGTCGATAGATTCGACCTTCATGACCTAAGTATAAGTGTTTTAAATACTACTTTTGACACGGCCAACGAAAGGTATCAAAATAAGTTTTTTGTAAAAGTAGATAAAACTACAAACTTACTTAGTTCTCTAATAGAAGGAACTGGAGCAGAAGACTTTGAAGTAGTGGGGTCAGGAAGCGCAACAACTTGGGGGAACCCAAACACCGCTGGAAAAAGATTGTACCAAGCTAAGTATGATGTCAGTGAGAGAACGGTAACAATTAAGACATGGGCGCCTTATACCGATGCTGATTCTAGCTTCGCAAACGATCCTTTTACAGATAATTTAGCAACAGGTAATTACTTGCGTCTTGAACCTTATTTTTATTTTAAACCCGGTTCTTTAATTAGTGACGGTAAGCTCTACGGTCCTTTTACTTCAACGATGCTAATCGACGAGGTATCTTCTAGTATAAATTCAAGCAATCAGAAGGAATGGGTTTTATCAATTTCTGAAAATTCAAGCATGGATTTAGGTAACTGGAATGGGACTTCGCTTGTTGGAGGAGGCGTTGAATATAGTGATATTAGGTTTTCTGTCTTGTCTTTCAATTCCGACAATCTTTACGAACTTACCAACCCGCCTATTTTTGAAACAGAAGCAAAAAAACAGACTATTGATATATACTATCAAACTGAAAATACATATCCTATAGCAGAACTAGCTAATCCTAAAGTACTGAGCTATGCTAACTGCTTTAGCTTTGGCAACGGAGTTGAGTCTGACAGAATTAGAGATGACTTTAATGCTGTTACATTAGGTAAGGGAGTTGTAGCATCAACAGTGCTTAAAGACGACGCGGGAGAAGAAGAGGTTAAAACAGGGTTAATTTTTTCACAAATATACAACAGTAGGTCAGGTGTCAACGACTTAAACCAATTTATAGCAGCGGAGGGCATAACTAAAAATTTGAACCCAAATAACGGAAGCATACAAAAACTTTTCGCAAGAGACGGCGATTTACTAGCTTTATGTGAAAACAAGTGTTTTAGAATTTTAGCAAACAAAGACGCGTTATTTAACGCAGACGGAAACGCTAACATAACATCTAACAAAAATGTTTTAGGTCAAGCAGTACCGTTTTCTGGAGAGTTTGGGATTTCTAAAAATCCAGAATCTTTCTGCAACCACGGGTTCAGGTCCTATTTTACAGACAAAAATAATGGAGTTGTTTTGCGACTTTCTAGGGACGGGCTAACAGAAATATCTGCCAAAGGCATGCAAGATTTCTTTTCCGATTCGCTCAAAGTAGCAACTTCTTTAATAGGTAGCTATGATAAAGGCACTAACGCTTACAACTTAACAATAGTAAAACCAACAAGCAGCGAAAGCGACACTATAAGTTATAAAGAAAATGTAGACGGATGGTCTAGCCGTAAATCTTTTATACAAGAAGCTGGTATTTCACTAGACGACATGTACTTTACCTTTAAGGCGGGTAGAGCCTACAAACATCGATCTTATCAGTCGAATAACTTTTATGGAGTTCAGTATGAGTCTTCTGTTACTTTCTTGTTTAACGATGCGGCAACTACAGTTAAAGGATTTAAAACGCTAAACTACTCAGGAGATAAATCCAGAGCATACAATGAAGCTAAAGACACTGTTGTTACTAAAGGTTGGTACACGGATAGTATACGAACAGACTTGCAAAACGGCTTTATACCTTACTTTGTTAAAAAAGAAAACAAGTGGTTTAATTACATAAAAGGTAATGAAATTAGCCTTGATACAACTAGTTTAGCTGTTCAAGGTTTGGGTGTTCCCTCTTTAGCGCAAAATCAAGGGGGAGGAGCCAGATTTGAATTTAGTAAATTAAATTCTTCTTTAAAAAGAAACGATAAGCTTTATTTTTTAGTAAACGGAAATGTTACTGAAATAGGAGCTGTCGCTAACGCGACCATCGATCTCAACGGTGTAGCCAATGTATCTGTGAGTACGTTATTGAGTTCTTTACCCACTACTTCAGACTTTTTATTTTTTGCGAAAGATACTGGACCTAATTTAACGTCTTTAACTGGGTATTATGCTGAAGTAACAATGAAGAATGACAATACTGTAGACGGACCACAGGAACTATTTTCTGTAGCTACTGAAATCTTTCAGAGCAGCAAGTAGTTAATAACCATATAAAAGCGTGATAATAATTAAAAATAAAAACATATGTTAGGAGTAATGGGAATAGCCAGCGGAGTTGGCAAAATTATAGGAGGTATAGGTGCTCGTAAAAGGGCGGCTAGGGAGCAACGTCGCGCGCAAGCTGAATACAACGCTAACAAAGCGGCGTTTATGAATACAGATACGTCAAACCCTTACGCAGACGTAACTAACACCTACGAAGACCTTACAGTAAATACACAAGCAGCAGACTTTGCAGCTGAACAACAACAACAAGGATTAGCAAATACTTTGGATAGGCTATCTGGAGCCGCTGGGGGTAGCGGTATTGCAGCTTTGGCACAAACATTAGCTAATCAACAATCTCAAAACATAAGACAAGCGTCCGCGGATATAGGTAGACAAGAATCTAAAAACCAAAAACTAGCTGCTCAAGGAGAAGCTTCTATGCAGAGAGCAAGAGCCGCAGGTGAAGCAGTATCTCAGCAACGCGAAATAGATAAGACAAGTACTTTACTAGGTATGTCTCAACAAAGACTAGGAGCAGCGAAAGCAGCAAAAGCAGCAGCGGCCAGTTCTATAGTATCTGGAGCTACTGGCTTACTAGGAGGTGTTGCAAAAGGAGCTATACTAGGAGCAGGCATGGCAAAAGCGGATATAGCTGGTAAAACAAAAACCTTGGGTGCTCAGCTCGAAGCAGGAACTATAGACCAAGCGGGATACCAGAAAGGTCTAAAAGCTATTAATCAAGGAGGAGGAAACTTTTTCCAAAGAATAGGAACGGGGCTTGGAGCAGAAATAAAAGGAAACTATAACAAAAGTTAAGGATAAGCATGGCAGATTTACAATTAATACAAGGAGAAAAATTCGCTAGAACCGGAGGCTTGAAAGCTGGGCAGCTAGACAATGTAGGAGAACAAATAGGCACAGGCTTAGAAACTATTGGCAAAGAAGTTCAAGAAGCTATGGTTAAGGTTTCTTCATGGGGTGATGCTGAGGAAGCATTCAACAACGACATGCAGAAAGTTGAGACTGACGGATTCTTAAGTGGTAACGACGCAGGGTTTTCGGAACAGGACGCTGCTTCAGAATATATGACTGGTCTTAAGAAAACGTACGGTGACGCGGCAGCTAAAGCTTCTAGGATAGAAAACAAAAGTAGCGATGCTTATAAGAACCAAGTAAAAATAATGAATGACGTTAATGCTGCTGCTAAAAACTTTGCTGGGCAAAAAGACGCGCTAATAGCTGCTCGTAAATCTTACCAAGAAAACCCAGCTGGCTTATCTGTAAGTAACTCTTTTGATACTTCTTCTGCCTCCCAAATGAATTTTTTATCTGGAAAAGGAGAATGGAATGTAGATGAAAAAGGTAATATAATAGTAGACGGGAAAAAAATGTCTGATATGGGCAATCTTAAAGAAAAGTCTGAACTAAACTCTTTAGCCACGCAAGTATACTCTGCTACGTACGAATCTTCATTAAAAACAGGAAGTGCATTAACTGACACACAGATTGAAAAAGCAGGTGAAAACGTTATAAATTCGCTAGTAAGCGGAGGCAATCCTAAAGACAACGTTGCTTCTTTTGCATTCGATCCACTAACAGGTACACAAACATTGTATAGCAAAGATAGCGAAGAAGGTAAAGCGCTTGCGGAAAATATTAGAAACTGGGATAGTTTAACTGACGTTCAAAAAAATCAAATATACTCCGAGGTAGCGGAAAAACACAAGACGCTTTTGAAAACCCAAAATGAAAAAGGTATAGAGGATTACAAAAAGAATAACCCTAGCGCAAATACTGTAGAAGAAACTTACTACTCAACTGATGATCAGTTTAATTTTCTAAAGGATGCAGGGCCAGGAAAGAAAATAGTTAAGATAGGCTCCGAGCTTTATATGACAGACGGAAAAAAAATAGGTATAGCCATACCTGATCCCGTTGACAGCACAAAATATACTTTAGACCCATACCAATCGGTTCCTTTGAAAAATAGCGACGACTCTTTTAATTATAAAGGATTCTCTATTATTGCCCAGGGGAGTACAAAAACAAGGACTGTTCCAAAGGGAGCAAGGATAACAACCGAGACAAGTGAAGGAACAACAACAGGTACAACAACAGGTACAACAACAGAAGCGGGTGATGCATCAACCACAGCTGAAGGAGAACAAGAAGTAGAAGTCAATATAGGTGGTAACACAGTAACCACAACAACAGGAACAAAACTCCCTGATGAAGCAAGAGGGTCTTTACCTCCTTCTTCTTCAGACCAAACAGCAGAAAACAACACAGAAAACAACACAGAAAGCGACACAACGGCTAATACATCAGGTGAAACAACAGGATCTTCAACGGAATCTTTAACAGAAGCAGAGGTTGAAGAGCAAGAGGAAGCTCAGGAAGCAGAAGACGAGCTTAGTGATATAGAACTAGAAGAAGAGATATCAAAAGAAAAGTTTAGTATGCCTTTGACTGACTTTAGATCAGGCGTTAGAAAAGGGGAAATTACGATGCAAGACGTTGATACTAAAATAAAAATACTAAACGCGCAGTATAAAAAAGACAGCATAAGCGAAGCGAAATATAAAAAAGACATAAAATTTATAAACGAAAAAATAATGCCTTTGCTGCCCGATGATATCCCCGGAGGAAAAAAGATTGATGAGGCTATGATTGCTAATCAAATTGAACAAGACAAAAAAGATTTGGATGCTAGGCAGCTTAACCCAGCCGATTTTCCTCCAGAACAGGCTCCTTTAATCAAACTAGAGGAAGTGGTAATAACCTCTACACCAAGCGCCAGCGCTAAAACTTTTGGACCAAAAGGCAAATACAGCACTCTTTTAGGTATAGTTTCTAAAAACGAAGCAGGTAAAGGAGAAGCAGCATACAACGCAATATTTGGATCTCCTAACGGTCCTAAAAAAATGCCCGACGGAGGACCACCAATGTCAAAAAGAACAATTGGAGAGGTGCTTCAGTTCCAAAAAGATCTAGTTGACGAGGGTAATTTTAATGAAGGAAGAATTTGGGAAGCTCTAAGTGGACAAAGATCTTTTGACTCAACAACTGGAACAAAAGAATTTTGGGATAAAAGGATTAAAGCTAAAGGTTTAACACAAGAGCAAATTATGGATCCTAATTTTATGATCGGTACTAAAGGGGCTATAAGAAACATGAAGCCGTTTAGTAGTGCTTCGGGTAAATACCAGTTCATGCAATCTACCATTGAAGGTTTAGTCGAGCAGGGGGTTATTAGTAAAGAAGATACTTTTAACGTTGAGACTCAAAATAAAATGGCTGTAGCTTTAATAGGAGAAAAGAAAATTCAAAAGTTTTTGGATGGAAAAATATCTACTAAAGATTTCGCTAAGAGTTTAGCAGTAACATGGTCTTCTTTGCCAAAGGATGAGAGTGGGAAAAGCGCTTACCAAGGTATAAGCGGAAATAAAGCTTTAGAGAAATGGGAAGATTTTGCTAAATCACTAGAGGATTATAAAAAACAAAACACAGCCTCAAAAGAAAAGACAGCTAAAGAAAAAGAAAAAGAAGCAGCTAAACAAAAAGAAGCAGCAGCTAAACAAAAAGAAATAGCGGAAAAAGAAAAAGCAAAGAAGGTGTTTTT
>Ga0115099_10827929_pt1 | contig 12403 bp, 22 predicted proteins | sample MBTome_FD_89017 | JGI IMG/M metagenome (GOLD analysis project Ga0115099, IMG submission 89017) | Marine eukaryotic communities from Pacific Ocean to study complex ecological interactions - MBTS_20Mar14_M2_3um Metatranscriptome... | ecosystem: Environmental > Aquatic > Marine > Oceanic | place... | reverse complement strand
GGGGCAAAAAACACATCCTTTAGGATTTCGATTAGGAATTACTCAAGAACATAAGTCAATCTGGTTTGCTAATTTTAATCAATATGCAAATATATTAAAAGAAGATGATAAGATTAGAACTTATTTAAATACATTAGCTAAAGCTAATAGTATTTCTAATGTTCGGATTAGTCGAAATGGATTAAATGATCAAATTGAATTACATATTGAGACTGGAAAACCAGGTATTTTAATTGGTGAACTTGGAGTTGAGCTAGAGCGTTTACTTCATAATATTAAAAAACTCTTACCTATCAACCGTAAGTTAACCATTACAGTCTTAGAAGTAGAACAAATGGATTCAAATGCGGGTCTGTTAGGTGATTTAGTTGTTGAACAATTAGAAAAACGAATTGCATTTCGTCGTGCAATTAGAGAAGCCTTACAAAGAGCACAGAGACAAAATGTACAAGGTATTAAAATTCAAGTTTCTGGTCGTTTAAATGGTGCAGAAATTGCCCGGAGTGAATGGATTAGGGAAGGTCGTGTTCCATTACAAACATTAAGAGCTGATATTGATTATGCAACACGAGAAGCCAATACAATTTACGGAGTTTTAGGAATTAAAGTTTGGGTGTTCAAAAATGAAATTTTGAAAAAGTAAAACCCTGTTAGTATTTAACTTATTATAAAATTATAAAATTAATATAAATTATGTTAAGTCCAAAAAGAACAAAATATAGAAAATACCATCGTGGTCATATGCGAGGAAAAGCGACTAAAGGAAACAATCTTTGTTTTGGTGACTTTGGTTTACAGGCTATTGAACCAACTTGGATAACGTCCAGACAAATTGAAGCTGCACGTCGAACAATAACTCGTTATACAAAACGAGGAGCAAAACTATGGATTCGAATATTTCCAGATAAAACAGTTACAGCTAGAGCGGCAGAGTCCCGTATGGGATCCGGTAAAGGAGCTGTCGATTATTGGGTAGCAGTAGTTAAACCTGGGACAATTTTATTTGAAATTAGTTCAGTACCGCAGGAAGTTGCAAAATCTGCATTAAATTTAGCGTCTTATAAATTACCCGTAAAAACAAAATTTATTATTAAAAATAAAATCCAATAAAATATGAGTTTATCTCAGTATAGTAACATTCTTTCTCTTTCAAGTGAAGAGATTAATGCAAAAATTTTAAAAGTTGAAAAAAAAATTTTTGATTTACGTTTTAAAAAAGCAACACGTCAAAGTTATAAAATTCATGAATTAAAACACGAAAAACGTAAATTAGCTCAGTTAAAAACTTTTGAGAAAAAGTTATTAGAGAAAAACCGATAAAAGTAGTAAATAAGTTTAAATTGAAAATTCAAGTATTAAATTTAAGGAGTTTTAAATGACTGTTAAACAACAAATTGGTGTAGTTATTAGTACAAAAATGCAAAAAACTATTGTTGTAAAAATTGAAAATAAATACCTTCATCCTATTTATTCAAAAACAATGTTAAAAACCAAAAAATATTTAGCACATGATGATTTAGAAGAATGTAATATAGGTGACCAAGTATTAGTTCAAGAATGTCGACCATTGAGTAAACGAAAACGTTGGAAATTAGTCAAAATTATTTTAAAATCGTCTTTAATTACTTAAAAAGTACTATTATGATTTATCCTCAAACAATGTTAACTGTCGCAGATAATACTGGCGCAAAAAAAATTATGTGTATTCGAGTTCTAGGTGGTAATAAAAAGTACGCAAAAATTGGTGATAGTATTATTGCTGTTGTTAAAGAAGCTATTCCAAATATGCCTATTAAACGTTCTGATATTGTTCGAGCAGTTATTGTTCGAACACGAAAAACTATTCGTCGTTCAGACGGAATGTATATTAGATTTGATGATAATGCTTGTGTAATTGTAAATTCTGAAAATAATCCACGAGGAACAAGAGTTTTTGGTCCGGTTGCTCGTGAAATTCGTGATCAAAATTTATCAAAAATCGTATCATTAGCACCGGAGGTTTTATAATTTATGCAAAAACAAAAATTACATGTAAAAGTTGGTGATAAGGTAAAGATTATTTCAGGATTTTATAAAAATGAAATTGGTGAAATAAAAAATATTAATAGAAAAACAGGTAAACTTATTATTAAAGGTATTAACTTCAAGTTTAAACATATTAAACCAAAAACAGATAATGATATTGGCGAAATTAAGCAAATAGAAGCACCAATTCATCATTCAAATGTTAAATTATCAAATTAAATTGTAATCAAATGCTAAATCAACATTCTATAGAAGAACTTGCTGAACTTCATAATTTACTAACTGACATTAAACAAGAATATAAAAATGGGATTAAACCCATTCTTCTTAAAAATAGTTCAAATTTATTTAATAATCCGCATACTGTTCCCAAATTAAAAAAAATTCAGATTAATCGAGGACTTGGTTTAGTAGCTCAAAATAAAAATATATTAAAAAAAAGTATTGAAGAATTTGAAAAAATTACAGGTCAAAAACCAATTATTACAAAATCTAAAAAAGCAATTGCAGGCTTTAAAATTCGCGAAAATATGGAATTAGGTTTAACTGTTACATTACGTGGTGAAAAAATGTATGCATTTTTAACAAAATTAATCTTTTTTACATTTGCTCAAATTCGAGATTTTCGTGGGTTATCATTACGAAGTTTTGATAAAGCAGGAAATTTTACGTTTGGCTTACAAGAACAGTTAATTTTCCCTGAAATTGATTATGATGATGTCGAACAAACTCAAGGATTTACTATAACAATCGTTTTAGATAATTGTTTACCTAAGTATAGGAAGACAACTATGGACAGAATTTTAAATGGTATGATTTTATTTAAATTTTTACGTTTTCCATTAAATGATGTTGGTTATTATGCTAAATACTCTTCATTTTCGGAAATTAATCAGATTTGGGATAAAAAACGTCATTTAAAACGGAAACGATGGTCGCAAGAGTAAATTGAAAAAATTCAAAAATAATAAATATGGTAACAGATAATATTTCAGATCTATTAACACGAATTAGAAATGCAAATATGATGAAACATCATTTTGTTCAAGTTCCAAATACAAGAATGTCTTTAGCAATTATCATCATCTTAAAAAATGAGGGATATATTGAAAATTATGAAAATTATGAAGAGAATAATAAAAAATATTTATTAATTTCATTAAAATATTTTGGAAAAAATCGTCAACCTGTAATTGAAAAGTTACAAAGAATTAGTAAACCAGGTTTGAGAGTATATACAAATAAAAAAACATTACCAAATATTTTAGATAATTTAGGTATCGCTATTATTTCTACTTCACAAGGAGTTATGACAAATTTAAAAGCGAGAGAACTAGGTATTGGTGGAGAAGTTTTATGTTACATATGGTAAAATAAGGAGTTAACAAATGTCACGTATAGGAAGATTAGGTATCCCTATTCCAAACGATGTTGATATTAATTATGAGAATTTTCAAATTACTGTTAAAGGTAAATTTGGTATATTACAAACTGATATACCAAAAGCTCTTGAAGTTATTGAAAATGATAAAATATTAACTATTGAAGTAAAAGAAAATATAAAAAATGTTAAAGCACTTCATGGCTTATATCGAACTTTAATTAATAATATGGTTATTGGTGTTTCTAAGCAATTTGAAATAATTTTGACATTAAATGGTGTTGGTTATCGAGCCAGTGTTACAGGAAATGAACTTATTTTAAATTTGGGTTATAGTCATCCGGTTCAAATTTCAATTCCTGAAACAATCACCGTAGAGGTTATAAAAAATACAACAATAAGTTTAAAATCATGTGATAAAGAATTATTAGGTTTATTTGCAGCGAATATTCGTTCTTGGAGACGCCCTGAACCATATAAAGGTAAAGGAATTTTATATAAAAACGAGCAAATCCTTCGAAAAGCAGGAAAATCTGGAAAATAATTTACTATCTATGTTTTTTGTTAGATTGTTATAAAATATATCCTATTTTATCTATTCAGTTTAAAAATTCAAATTATGAAATTCTCAAAACCAGTATTGTTAAAGTTAAAAAATAAAAATAGACGTTTAAAATTTAACAAATATAAAATTCTTAAACGTAATAAACTACGTGGGAAAGTTAAAGGAACAATGGAGAGACCTAGATTATCCGTTTATCGTTCCAATGAAAATATTTATGCCCAAATTATTGATGATACAACATCTCAAACACTTGTTTCATGTTCAACTTTAGATCGGAGTATAAAATTAGAAATTAAAAATGGTCGAACATGTGAAGCTTCGAAGTTAATAGGCGAAAAACTAGCCGAATTAAGTTTAAAAAAAAATATTAAAAAAATTGTTTTTGATCGGGGACCATATTTATATCATGGTCGGATTAAAGCATTAGCTGATGGGGCTCGAGCAGGTGGTCTTGAGTTTTAATTGAAAATATAAAAAAATATATTAAAATCAAAACAAAAAATTTTTATGAATATTGATCTAATACAATCAAATAAATCGAAAAAAAGTTTCCGACGTAATAAACGATCACAAGAATCAAAATTTATAGAACGATTAATTAAGATTAGCCGAGTTTCAAAAGTTACGAAAGGTGGTAAAAAATTAAGTTTTCGCGGTATTGTTGTAATTGGCGATGGAAATGGAAAAGTAGGGGTTGGTGTCGCAAAAGCTGATGATGTAGTAAATGCTTTTAAAAAAGCAAAAACAGATGCACGAAAAAATTTAATAACTTTTCCTTTAACAAAATCATCAAGTATTCCACATGATATAATTGGTAAATTTGGTGCTTGTAAAATTGTTCTGCGACCAGCTCCTGAAGGTTCTGGTGTTATTGCCGGGGGAGCAGTTCGAATTGTTTTAGAAGTAGCTGGTGTCAAAAATGTAATTGCAAAACAATTAGGCTCAAATAATTTATTAAATAATGCACGTGCTACAAGTTCTGGTTTAAATCAATTAACAACAAAATCGGAAGTTTCAAAAAAACGAAATTTAGACTTACAATAAATGAAAATTAGTATAATTGACTCAAAAATACAGTGAAGAATCTAAATCTAATAAATAATATAACTTACCGTATCATTTTACAACGGTTATTAATTACTTTAATAACTATTTTAATTATTAGAGTTGGTAGTTTTTTACCAATTCCTGGAATTAACCATACTGATTTAGCTTTATCTCTGCAAAAAACTCAATTTGCAAAAAATATTGTAACTACTCTTTCAGGAAAAGATACTTTTGTAATTGGTTTATTTACATTAAATATTCTTCCGTATATTAATGCATCCATTTTTCTTCAACTTTTGATTGCATTTTCACCGTCTCTATCAAAATTACAAAAAGAAGGTGATTTAAGTTCTCGACGATATTTAAGTCGTTTAACACGTGTTATTACATTAATTTGGGCACTAATTCAAAGTGCTGGTATAGGACTATATTTAAGAGAACTTTTATTCGATTGGAACATTCAATTATTTATAGAAATTATTATTTCCTTAACAACAGGATCTATGATTGTACTATGGTTAAGTGAATTAGTAACTGAATATGGTCTTGGAAATGGTGCTTCTTTACTTATTTATATAAATATTGTTTCAAATTTTCCCAATTTTTATAAGATTTTAATAGGACAACATTTACCGAGTAATTCATTAATTATTATAAGCTGTTTATTACTTGTTTCATTGTATGGAATCGTATTACTACAAGAAGGATTTCGACCAATTCAACTTAAATCAGCAAAAGAATTAAATCGATTAAATAAAAGCAACCTTAGCTTAGTAGCTAATTATATACCGCTTCGCTTAAACCAAGCCGGAGTAATGCCAATTATTTTAACAACAACTGTTTTAGTTTTTCCAAGTTATTTAATTAATAATTTCGAGTTATTGTCGAAATTTAATATGCCCAATTTGGGGATATTTTCAAAAATCCTTTATTGGTCAGTTTATTTTACTTTAATCTTATTGTTTAGTTCGTTTTATTCAACAGTAGTATTAAATCCAAAAGATATCGCTGATCAGCTTCAGAAAATGGCAGTTACAATCCCTGGAATTCGACCTGGAGTTCAGACAAATTTCTATTTAAAAAAAGAAATGAATAGATTAACTTTATTAGGTGCTTTTATGTTAGCATTATTAGCTACACTACCCAATTTAATAGAACTTATCATAAAAATACCCAATTTAAATGGATTAAGCACAACTTCTTTATTGATCATGGGTGGTGTTTTAGTTGATATTACAAAAGAAGTTGAAGAAATTGCATTTTCTAATATTTACAAAAAAAAAAATATTTAAGTTATAAAAATAATTTACAATGAAAGTTCGCCCATCAGTTAAAAAAATGTGTGACAAATGTCGAGTTATTAAGCGTCATGGTAAAATCCTAGTAATTTGTTCAAATCCTAAACATAAACAACGTCAAGGATAATATTAAAAAAAGGAGTTTTAAAATGGTTAGATTAGTTGGTGTTGATTTACCAAGAAATAAACGAATTGCTTATGCTCTTACTGCTATTCATGGAATCGGTCTTACTTCAGCTAAAAAAATTATTGAACTAGCAAAAATTGAAACTGAAAAAAGAACCCAAGATTTAACAACAGAAGAAACGATAGCCTTACGACAAGCAATTGAAGATTCAAATTTAGAATTAAAATTAGAGGGTGACTTACGCCGATTTAATGGGTTAAATATTAAACGATTAAATGAAATTAATTGTCATCGAGGTAAAAGACACAGAGCTAGTCTTCCTGTTCGAGGACAACGTACGCGAACAAATGCACGCGCAAGACGTGGAAGTAAAAAAACTGTTACAAATAAAAAATAAGAAAATTAATTGAACTTTTAATTTAAGATGATTCAGACACACAAAAAAGATAAAAACAATTTTATTAAAGGAATTGTTCATATTCAATCTACTTTTAATAATACTATTGTAACTATTACAAATTTAACTGGCGATACAATTGCATGGGCTTCGGCTGGGAGTTCTGGTTTTAAAGGAGCACGAAAAAGTACTCCGTTTGCTGCTCAAACTGCTGCAGAAAAAGCAGCATTGGAAGCTATTAATACTGGTATGAAAAATGTTTATGTTTTAGTTAAAGGACAAGGTTCAGGTCGTGAAACAGCTATACGAGCAATTGAATCTGCGGGTTTTGAAATTACTTCAATTGAAGATATAACAGCTGTACCTCATAATGGATGTCGACCACCTAAAAAACGTCGTGTTTAAATTATTAATTTTTAACTAACTATTATTTTACGATGAATGATTTATACGTGAACCCTTTAAAATCAGAAAAACTTCAGTCAGGTGAATGTTATGGACAATTTTTAATTGATAAATTAAAACCGGGGCAAGGAATAACAATTGGGAACCAATTACGAAGAGTCTTGTTAGGAGAGTTGGGTGGAACAGCTATTTCAGCTATTCGAATTCTTGGTATTCGCCATGAATTTGCAACAATTCCAGGTGTTCGTGAGGATATTCTTGAAATATTATTAAATATTAAAGGTATTATTATTAAAAATAATACAACAGAAGTTAAATTTGGACGTTTAAAAGTTCAAGGGCCATTGGTTATAACAGCAGATTTAATTGATTTACCTTCAGGTTTAGAAATTGTTAATTCTAATCACTATATAGCAACAATTTCGACATCTATTAATTTAGAATTAGAATTCAAAATTGAATATGGAACGGGTTATAAATTAGCTTCACAATTATTCACAGATGAAGATAAAAATTTTCTCCAAATTGATAGTATTTTTATGCCTGTTCAAAAAGTTAATTTTAAAATCGAAAATATTTATGACAATAATAATTCACTAAGTGAACGGTTAATTTTTGAAATTTGGACAAACGGAAGTATTGAGCCTCAAGATGCTCTCAAAAAAGCTTGTAAAATAACGATAGATTGTTTTGAGTCATTATTAAAAACTAAAAGTCCTAAAAAAAATATTAAAAAACCTTTAAATAATAGAACCTTAACTATTGAACCATATACAAATATAGCAATTGAAGAATTACAATTATCTGTTCGTTCATATAATTGTTTAAAAAAAGCAAAAATAAATACCGTGGGAGATTTATTACAATATTCTCCGGATCAATTACAAGAACTTAAAAACTTTGGTCGAAAATCAGCTGATGAAGTTTTTTCAACATTAAAAAATAAGTTAAATATTATCCTTAAAAAAAATATTACAAATAATTAACTTATTTCAATCCATTAATTATTAACTAAAAATATATTTATGAATTCGTTAAATAAAACCTTTTTACCAAATTTAAAGTATGAAAATCGAAATTGGTTTATTATTGATTGTAATGGTCAACATTTAGGACGTTTAGCCACAATTATTGTTGCTTTATTAAAAGGAAAACTTAAACCACACTATTATCCATCAACTGATATCGGGGATTATGTTATTTTATTAAATGCTGAATCAATTATTATTAATAAAAAAAGTAAACATTTTATTGTTAATAATCCAGGACGACCGGGTCATTCATTAAAAATCCGCTCGGCAACTGATTCAATTCCCGAATTTACAATTGAACGGGCAGTTAAAGGTATGTTATCTTCAACAGAAACCAAACGATTAATTAAAAGATTAAATATTTATTCTGATGAAAATCATCCACATTCTGCGCAAAATCCTATTACATTAAATTTAGATAGTGACCTTTTCAATTTATCAGTTAATTCTGAATTACTTTTACAATAACTTTTTTTCAATTTGTATTCAAATTATGTTCTACTAATCTTATTAATTTAAATTTAAACCAAATGAATTCTCAAATAAACCTACTTTTTCAAAAATCAAATATAGGTGTTGGTAAACGAAAAAAAGCGACAGCGCGTGTTTTTTTACAACCTGGAAAAGGTGATTTAATTATTAATCAAATTCCTGGTGAAAAATATTTACAATATAATACTAGTTATATTGATCGAATTAAAGACCCTCTAAAAAAATTGCAATTAGAAGAACAATTTGATATTATTGCTATATCAAAAGGTGGAGGTCTTACCGGGCAAACAGAAGCTATTCAACTTGGAATTGCTCGGTTATTATGTAAATTCGAACCTAGTAATCGTTCAATTTTGAAACCATATGGATTTTTAACACGTGATGCACGGATTAAAGAAAGAAAAAAATATGGTTTACGAAAAGCTAGAAAAGCTCCACAATATTCTAAACGATAATTTTATATTAATTTAATAAATAATATGCCGAAATCTGATATTCATCCAAATTGGTTTGGAAGTGTTTCTATCATATGTGATGGAAAACCATTATGTTTAATTGGATCAACAAAACAAGAATTACAAATTGATATTTGGTTAGCAAATCATCCATTTTATACAGATTCTTTAGTACTTGTTGATAGTGAAGGTCGTGTCGAAAAATTTATGAAAAAATATCAATTTGATTCGATTACATAATAAGAAAATTATATTTTAATACAAAATTTAAACAATATGCCTACAATACAACAATTAGTTCGTTCAAGACGTATTCAATTAAAAAAAAAAACTAAATCACCAGCTTTAATAAAGTGTCCGCAACGTAGAGGAGTTTGTACACGTGTTTATACTACAACGCCAAAAAAGCCAAACTCAGCAATTCGAAAAGTTGCCCGAGTTCGATTAACATCAGGTTTTGAAGTTACTGCTTATATTCCTGGAATTGGGCACAATTTGCAAGAACATTCAGTTGTTTTAATTCGTGGTGGACGAGTTAAAGATTTACCAGGTGTTAGATATCATATTATTCGTGGTGCTTTAGATACTGGTGGTGTAAAAGATAGAACTCAAGGTCGTTCAAAGTACGGCGTTAAAAAACCAAAAGGTGATAAATAAAAACTCTTAATTTAAATATTTTATAAATAATTATGTCTCGTCGAAATATTTCAAAAAAACGTTTACCACAACCGGATTCACTATACAATAGTTATTTGGTAAGTTTATTAATTTCACGAATTTTAAAATCAGGTAAAAAAACAATAGCAAAAAAAGTTGTCTATCAAGCTTTTGAAATTATAAAAAACAAAACTGAACAAGATCCATTAATTGTATTTGAAAAAGCAATACAAAAAGCTAGTCCATTAGTTGAAGTTAAAGCGAGAAGAGTAGGTGGTTCTACATATCAAGTACCGATTGAAGTAAATGCTTTTCGCGCTACTAATTTATCTTTACGATGGATTATTCAATATGCACATCAACGTGTAGGTAGATCAATGGCAATTAAGTTAGCAAATGAAATTATTGACACATCTAATGAAATTGGTAATACTATTAAAAAAAAAGAAGAAACCCATAAAATGGCAGAAGCAAATAAAGCATTTGCCCATTTTCGTTATTGATTTTTTCTAAATTTATCGTCTCGCTAAAAGCCTCAAAACACTAAAAATATTTATCTATTAAATTTCAATTATGGCACGTGAAAAATTTGAACGTACAAAACCACATGTAAATATCGGAACGATTGGGCATGTAGATCACGGAAAAACTACTTTAACTGCAGCAATAACAGCAACATTATCATTAGACGGAAATAGTGAAATAAAAGACTATTCTGATATTGATGGAGCACCTGAAGAACGAGCAAGAGGAATTACAATTAATACTGCTCATGTTGAATACGAAACGGATACTCGCCATTATGCTCACGTAGATTGTCCTGGTCATGCGGATTATGTAAAAAATATGATTACAGGCGCAGCTCAAATGGATGGTGCTATTTTAGTAGTATCAGCGGCTGATGGTCCAATGCCACAAACCCGCGAACATATTTTATTATCGAAACAAGTAGGAGTTCCAGATATTGTTGTATTTTTAAACAAAGAAGATCAAGTTGATGATGCAGAATTATTAGAATTAGTTGAATTAGAAGTTCGTGAACTACTTTCTGCATATGATTTCCCAGGTGATGATATTCCAATTTGTCCTGGTTCAGCGTTACAAGCTATAGAAGCCATTTCAGCGAATCCAGAAATTCGTCGGGGAGATAATACATGGGTTGACAAAATTTACGCATTAATGGATGCTGTTGATGACTATATTCCAACACCAGAACGTGATACAGAAAAAACGTTTTTAATGGCTATTGAAGATGTTTTTTCAATTACGGGTCGTGGAACAGTAGCTACAGGTCGAATTGAACGTGGTATTGTTAAAGTGGGTGAGAACGTTGAAATTGTTGGGATTGCTGAAACACAAACAACTACGATTACAGGAATTGAAATGTTCCAAAAAACATTAGACGAAGGTTTTGCAGGAGATAATGTTGGTATCTTACTACGAGGAACAACACGTGAAGATATTGAACGTGGTATGGTATTATCACAACCAGGAACAATTACTCCGCATACAAGTTTTGAATCTGAAGTTTATGTATTAACAAAAGATGAAGGTGGTCGTCATACTCCATTCTTTACAGGTTATCGTCCACAATTTTATGTCCGAACGACTGATGTAACAGGTGCCATTACTCAATTTACAGCTGATGATGGTTCAATAGTAGAAATGGTAATGCCCGGTGACCGAATTAAGATGACAGCCGAATTAATTTATCCAGTTGCAATTGAAGAAGGTATGCGATTTGCCATTCGAGAAGGCGGTCGTACGATTGGAGCTGGTGTCGTTTCAAAAATTGTTAAATAATTTAGAGAAGGAGTATAATTTTATGGTCTGTAAATTAAGTGAAAAAGGGCATACGAAAGTTCGTATTAAATTATGGGCTTATAAATCTTCTGATGTATTGAATGCATCATTAAGTGTAATAGATACAGTACATAAAGCGGGTTACAGTCCAGCTAAAGAACACACGATCACATTACCAAATCAAAAACGAATTTATTGTATTTTACGATCACCCCATGTGGATAAAGATTCCCGTGAGCATTTTGAAATTCGAAAACATAGTCGATTTGTTGAAATTTATTATAATCTTCAAGAATATCCAAATATCCTTGATAGTTTAATGAATTTAGATTTACGACCAGGGGTTTCGTCTATTATATTCGTAGATCCTACGGTCGAATAATTTCGTATTTAAGAATAGTATAATTATTTTCGTCTCGAAAAAAATACAAATTCTAGATACAACTAAATTTTGCGAGTTGTGAACATCTTCTATTATTTGAATGTAATTCGGTGAAACCATTCGACGAAGATTTTACAAAAAATAATGTTGAAGATAAAAAATTTGATAATTTAGTAGTGTTAAAAATTAAGAAACTTTTTTCTAGTCGATTATTTCCTTTTCAATTATTGAATAACGTATGATATAATAATTATTATATCATACGTTATTTTGCGGGCAATATCGCCAAGTGGTAAGGCAGTAGATTGCAAATCTTTTATTCCCCAGTTCGAATCTGG
>Ga0115099_10847238_pt1 | contig 12440 bp, 8 predicted proteins | sample MBTome_FD_89017 | JGI IMG/M metagenome (GOLD analysis project Ga0115099, IMG submission 89017) | Marine eukaryotic communities from Pacific Ocean to study complex ecological interactions - MBTS_20Mar14_M2_3um Metatranscriptome... | ecosystem: Environmental > Aquatic > Marine > Oceanic | place... | reverse complement strand
TCGCTGTGCAGTAGATACCGGGCTCCCTGCACCCGGACCGCTTCGGCGTTAGTAATGTGGGTTCTCTTGCAAGCGGGAGGTCGTGGTTGTCACGGCCGCTGGACCGCGGAGATTGAGTTATGGCCAAAGAAGTAACCGCAACCGTAAAGCTGCAATGCCCTGCTGGCGCTGCTACACCGGCACCACCAGTTGGTCCGGCGCTAGGTCAGCACGGCATCAACATTGGGCAGTTCGTTAAGCAGTTCAATGACGCGACCCGAGCGCAAGCCGGCCTGATCATCCCCGTCGTCATCTCGGTCTACAAGGACCGAAGCTTCTCGCTCGAGTTCAAGTCGCCACCGGCTGCGGTTCTTCTCAAGAAGGCCGCCAAGCTGGAGTCGGCTGCAAACAATCCTGGTAGTGAGGTTGCTGGTAAAGTGACTCGCGCCCAGGTCCGAGAAATTGCTGAGATGAAGGTCAAGGACCTCAACTCAATCAATATCGAGGGTGCCATGCTGATGGTGGAAGGCACTGCTCGTGCCTGCGGTATCGACGTGGTGGATTAGCAGGAAAGCTAGCACCTCAGTCTCAATTGACATTCATGATGCCTTAACGGTGGCTACGGCCAGCCGGAACAGCATCCAGGCCAACTCAAAACAGGATCATTCATGGCTCGCCATCGCAGCCGCCGTTACCAGAAGGGCGCCACCCAAGTGGAGCGCAGCAAGCGCTACCCGCTTCAGGAGGGTATCGATCTAATTAAGTCGCTACAGGGACCTAAGTTCGACGAATCTGTCGAGCTGGCTGTTCGCATCGGTATCGACCCTAAGAAGACGGACCAGCTCGTTCGCGGCTCGGTAAGTCTCCCGAACGGCACCGGTAAGTCTGTGAAGATCGCGGTCTTCGCCGACGGTGCCAAGGCGCAGGAGGCTTTGGATGCTGGTGCTGACTTTGTCGGCGCTGCAGACCTGGCTGAGAAGATCGAGAAGGGCTTTGCTGACTTCGACATGACGATCGCGTCGCCGGACATGATGCGCTTTGTCGGTAAGCTCGGTAAGGTTCTCGGCCCGCAGGGCAAGATGCCGTCGCCGAAGGCCGGCACGGTCACTCCGAACGTTGCTCAGGCAGTGAAGGAGTTTAAGGCAGGCAAGATTGAGTTCCGGACTGACTCCGGCGCCAACGTGCACGCCGCCATTGGCAAGAAGTCGTTCGCGGCTGGTGACCTTGCCGACAATGTTACCGCCTTCGTCGATCACCTTCGCAGCTTGCGTCCTTCGCAGGCTAAGGGGTCGTTCATCAAGAAGGTTGTCGTCTCTTCTTCCATGGGCCCGGGCATCGCGCTCGCTGTCGAGTAAGGAGTTACCAATGCCTAGCCAAGTCAATCAGATCCTCTTCGACGAGTTGCGCTCAGAGTTCCAGAATATGGGGTCCTGCGTCGTAGTCGACGTTGGTGCAGTGCAGCCACAAGAGGACATCGAGATCCGCGCCCATTTGCGCGAAGCCGGTGTTCGTTACCGCGTGGTTCGCAGCCGTCTAGCCCAGAAGGCATTTGCCGAAATGGGTTTAGATATGAGCACCGCCATGAAAGGGCGATGCGGGATTGCTGTCGCAGAGAAAGAGGGAGCGATTGCCGCTGCCAAAGTTCTCCGTGACTGGATCAAGAAGCAAACGGACAGCCCGATTGCGATCAAGGGTGGCGTCATCGAGGGTTCTACCTTCGTTGGTGCAGCTGCCGCCGAGATCGCCGAGTTGCCCGACCGTAACACGATCAACACCATGATCGTTTCCACCATTAGTGGCCCCGCTCGTGGGCTTGCTGGTGTTGTCAATGCCGTCGCAAGTGGTCTTGCGCGGTGCATCCAAGCCAAGGTCGATAAGGAGTCGTAGCGCTCTTAAAGTGCTCAGGCTACTGAGGCTAGGTCAGCGTGTTGTTGCGCCTAAGCCAGTCGATCCCCAATTACTTACCCACTCCTCCCCGCACTCTGACTTTCCAGAGGATTCCGATGTCGGATACTGAAACCGTTGCCCTCGACGCTGATCTCGAGGATATCTTCACCAAGCTTGATTCCCTGAGCCTTGGCAAGGCCGCCCAATTGGTTAAGGCCATGGAAGGCCGCTGGGGCGTTTCCGCCGCAGCTCCTGTTGCTGTTGCCGCTGCTGGCGGTGGTGATGCCGCGCCTGCTGATGAGAAGACCGAATTTAACGTCATTCTCAAGGAAGCTGGTGGCCAGAAGATCAATGTGATCAAGGCTGTTCGCGAGATCACTGGCCTCGGCCTCAAGGAGGCCAAGGGATTGGTCGACGAAGCTCCAAAGGCGGTCAAGGAAGGCGTGTCCAAGGATGACGCTGAAGAGACCAAGAAGAAGCTCGAGGAAGCCGGCGCTACCGTCGAGCTTACTTAGTGCTTCGTGCTGAGTGGTCTAACAACCGTGCTCTGGGATTGGCAGCCGCCAGTCCTGGGAATGGATTTAAATCCGGTGATTTCGGTCCTGCTGGCCCTGTCCGCAATTTTTGTTTGCGGCTTGGTGGCGGGGGCGTCTACGATTCCGGGTGCTGTTCGGATCACTTTTTGCACGTGGACGCTTGTTAGTCGCCCGTTTGGCCCGCACTTCGAATCCTTCTGCTCCTTTGGGGCCGTCGGGTCTTATTGATATGCGACGTCAAATAGCAGGTGGGCTGGCAAAGTTTTGTGTGAGCGTATCGGCCGTCTTGGTTGATGCAGGTCAGGCGTCTGTCAACTCTCTTCGTCCTCTGGTTCGTGCGTCTCGCGCGTTGCCTTCGAGGTTGTTGGGTTGCTGGGGTCTGATGATTGGTGCGTTTCAGCGTGCTGGTAAGTTTTGGCAACCGACTCCGCGTAGTTGGTCTCTGGTTGCTTCGTTCAGGTCACTTCAAACTCGATCAAGGTTTGGCGATGCCAACGCCTTGGTAGCAAAGGTCCCGCAGATGGGGCCCTTAGGTGGAACCGCATGGAGACTGTAGTCTACGGACGTTTCCGGTCCGTTGCCGATATCCCCGACCTCGTCGAAATGCAGACGAAGTCATACGACCAGTTCCTGCAGCCAGACATCGCGCCAAATCGGCGCCTTGTCGATGGTCTACAGGCGCTGCTAGGTGAGGTCTTTCCGATCTACTCATACGACAAGACTCTGTGCTTGGAGTATGTCAGCTACGAGCTGGGACGCCCGAGGTATACGGTAGAGGAGTGCCGTAAGCTGCGGGTGACTTACGGATACCCGTTCAAGATTCGGGTTCGTTTGGTCAAGCCTGAGCCAGTTGAGGAAGACATTTACCTTGGCGAGATCCCGATCATGATCGGTGGCGGTGAGTTCATCGTCAACGGCAGTGAGCGAGTCACGGTCAGCCAGCTTCACCGCTCGCCAGGCGTGGACTTCTCTGTCGAACTCCACACGGGTGAGAAGAAGCTGCACTCCTGCTGGATCATTCCGGAGCGTGGCAGTTGGATTGAGCTGAACGTCACGAAGAAAGACGCGGTTGCCATCCGTATCGACCAGTCGGGCAAATTTTCGTGCACCACGCTGCTGCGTGCGATGGACGCGAAGTACTCGACCGATGCCTCGATCCTGCGTGAGTTCTACGAAGTCGAGAAGGTCGTTCGTAAGAAGACCGATCCCGAAGCGAAGTTCGCCAAGGCTTTGGTTGGAACCTACGCCGTCGGAGACATCGTTGATGCTGCAAGCGGCGACCCATTCGTCCGTAGCGGTGAAGAGATTTCCGAAGAGGCAGCCCGGGCAATTGCCGGCAGCGAACTGCGTGACATCGAGGTCCTGCGTGATCCCGAAGACTTCTTGCTGCTGAATACGCTGCGGGAAGACACGACCAACAGTCACGAAGAAGCCTTGCTGAAGATTTACCAGCGCTTGCGCCCTGGTAACCCGCCGCAGCTGGAGAAGGCTCGTGAGCTTTTCCACGAGAAGTTCTTTGACGAAACGCGCTACCGCCTAGGTCGCGTCGGTCGCTTCCGTCTGAACCGCAAGTTCTCGGTTGACCCTGCTAACAATCAGCAGACGTTGTCGGCTGTCGATTTCGTGCAGGCCATCACCTACATCCTCGGTCTGCGCAGTGGCGTTGGCGAGATTGATGACATTGACCACTTGGGGAACCGCCGCGTGCGGACGATCCAAGAATTGGCCGGTGATGAGTTCCGCAAGGGCTTCCTGAAGCTTCGCCGGACGGCGCAAGAGCGGATGAACCTCGAGAACGTCGACACGGTTACGCCTCGAAACCTGATCAATTCGAAGACCTTCAGCTCGGCGATCGAATACTTCTTCGCTCGCGGTGAGTTGAGTCAGGTTGTGGACCAGACCAACCCGTTGTCGCAGTTGACGCACGAGCGTCGTCTGTCGGCGTTGGGTCCTGGCGGTCTGAACCGGAAGCGTGCAGGCTTCGAAGTTCGTGACGTTCACGTCTCGCACTACGGCCGCCTGTGCCCGATTGAAACGCCGGAAGGCACGAACATCGGTCTGATATCTAGTCTGGCAATCTACAGTTCGCTCGACGACTACGGCTTCCTGACGACGCCTTACATTGTATGTAAGGGCGGCAAGGTGACCGACGAAGTCGTTCGTCTGCGCGCTGACCAGGAGAACAACTCGATCCTCGCACCGGCTGACACGCCTACCGAAAAGAATGGCAAGCTGATTGGTGATGACCAGGGATACGTCATTGCGCGCGTCAAGGGTGACCCGTCGCTCGTGGCCGCGAAGGACGTCGATTACATGGACGTCTCCACCAAGCAGGTGGTTGGCGTTTCCGCGTCGCTCATTCCGTTCCTTGAGCACGATGATGCCAACCGCGCATTGATGGGCTCCAACATGCAGAGGCAGGCAGTGCCTTTGCTGATTAGCGATGCTCCTGTCGTTGGAACGGGCATGGAAGAGGTCGTAGCTGGCAACTCCAGTATGGTCGTCCGCGCTAAGAAGGCCGGCACGGTCACGGCGGTCGATGCCACGCGCATCGTCGTCGGCGATGAAGTTTACAAGCTGCGCAAGTATGAAGCCCTCAACGAGCGCACCTGCCAAAACCAGACGCCGATCATCAAGCTCGGTGACAAGGTTAAGGCCGGCCAAGTAATGGCCGACGGTGCCGCTACCGAAAACGGTGTCCTTGCCCTCGGCAAGAATGTCACCGTCGCCTTCATGCCATGGGATGGCTACAACTACGAAGACGCCATCCTGCTGAGCGAGAACCTCGTTCGCAACGACGTCTACACGTCGATCCACATCGACGAGTTCGAAGTTGAGATCCGCGAGACCAAGCTCGGTAAGGAAGAGTTCTCACGCGATATCCCGAACGTCAGCGAGAAAGCACTTCGTCACATGGACGAGGGCGGCATCGTTCGCGTTGGCACCCGCGTCAAGCCTGGCGACATCCTCGTCGGCAAGGTCGCTCCAAAGAGCAAGAGCGAGCTGACTCCGGAAGAGAAGTTGCTGCACGCTATCTTCGGCCGCGCTGGCGAAGACGTGAAGAATGCTTCGCTCGAGGTTCCGACTGGTGTCGAAGGCATCGTCATCGGGGCTGAAAAATACAGCCGTAAGGTCAACCTGACCGAGGCTGAGCGGACTCGCAATCTTGAAGAGATCAAGAACGCCGAGATCGAGTTCTTGCAGCAATTCCGCAGCAGCACCAAGCGCCTCCTCGAGAGCGCCAAGGAGTTGCTCGGTGACGTGGTCAAGTCGGCCGACGGCAAGCAGCTTGGCATCAACGACCAGATGTTGATCTTGGATCTTCGCACGATCCGCGATCGCGTCCGTCAAGTTGCTGAAGAGCACAAGGACGCCAAGATCAAGGCCAGTCTGCTGCAGGTTCTGCAGGAGTTCGGCGAGCGGATCGAGGAGTCGGAAGCCGAGAAGAACAAGCTCGTCAACCGCCTGTCTCGTGGCGATGAGTTGCCGCAAGGCGTGCTCGAGATGGTCAAGGTTTACGTTGCCACTAAGCGCCGTATCTCGGTGGGTGACAAGATGGCCGGCCGTCACGGCAACAAGGGTGTCATCTCTAAGATCCTCCCGATCGAAGATATGCCGTTCTTGGCCGACGGAACTCCGGTCGACATTGTGCTCAACCCGCTCGGCGTGCCTTCGCGCATGAACGTGGGGCAGATTCTCGAGACACACCTCGGCTGGGCTGCTCGCAAGCTCGGTTGGCGCGTGCAGACGCCCGTTTTCGACGGCGCTAGCATGGCCGACATCGAAGGTGCGTTGACTAAGGCTGGTTTGGCAACGGATGGCAAGTCGGAGCTATTCGATGGTCGCACGGGTGAAGAGTTCACCCAGCGAGTGACCGTCGGGACGCTCTACATGCTGAAGTTGCACCACCTCGTTGACGACAAGGTCCACGCTCGTGCGACTGGTCCATACTCGCTCATCACCCAGCAGCCTCTTGGCGGCAAGGCTCGCTTCGGCGGCCAGCGCTTCGGGGAAATGGAAGTGTGGGCACTTGAAGCATATGGCGCTGCCAACATCCTCCAAGAACTCCTGACCGTGAAGTCTGACGACGTCGACGGCCGGACCAAGATCTACGAGGCTATGGTCAAGAACGAGAACATCCTCGAGCCGGGCACTCCGGTCTCGTTCGGTGTGCTCTGCAATGAGATCAAGGGCCTCGGCCTGAACATCGAACTGCACAAGCGCGGTCCTGCTGAGGAAGTAATGGGGGGGTAACCCCCTGCGGCGATGGAGCCTTTCGGGCTCTCGGTTGGTAGCAACCGCAACTGCTACAAGACACCTGTCCTAGTATTCCCCTTTGCTTGTGAGCGTGACGACGCTTGCCAGCGATTAGCACTTAGAGAACCAAGGCGCGCCCGATGGTCGAACCCATCTACGACAAGATCAATGACTACGCTTCGGTGACTATCCGATTGGCCTCACCTGAGGACATTCGCGACTGGTCATTTGGCGAAGTTAAAAAGCCTGAAACGATTAACTACAGAACCTATCGCCCTGAGCGTGACGGTTTGTTCTGTGAGAGAATCTTTGGCCCCGAAAAGGACTGGGAGTGTTCTTGTGGCAAATACAAGGGCATTAAGCACAAGAACATCACCTGCGATAAGTGCGGTGTGATGATCACCCATAGCCGCGTGCGTAGAAAGCGCATGGGCCACATCAACCTTGCTGCGCCAGTTGCCCACATCTGGTTCTTCAAGGCGATGCCTTCGCGCCTCGGCACGCTGCTCGGTCTTAAGACTGCGAGCCTTGAGAAGGTCATCTACTTCCAGGACTACATTGTCATTGATGCCGGTGACACGCCGCTCAAGACGCTGCAGTTGCTGTCGGAGGACGAATACCGCCAGTCTCGTCAGAAATACGGCATGGCTTTCCAGGCCGGTATGGGCGCCGAGTCGGTGCGCGAATTGCTGCGCTCGCTCGATTTGCCGCTGCTTAGCGAGACGCTGCGAGAAGACCTCAAGCGCACCGAGTCGAAGCAAAAGATCAAGGACATCATCAAGCGCCTCAAGACCGTTGAGATGCTGCGCGACTCTGGCAATAAGTCCGAGTGGATGATCTTGGACGCCATTCCGGTCATCCCGCCGGATCTGCGTCCGCTCGTGCCACTCGACAGTGGTAACTTCGCGACGTCCGACCTCAACGACCTCTACCGTCGTTTGATCAACCGGAATAACCGTCTCAAGAAGCTGCTCGACCTGAATGCTCCGGAAGTCATCATCCGGAACGAGAAGCGGATGCTGCAGCAGTCGGTTGACGCGTTGTTTGACAACAACCGTTGCCGTCGCCCAGTTCTCGGCTCGTCAAACCGCCCGCTTAAGTCCTTGACCGACATGATCAAGGGCAAGCAAGGTCGTTTCCGCGAGAACTTGCTCGGTAAGCGCGTCGACTACTCGGCACGTTCGGTAATTGTCGTTGGTCCCGACCTGCGTCTGCACCAGTGTGGCTTGCCGAAGATCATTGCGCTCGAGCTGTTCCAGCCGTTCATCATTCGCCGTTTGAAGGAACTCGGTCATGCCGACACCATCAAGTCCGCGAAGAAGATGTTGGAGCGCAAGGATGAGGAGGTCTGGGACATCCTCGAAGAGGTGATTCAGGACCATCCGGTTCTGCTCAACCGCGCGCCGACCCTTCACCGTATTGGCATCCAAGCGTTTGAGCCGGTATTGGTTGAGGGCAACGCGATCCGCGTCCACCCGCTCGTTTGCTCGGCCTATAACGCGGACTTCGATGGCGACCAAATGGCAGTGCACTTGCCACTGTCGTTCGAAGCCCAGATCGAAGCCTGCACGCTGATGTTGTCAATCAACAACATCTTCTCGCCTGCACATGGCGGCCCGATCATTGCTCCTAACCAGGATATTGTTCTCGGCTGTTACTGGCAGAGCCTCCAGCGCCCTGGCGAACTCGGGGAAGGTAAGACCTTCGCGACTCGCGATGAGGTCTGGATGTCTTACTCGAGCGACAAGATCCACATCCACGCTCGCATCAAGGTGCAGTTCCCTGCTGGTGTGGAAATCCGCAACCAGGGCGACACGGTCATCACCGACGGCGTCACGCTGGTCGAGACGACGCCAGGTCGGATCATGTTCAACGAGATCCTCGAAGAGGGGATGCCGTACTACAACCATGACCTGGACAAGAAGGCGCTCTCCAACATCATCGCCGACTGCCATCTCCTGATGGATCGCGACGCTACGCTGCGCCTGCTCGACCGTCTCAAAGAGACTGGTTTCAAGGCCGCAACGCGCGCTGGGCTCTCTTTCGGTAAGGATGACATGATCATCCCGCCGAGTAAGGAAGTGATCATCAAGAAGACGGCTGCCGAGGTCGAGAAGATCCACATGGCGCACGCTCGCGGTATTATCACCGAGGGTGAGCGTTACCTGAAGGTCATTGACTCTTGGACGCACGCTCGCGAGAAGATCGGTGAGGACATGCTCAACGAGTTGCGTAACGACACCCGTGACGGGCGTCTTTACGTCAACCCGGTTTACTGCATGGTCATGTCGAAGGCTCGTGGTTCCGTTGAGCAGATTCGCCAGCTCGCCGGCATGCGTGGCCTGATGGCGAAGCCGTCCGGCAAGATCATTGAGCAGCCGATTAAGGCTAACTTCCTCGAAGGTCTGCGCGTTCTTGAATACTTCTCGTCGACGCACGGCGCTCGTAAGGGGCTAGCCGATACGGCGCTCAAGACGGCAGACTCTGGATACCTGACGCGTAAGCTCGCTGATGTTGCCCAAAACATTGTCGTCTCAATCATCGATTGTGGCACCGAGAACGGCGTCGATAAGGGCACTGTCTACCAGGGCGATAAGGTTGCCGTGACGTTCGTGGACGCTGTCCGCGGCCGCGTTGCGCTTTACTCGATCGTCGATCCGATGACTGATGAAGTCATCGTCGAAAAGAACGAACTGATAACCGTCGACATCGCGAAGAAGATCGAGCTGGTTGTTAGTAGCGAAACGATTCGCGTTCGCTCGCCGCTGACCTGCGAAGCAGGCATCGGCGCATGTGCTAAGTGCTACGGCATGGACCTTTCGCGTAGTGCGATGGCTGAGCCAGGTCTGGCTATCGGCATCATCGGCGCGCAGTCGATTGGTGAGCCAGGCACGCAGCTGACGATGCGGACCTTCCACATTGGTGGCACGGCCTCCAAGAAGGTTGAGGACTCCGAAGTTCGCAATAAGCGCGCTGGTCGTGTCCAGTTTGCCAACCTTGAAACCGTCGAAGTTGATGTCGAGGGCGATAATGGCGGCAAGGAAATCATCGCGCTCAAGCGTCGTGGTGAGATCCTGATTGTTGACCAGAAGGAGCGCGAGCTTGAGCGTCACGCGGTGCCGCTGGGCGCCGTTGTGAACGTCAAGGAAGGCGACGACATCAAGGAACACCAGTCGCTCTGTGGCTGGGATCCCCACCACAACCCAATTCTTGCCGAAGTCGGTGGCACGGTTCGCTACGAGGATATTCTCGAAGGCAAAACGTTCCGCATCGAGCGTGACGCGGACACCAAGGTCCAGCGCAAGGTGATGATCGAGCACAAGGGTGACTTGCACCCGCACCTGATCATCGAGGACGAAGGTGGTAACCGCCTCGCAATTACACCGGTCCCGGAAAAGGCATACATCGAAGTCGAAAACGGTCAGACCGTCTCGGCTGGTATGATGCTCGCCAAGACGCCGCGTGAAGTGCAAGGAACGCAGGACATCACTGGTGGTCTGCCGCGTGTTACCGAGCTGTTTGAAGCTCGTCGCCCGAAGGATCCTGCTGTGTTGTCTGAGATTGACGGCATCGTCGAACTCGGTGACAAGCGTCGCGGCAAGCGCACAATCCTCGTCAAGAGCGAGGACGGAGGCGTTGAGCGTGAACACTTAGTGCCGCAGGGTAAGAACCTTCGCGTTCACCGTGGTGACCACGTGAAGGCTGGCGAAGCACTCGTCGACGGTCCTGTCGTTCCGCACGATATGCTTGCCATTCAGGGTGAGAAGTCGGTGCAGAACTACCTCCTCCGCGAAGTGCAGACGGTTTACCGCGCTCAGGGCGTGGCAATCGACGACAAGCACATCGAGATCATTCTGGCGCAGATGATGCGCAAGGTGCAGGTCGAGGATCCGGGTGATAGTGAGTTCTTGCCAGGAGCCGTTGTCGATAAGTTCCGCTTCCGCGAAGCCAACCAGCTTCTGAGTGAGCAGCGCAAGAAGCCAGCAACGGCTTCGCCGCTACTGCTCGGAATCACCAAGGCTTCGCTGCAGTCCGACTCGTTCATCTCTGCGGCATCCTTCCAGGAGACGACCAAGGTCTTGACCGAAGCTGCACTGGCAGGCAAGCAAGACGATCTTGTTGGTCTAAAGGAGAACGTCATCCTTGGCCACTTGGTGCCGACCGGAACAGGCTTCCGCAACTTCCAGAAAACTCGCGTGCTCAAGAACGTCGACCTCCAGGCTGCAGCCGAAGAGATTGGCCGTTTGAGCAAGCAAGGATTCCTGGATGAAGGCGGCCCTGTAATTCGCCTCGACGGAATCGATGAGGCTCCGACCACTACGCTTCCTGGCGGTGATCCGTTTGATGACCTTCCGCGTTCCCCGCTGGGGGGCGATCCGATGGACATCGGCCCGAACGACGGCGATGACTCTGATGACGACCAGCCAGTAGGCTCTGGTGGCGATGCCACCGGTCCGACTGCTGATCCGGTTCCAGAGGCCTCCATTGTCGAGGCTCCAGTTGCTGAGGCCTCGGCTGCTGAGGTTCCGGCTGCTGAGGTCCCTGTCGGCGATAGCTCTGCCGAGGCTGCTGACAGCCCGGCCAGCGATGACCCTGCCAGCACTGACCCAGCCAGCGATTCCCCGACCGATGCTGGTCAGGGGGTTGATTAGCCCCTGTAAATGTAAGTTTGACGTGGCTCCTGACATGATGGAGCCGCGCCGGACTTGTTTTCGAGATTGCTTTCCGTATTCTTTCTCGCCCCATTCTCGGTTGGAACCCAGCCGCTGAAGCCTGTCGCGCTCGTTCCTAAGGGCGCCTCGATTACTGGACTGTCGAACACACTGTAATGCCTACGATCAACCAACTCGTCCGCAAGGGACGCAAGACGATCAAAGAGAAGAGCAAGTCACCGATTCTGGATAGCTGCCCACACAAACGTGGTGTTTGCCTCCAGGTCAAGACGATGACGCCGAAGAAGCCGAACTCGGCTCTTCGCAAAATTGCTCGCGTGCGTCTCAGCAATGGAAAAGAGACGACCGTTTACATCCCGGGCGAAGGCCACAATCTGCAAGAGCACTCGATTGTGCTTATCCGCGGCGGCCGTGTTCGTGACCTTCCTGGTGTGCGCTACCACGTTCTTCGTGGGTGCCTAGATGCTTCCGGTGTTGAAAGTCGACGTCGTAGTCGAAGCAAATACGGCGCCAAGCGTCCTAAGAGCAAGTAATCGCTCATTCATGAGCTTGCAAGCTGCCTAAACCTGACCATTCACTAACTGATGCCTCGTTCCTACAAGTCCACCGAAGTCCATCTGCAGGGCGACCCGCGCTACAACAACAAGTTGGCCAGCAAGATCATCAACAAGATCATGCTGGACGGGAAAAAGACCACCGCACAAGCGCTATTCTACGACGCAATCGATTTCGTCGTCAGCAAGGTCGAGGGTGCCGAACCAGTTGATGTCTTCACCAAGGCGATCGACAACATTAAGCCGCGCGTCGAAGTTCGTTCGAAGCGAGTTGGCGGTGCTACCTACCAGGTCCCACGCGAAGTCAACAAGCGTCGCCAGCAGAGCCTCGCGATCCGCTGGATGGTTGACGCAGCCCGCGCCAAGCGCGGCAAGCCGATGGCTAAGTGCTTGGCCGAAGAATTGTTTGACGCGTTCAACAACCAGGGCGCAGCCGTCACTAAGAAGGAAAACGTCCACAAAATGGCCGAGGCAAACAGCGCCTACAGCCACTTTGCTTGGTAGGCCACTGGGCTTGGTAAGCCACTGGGCTTGGTAAGCCACTGGGCTTGGTA
>Ga0115099_10042759_pt1 | contig 12515 bp, 20 predicted proteins | sample MBTome_FD_89017 | JGI IMG/M metagenome (GOLD analysis project Ga0115099, IMG submission 89017) | Marine eukaryotic communities from Pacific Ocean to study complex ecological interactions - MBTS_20Mar14_M2_3um Metatranscriptome... | ecosystem: Environmental > Aquatic > Marine > Oceanic | place... | reverse complement strand
ATGTTGTCTGTATTTTTACCACCAAACACACAAATTGCGTTAGGTTTACTTTTAGTACCAATTGAGCTTATTTCGTATATTTTTAAACCTATCAGTTTAGGTGTACGACTTTTTGCTAATTTAATGGCGGGTCATACTTTATTAAAAGTAATTGTTGGATTTGCTTGGAGTATGCTATTATTAGAAGATTTTCTTTCAGTACTACATATTGTTCCCTTATTAGTTTTAGTTATCTTAATGGGTTTAGAGTTAGGTGTTGCGATGATTCAAGCTTATGTGTTTACTGTTTTAACTTGTATCTATTTGAACGATAGTATTAACTTATCTCATTAATTGGTAAAATTTAAATTATTTTCATTTATGTTTATTAATATACGAATTTTTTCAAAAAATTTAAATTCTATAAAAGTTCTTTCAAAACTTTTTTCAAACAAAACTTTTGCAGAGGCTTTTAACGTCGCGACAGTGAATAAATCTTTTTACATTAAAACTTTTTCTTTTTTATACACTATTTTAAAGTCTCCGCATGTTAATAAAACTGCTCAAGAACATTTCGAACAAAAAATTTATAACCGCCAATTTAAAATATATTCTTCTCAAAATTTTATAGTATTATCTATTTTAAAATTTATAAAATCTTATATTTTTCCTGACATCAGTTTTAAAATAGAAATTACATCTCAACCCTATCGATACCGTCAAAAAGTTAAAAATCAAATAAATTCCGATAACTTTTTGTTGTGTAATAAAAGCTCGGGGCTAAAAAATTATATAACAATTCTTAACAATTATGGTAAAACGACTTTAAAATTACGAAATGGTTCAAATAGCTCAGTTGGTTAGAGCAAAGGACTGAAAATCCTTGTGACGGCAGTTCAAGTCTGTCTTTGAACAGTAATAAATCGATTAAATTATGAACAACAATTTGTTTAATATGGTTGCAACATTAAAAAACGGTCAATTCGTAAAAAAAGCTTATGTTACTCATCAAAAATCTCCTTCTTGTGAATCTGTATTAAATATTTTGTGGGACGAAGGTTTTATTTTAGGTTACAAAATTCTAAAAGAAAATTCCAACATTTTAAAAGTTTTTTTGAAATACAAAAACGAAGAGCCAGGAATAAACTCAATAAAAGTTATAAGTAAACCAAGTTTAAGAATTTATTATTCTGTTGAACAGATTTGGAAGTTAAAATTAAATGAAGGCGTTTTAATTGTTTCAACAAACAAAGGTTTTATGTCTCTTAAGGAGTGTAAAAAAAAAAATATAGGTGGTGAACCGTTTATTTTAATCAAATGACAATTTATTTAAAAAGATATCTTATTAAAATACCAAGTGATATTGCAATATGTTATTGTGATAAAAAACAAGTTCTTTTAATTAAAGGTCCTCTTGGAAACAAACTTTTAAAGTTACAAACAGAAATTGAAATTTTTGAACAACACAATATATTGTACGTGACAGATTTTTCTTTTGGGAAATTATCAAATAATGGTAAAAAAAATATAAAAACTTTGCGCGGTACAATGATTGCATTAATAAAACAAGCATTTTTAGAAGTATCAACAGTTATGCATAAAAAATTAAATTTTGTAGGTGTTGGTTACAAAAATTTTGTTTTAAACGACAAAATACTGCATTTCAAGTTAGGATATAGTCACGATCTTTTTTTCAAAATACCAACATCAGTTTTTATTCAATCCCGTAAAACAACTAAATTATTTATTTCAAGTAATAAATACAATTATGTCTCTCAAATAGCTGCTCTTATTAGAAGTTATAAAATGCCAGAGCCGTATAAAGGTAAAGGTATTTCATACAACAATGAAATTATTAAACTTAAAGAAGGTAAAAAAATTTAAATGAAATTAAAAGAGTTAAAAATAAAAGAATATACACTACTTAAACTACATTTGTTAAAACATCAAGTTTTTAAAAAATCGATACATAATTCAAGAAATTATTTAGAATTAAGTATAAAACAAGTTTTAAATTTAATTTATTTTTATCATCATAAAAATAAACAAATTATGTTTATCGGTTTCCCTTACATTAAAAACAAATCTATTTTAAAACGATTTAAACACAGTTTCGTTCCTAAAAACTTTTGGGTTAACGGATTAATGTCAAATTTTGAAGCAAAGAAAAGTCTTAAGAATGTTAATATAAGTACCGAAAACCAAGATCTAATTGTTTTTCTCAATCCAAGTAAAGAAGACTTTGAAATTATAAACGAACTTGTCAAATCACAGATTCCTTTGATTGTAATTGGGCACGAAGTGCCTTCTAAATTTAGTGCATTCGTTTGCCAAATACCTATTGTTTCACAAAAAATTTTTGTAAAACAATTCTTTTTTTTTTTAATAAAGTCTGTTTTAAGATAAAATTAAAAATTAATTAGCATGATTAATAAAAAAAAATACCGTAATAAACCCAATTATAAAAAATTTTGTAGCTTAAAGTTAAATGTACAAAATAAACAAAAACTATTAAAGTTTAAAAATGCTAAATGGCAATTTTTTTTATCCAAAATTAGAATGTCAAAAAAGGTAATGACATGGGTAAATAAATTAAAAAATTCAAACAAGCGTAAATTGCTCCGGCGAAGACATTATTCGCACGCGTTTTTTGATCAAAAAACTTATTCAGTTAATAAATTTACTACTTTTTTTTCAAAACGATACAAACAAACTATAGAAAATAATAAAAGTTTCAAACTTTTTTATGGAAACTTTACAAAAAAATATTTAAAACATGCTGTTAAGAAAACTAAGCCTGTTTCAAATCAAATAAATCGGAAGATTTATTTCACTGAGTTTTTAGAAAGTCGTATTGATGTTATTTTGCTACGATCTCATTTTGTTTTAAGTATTATGAATGCTCGACAATTGATTAGTCATGGTCACGTTTTCGTTAACAAAAAAAGAGTAGAAGACGCTCATTTTCGTTTAAAAGAAGGCGATACAGTTACTTTTTCAAAAAAAAGGGCAGAAGTTAATCAGAGAGTATTTAACTCAATCAAAAATGTGGCCACTTCCACCTTATTATTTACAAATCAGTTACAAAATATTTCAGATAATATTAACGGATAACGTTAAACTGGCAAACACAGCTAGTATTTTTTCTAAACCTTTAAATTTAGATAGCGTGCTAAAAGCTTATTCAGTATAGAAATTTTTATACAGTTAAATAATTTACGTTTGATTTTCTTCAGTAGCTCAGTGGTAGAGCGTGTGGCTGTTAACCACCAGGACGTTGGTTCAAATCCAGCCTGAAGAGATAGATTTTTGTTTCTAATTAAAAAACTTTAATATGGAGATAATCGGGCTTGAACCGATAACTTTGTGCTTGCAAAGCACACACTCTACCAATTGAGTTATATCCCCTTTTAGAATACAAATTTATGTTACGTAATTTATGTAGCTATAGCAGATTACCCACAAGTTTGAGTCTAAATCTTTGTTAATTGTAGTAATTGAATTAATATTTTTATTGATTTTTTTGGTTCGTAATTTTTTAATTTCAATAAAATTAGAAATACTGGTAGACATTGAATAATAATAAAACATGTACAGACTAATTAATAGTCCAAATAATTGGGCACCCAGGGTTAAAAGATCAAATTGCGGAATAAAAAATTTTAAATTTTGTAGCTCATTTGGTGAAATTGGTAGACACGTCAGACTTAAAATCTGATTCTTTTCAAAGAGTATCGGTTCAAGTCCGGTAATGAGTATAAATTAAATCTACACTAAGGTAAAAATAACGCAATGTGGTGTTTGTTGGCAGGTAAATTAATAGCTTTGACTAGTTATTCAATAATTTTACAAACAATTGAAAATATTAATGAACTAAATTATTTAAATACAATTTTTGGATGGTTTTTAGTGGAACATTTGTCTGAAGAATATTCTAAAACGGCAGGCAAGTTTTTTTTAGTCAACCGTGATTTTCGAAATTTAATTAGAAATGTTTTAATTGTTATACGAAATATTATAGGGTTTGCCTATTTTTTAACATTAATCGAGCTTTTATTAAGTATCTCTTTGTTAATTACATTAATCTATTGTTTATATTATTTATTTTTTATAAACAAAGTAAAAGGTGTAAAAAATGAGATGTTGATTCTTGCATATTACAGTTTTATTATATACGTCTTATTAATAAAACTTATTATTTCATTTAACTGGTTTGATGTATGTTTTCTTGTCAAATCATTTGTAATCTTTTATTTTAATTTTTTAGTTTTGTATTCTTTTTACTTATCTTTTTGTTTTTTATTTAATCAGTCAAAACGTTTTAGCAAAAAGTTAAAAATAAAACAGAAAAACGTTGTAATAGTTAAAATACTTTTTTATTCTTTAAATACGGGTTTTTTATTTATTATTTTATTTTATATTATTTCCTTTACAAGCACACAAAGTAACAATGTTATTCAAGAAATTTTTGCGAAAATATTATTATTTTATAGCTTTATCTATTATACAATTTAATTATTTTTCAAATTTTTACTAACAAAGTATATATGCCTACAATTAACCAATTGTGTAAAACTCCTAGACAAACTAAAAAAAGACGAAACAAAGTACCAGCATTAGATGCAAACCCTCAAAAAAAAGGTGTTTGTACTAAAATTTTTTTACGAACACCAAAAAAACCAAATTCAGCATTAAGAAAGCTTGCACGACTGAGGTTAACTAATGGTAAACAAGTATCAGCGTACATACCCGGTGAAGGTCACGACCTTCAAGAATACTCTACAGTTTTAATTAGAGGTGGTCGAGTTAAAGATTTACCAGGTATTAAATACCATTTGGTAAGAGGTAAACTAGATTTTTCAGGTTTGAAAAATCGTAAAACCTCACGGTCTAAATACGGAACAAAAAAAATTACAACTTTTATTTAATGAAACGTAACACGTTAAAACAAAATATATTTAATCATATAATGGTTAATGGTAGTAAAGAAACATCTGAGAAAACATTTTTTAAAAGTCTGAAATCTATTCAAAAAGATTTATTGAAGAAAAATTTTGAAGAAATTTTAAAAGTATCTTTAATAAACAGCTCTCCAACAGTTTACATGAAAAGAATTCAAAGAAAACGAAAACGAACTACTGAGTTTCCTTTTTTATTAAAGTCAAAAGCAAGAATATCTTATGGTATTAAACTTTTAGTACATTCAGCAAGAAAAAATTTGCAAAATTCTTTTTATAAAATCTTGAAAACAGAACTTATTAATTCCTCAAAGAAAAAAAGTTCCAGTTTTAAGCGTAAAACGGATATACACAAAGAAGTTTTTTTAAAGAAAAAGTTCGCAAATTTTCGATGGTTTTAGTTTCAATTTGAAAATAAAAACTCTAGACCAGTTTTTGGTTCTAGGATAATACGCTTAAAAGGACTTGAACCTTTAGCCTTCGGGACCGAAATCCGACGCTCTATCCAATTGAGCTATAAGCGCAACCACTAACTATTTTATATGATTCAACAACAAACAATATTAAGAGTTGTCGATAACTCTGGAGCAAAAAACGTAAAATGTATAAAAGTGTTAGGTGGATTTAAAAGACGGTTTGCCAAATTAGGAAACGTTATAATAGTTTCTATTAAAAATTTGCGTAATAAATCTCGAAATACTTCAAAAGTTAAAAAAGGAGAAGTCTACAAAGCGCTTATTGTAAAAACAAAAACCAAACAATCAAACAAAGACGGCTCGTGTTTAGTTTTTAATAAAAACGCTGTTAGCTTAATGAACAAACAAGGTAAACCTTTGGCTAGTAGAATTGTCGGTCCTGTATCAAAAAAATTAAAAAAAGGTAAATTTTCTAAATTTGTAAATATTTCACTTGGGACGGTTTAATAATGCATTTCTTAAAATATTATAATGAAAATATCGTAAAATACGATTTAATAAACAAGTTTCGGTATCAAAACGTAACAGATTTACCTGAATTAAAATCTGTAAGTATTAGATTTCAATGCGAAAAATACGAAATGAAAAATTTAATAGCTGCGTTAGCCGCTTTGAAACTAATTACGTCACAAAAAGCTTTCATTTTGGTTTCTAAAACTGCTAATATTTCGTTAAAAATTAGAAAGGGCCACCCAGTAGGATGCAAGATTATTTTACGAAAAACTAAAATGAATGAGTTTTTTGTAAAATTCATAAATAAACTTACCTTTTCGACTATAAAGACTTCAAATTTTGGTACGTTTTCGTTTAAAATACAAAATATTTTCGTGTTTGACGTGTTAGAAAAAAATTATCAATTTTTTAATAAACTGAAAAACTTAAACATCGATATAACTACATCGGCGTCAAACCATAAAGAGTGTGCTTTTTTGTTAAAGTCTTTCAAAATTAAAACATGTAATTAGACTCGCAAATGTAACTCAATTGGTAGAGTGTAACCTTGCCAAGGTTAAAGCTGAGGGTTCAAATCCCTTCTTTTGCTAAAATAGTGGATAAGTGGCCGAGTGGTTTAAGGCGTTAGTTTTGAAAACTATTGTATTGAAAAATACCGTGGGTTCGAATCCCTCCTTATCTTTTTACATTACGTAAAAGGCTAAATAACATAATTGGTAATGTATTAGATTGCAAATCTTGTAATACTGGTTCAAATCCGGTTTTAGCTTTAAAAATTATATATGATTACGACAGTTTGTATTATTCTTAAAATTCTTGCTATAGTTGTACCTTTATTAATTTCAGTTGCTTATTTTACTATAGCTGAACGAAAATTTATGGGTAGTATCCAAAGACGAAAAGGTCCTAATGTTATTGGCTTTTTAGGGTTATTACAACCCTTAGCCGACGGTTTAAAACTTTTCGTTAAAGAGACTATCTTACCAAGTAATTCTAACCTTTATGTATTTCTTTTATCTCCAATTTTAACTTTTATTTTAAGTTTAATCGGATGGGCTGTAATACCATTATCTGAAACACTAGTCATTTCAGATTTAAATTTAGGCGTTCTTTATTTATTTGCTATTTCTTCATTAAGCGTTTATGGTATAATACTAGCAGGTTGGGCGAGTAATTCAAAATACCCTTTCTTAGGGGCTTTAAGATCAGCTGCGCAAATGATTTCTTACGAGGTATCTATTGGCTTTATTATTGTTAATATTTGTGTGTGTGCAGGCTCTTTTAATCTAAGTACAATTGTTTTAGCTCAAAAAAACGTGTGGTTTATAATTCCTTTGTTTCCAATGTTTCTGTTGTTTTACATTTCTATGTTAGCAGAAACTAACAGGCACCCCTTTGACTTGCCTGAAGCCGAAGCTGAACTAGTTTCAGGGTATAACGTAGAGTACTCGGCTATGACATTTGCTTTATTTTTTTTAGGTGAATACGCGAATATGCTACTAATGAGTGCTTTTTCATCCATATTATTTTTCGGAGGCTGGTTACCATTATTTAATTTTTTACCATTTAACGTGTTTCCTGGTAGTTTTTGGTTATCTATTAAAATTATACTGGGCGTTATTTTTTTTATTTTAACGCGTGCTGCTTTACCTCGTTATCGATATGACCAATTAATGCATATTGGGTGGAAGTCTTTTTTACCTTTGTCTCTAGGTTATTTAGTGTTTACAATAGGAGTGTTGGTCAGTTTTAATTGGTTACCTAATTAATTAATTCATTATTTTTAAAATAGTAGTAATTATCATTAATTCGTACGCAACTCCAAAACAAAAAACTAACAATAGTTGACTGACAACGTCTGGAGGAGTTAGTAACGTTGCAAATACGAAAAAAAAGAAATACATAGGTTTTCTACTGTTTTTTATAAACTCTAATTTTTTATTGAAAGAATTGAGAGCAAAAAAAAAACTTAAAAAAAGTTGCCCTACAAGTACAACAATCCAATAAATAAAAATGTATAAGGTTAAATACTCATTAATCCGAGTTTCTAAAAATATATTAAGAACATCTTTTGACGTATCTTGAAAACTTAAAAAGAACGACCAAGTCAGAGGCAATACTAAACTTGTTAACATCTGTACGCTTATCAGCCAAAAAACAAAACTTAAATATAAAATTTTTTTAAATGTATTTTTTTCGAGTTGGTAAAGCGCAGGACTTAAAAATGTTAATACTTGATAAAACAGAAAAAAAATTGTTAGTTGAAACGCTATAAGATAAGATAAGGTTAAATAAGTAGAAAAAATATCGGTTATGTTAGTTGCTATAAAATAAAAAGAGTCATCCAAAAACAAGGGCAGCGTAGGTAAAACACACAAAAATAGAACAATTTCTTTATTCAAATAGGCAGTTAATAAGGTAGTAATCCAACAGAAAACGATTAAAATACTGCGAGCTTTTATTTCTAGAAAATATTTTAACAACATTTTTTAACATTATGAAGGAGAATAGTTCAGTTGGTAGAACAGTGGTTTCCAAAACCAAAGGTCAGGGGTTCAAGTCCCTTTTTTCCTGTTTTTTTTTTTTATTGAAATAAACTTACGTTTTTTTAAAAATACTTTTAAATTGGATATCATTTTTGGAACATCTCCAAAAACTAACACACAAAATAAAACGAAAATAATTAATTGACTAACGCTAAAACGTCCCATATAATTTTCAATTTCTGCTAAAATAGAAAGGCTTGTAGTTCAGGGGTAGAACGCACCGCTCATAACGGTTCAGTCGCAGGTTCAAATCCTGCCGAGCCTAAAATTTAGATATTAAAAATGAAATTTGAATTAAAAGATTACAAATTAGAAAAAACAAAACGTTATTTTCAAAAAACGCCTGCTTTTTTGGTTTTTAACGTATCAAATTTAAACTCAAAAAACTGGTTAGAAGTAGAACAAACTCTTTTTAATTATAATTTAAAATATCACAAAATTTGCAACACTTTAGCGAAAAAGTTTATAAAAAAATCTATATTTAAAAATATTTGCCTAACAGTTCACGGATTTACGTGCTTTGTACACTTTGATACTAAAGCCAATTCATATTTGGACCCCAAAAAAATGAAAAAATTAAGTTCTTTTATGACTTTTCTTGGTTTAAAATTTAATCAAAATTTTTATTCTTTGCCTCAATTGGACAAAGTTTCTACACTCAATTATAAGAAAAATATTAATATTTTTAATAATTTATTAAAAAAGACGATAAAACTCCCTTATTATAAATTAAATAAATAAAAATCGAAATAATGTGATTCGAACACATGACTTCCTGTTCCCAAAACAGGCACGCTACCGGGCTGCGTTATATTTCGAAAATAACTTTGAAAGAAAGAAGTAGGATTCGAACCTACGATAGGATAGACCCAACAGATTTACAATCTGCCACTTTAAACCGCTCAGTCATTCTTTCTATAGTTTTAAACTAACGTAACACTAGTCGTTTTGTTCGCCATTTTATTCTTCGAATCTTTTTAGGGCGGCATCCGTTGTGTGGTAGAAAATCCAAAATCCGAACTGACTTTATAAACAATTTGTTTTTTAAAGCTCTTAAAAGAAAGAACACGTGAAACTTTTTGGCATTTTTGAAGTGTAACGCAATAGGTTTATTCTTTAAAAATCTTGCTTTTGATAATAGAATTCTAAAAATATTTATTAACGCAACCGGTTGTTTCTTTTTCTGTTTTTTTGTCAAATTAACAAAACCGGCAGAAAACGATGCTTTTAGATTTCCAGCAACGTCTGTTACGTTAATTAAAGTGTTTGTCGGTGATAAATTTACATTTACAATATAATTAACTAAATTTTTATTTAAAACTTGTTGTTTATTTGGCCAATTTTTTTTAGATTTTATATTTATTTTGCTGTTCAACATCTTTATAGAAGAAGCGGAAGCTCGCTTGAGCTTTAAGCTATCTAAAAAGTTCGACAACACTTGCAAAGTTTTCACATTGTTTTTTAAAGAACTTAAAATTTTGTTTTGTGATGATATTTGTTTGAATATGTTTGATAAAATCATAAATGAAAAATATACTTTTTGCTAAAATGAAACTTAAAACTTTTAAACCAACAACTCCTTCAAGTAGAAATCTAATTAGGCTAAACAATATTGATTTACAAAACTCTCCGTTATTGAAAAACCAAATAAAAGGCTCGAAAAATTCCGCAGGAAAAAATTCTACGGGAAGAATTACAGCTTACCACCGGGGTGGCGGACATAAGAAACGGTACAGAAAAATAAACTTTAACAGGACAGAAAGCTCTACGGCTATAGTTACTAGTATAGAGTATGACCCTTGTAGATCGTCAAATATAGCTTCAATTTATGATATAAAAAGAGAAACGTATTGTTATATTTTAAGCCCCAAAAACTTAAAAGTCGGTGATATCATTAAGTCCGGTAAAGAAGCTGATTCAAAAAACGGACATTCTTTATCTATTGCCAAAATACCTGTAGGAACACTAATTCATAACGTTTCTATAAAATCTAAGAAAAAATCGCAAGTAAGTCGCGCTGCTGGTACTTTTTCACAATTACTAGAAAAAACCTCGAATTCCGGTCGTTTAAAATTAAGTTCAGGGAAACAACAAATGGTTTCAGTGGATTGTTTTGCTACAATTGGTGTTGTTTCAAACGAACTTTCTTTTTTGACTACTATAGGCAAAGCAGGCAGATCACGATGGCTAAATAAACGACCCACTGTACGAGGGGTTGCAATGAACCCTATAGACCATCCACACGGCGGTGGTGAAGGTAAAACTTCAGGTGGAAAATCTTCCGTAACTCCTTGGGGCAAGCCAACAAAAGGAGGAAAAACTAGTAGATCTAAAAATAAGTTAATTCTACAAAACAAAACTTAATTTTAACAAATGAGTAGAGCTAAATGGAAAGGGCCTTTTATATCAAACCAGCTTTTATTAGATTGTAAAAAAGCGAAATCTTTAAAAAAAACCGAGATTTATACAAAATCTAGAAATTCAACGATTGTACCATTTTTAATTAATTTAACGATTCATATTTACAATGGAAAAACGTTTTCGAAAGTTAAAATTGCAGAACAAATGATTGGCCATAAATTAGGAGAATTTTCTCCAACCCGGAAAAAATTTTCGTTCAAAAAAAAAAAAAATAAATAAAGACAATGGGACAAAAAAAAAACTCCAAAATTTTCAGTTTAAGTTTGAAAAACTCCGAATGGGAATCAAAATATATAGAAAAAAATATAGAAGAATCTTCTTCATTGCTACATAAAAACGTAGAGGCTCGGAATTATTTAACTCAAATTTTCAAGCTCCATGGTTTAACCCTTCATAGCTGTGCAATTGATTATACTCAAAAATCAATAAATTTTTTCATATTATTTTTTGAAAAAAAAACAGAAACAGGTATTTTCTACAAACAACATTTAAAAAAGCTCAAAAGAAAAAAAATGCCTTCTATGTCAACCTCTGGAAACGCACTTTTGTATATAAATTCTAAAGAGCTCATTTTTCATATTGTTAGTACTATTTTAATAAAAAATTTAAGTTTGTTTTTTAAAAACCGCACAATTAACATTAAAGTTCAAAATTTGAACGAAAAATTCGCTTTCTTACTTCGTAAAAACGTTTCTTACTATAAAACTATCCAACGAGTAGCAAGAACCTTTAAACGGTTCACGAAAGACAAAGTATTTAAAGAACTAATTAAAGTGTTTTTTATTGCAACGTTTGAAAAAGATTCTTCAAAATTAATAGCTAAATCCATAAGTCGTTATTTTACAAAACACAAAAAACGGCACGGTCTTATAATTTTTTTTTTGAAAAAAATTTTACTAGACTTACAATCCTTAAAATTTTCAAAAATAAAGGGGATGAAAATTATAATAAATGGCCGTTTTAATGGAGCACAACGGTCAAATAGAAAAATTATTAAAGTTGGAATTGTACCTTTGCAATCTTTTGTATCCACTGTAAGTTACTTTGAAGACGTGGCTTACACGAAAAACGGTACTTTTGGGATCAAAGTTTGGATTTGCGAAAAAGACTGAAAATATTAAATATGTTTTTACAACCGAAGCGATCAAAATATAAAAAATCTCGGAAAGGAACTCTTCCAAAACTGGAATTCCGGTCTAACAAATTACGATTTGGAACAATAGGACTTAAAGCTCTTGAGTCTGGCACAATTACAGCTCGTCAAATTGAAGCAGCAAGACAGTCGATAAGCCGAAAAATAAAACGGAAAGGAAAACTTTGGGTTAGAATTTTTCCATCTTTGCCAATTACAGCAAAACCTACTGAAGTTCGAATGGGTAAAGGTAAAGGAGCTGTTAGCCATTGGGCTTGTAAAGTTGGGGGCGGCGCTATACTGTTTGAATTGTGTGGTGTAACTAAAAATACTGCAATATTAGCTTTTAAAACAGGCGGTGCTAAATTGCCTATAAAAACTTCGATTTTCGAATAAAAATACTTTTTGAGACGACTACTCTAAATTTCTTGATGACAAACTTTGAATTTAAAAATAAAAGCTGCTTTAAAGTTTCCGACAATCTTATATTATTTGTTTATTAAAAAATAAATATTAAAACTATTTTATGTTATTACAAGCAGCTAAATTT
>Ga0115099_10757616_pt1 | contig 12621 bp, 12 predicted proteins | sample MBTome_FD_89017 | JGI IMG/M metagenome (GOLD analysis project Ga0115099, IMG submission 89017) | Marine eukaryotic communities from Pacific Ocean to study complex ecological interactions - MBTS_20Mar14_M2_3um Metatranscriptome... | ecosystem: Environmental > Aquatic > Marine > Oceanic | place... | reverse complement strand
GAAACACAAGCAACAAATGCTGACGAAGAAGTAGATTTTTTCTCTGACCCCGACAAGGCAGTCGAGAGAGCAATTAATAATCACCCGAAGATTAAGGAAGCTGAGAACATCAGCAACCAGTATCGACAGTCAACGGCTACGGCTACACTGCAAACAAAACACCCTGAGATGCAGGAGATTTTGCAGGACGCTAAGTTCGCTGAGTGGATTAAGGCTTCGAAGATTAGGACACGGCTCTTTGCACAGGCAGACCAACAGTATGATGTAGATGCCGCTGACGAACTATTTTCCCTATGGAAGGAACGTCAACAGGTTGTCACTCAAACTGCCGCTAATGAGAAACAACAACGAAAGCAATCTGTTAAATCCGCATCTACAGGCAATGCCCGTGGTAGTGGTGAACAGAGAGCCAAGAAGGTCTACAGACGCGCAGACATTATTAAACTAATGCGTACTGACCCCGACAGATACCAAGCACTATCAAATGAGATTATGCAAGCGTATGCAGAAGGGAGGGTACGAAACTAATATTATTTATAAGGTGAATTAAAATGGCTATAGTAACATCAACATATCCCGCAATGAATAACGGGGCAGACCCCGCAGTAAATACCTACACAGGTAAAGTAGAAGCAGGAACTTTCATTCCAGAAATCTGGAGTGATGAGGTTATTGCCGCTTATCAGAAGAATCTTGTACTGGCTAACCTAGTTAAGAAACTTTCTATGACTGGCAAGAAAGGTGATACCCTTCACATTCCTAAGCCTACTCGTGGTTCAGCTAACGAAAAAGCCGCAGGTACAGCAGTAACTATTCAGGCAGACACTGAGTCAGAATTACTAGTAACAATCGACAAGCACTTCGAGTACTCACGTCTAATCGAAGACATCACTGAAGCACAAGCACTTGCATCTCTTCGTCAGTTCTACACTGGTGACGCAGGTTACGCTCTAGCTAACCAAGTTGACAATGACTTGTTTGACTTAGGTAAACTATTTGGTGACGGTGCTACTGGTGCAGAAGACTTTGTAAACAGCAACTCTTATGCTTCTGATGGTACTACTGCACTAGCGACTAGTAATAACACTATCGGTGCTTTCACTGACGCGGCATTCCGTTCTATCATTCAGAAAATGGATGAAGCTGACGTACCTATGGACGGTCGTTGCATGGTGATTCCGCCTTCTGCTCGTAACGCAATCATGGCTGAAGCACGTTTCTCATCTAGCGATTTCGTAAACGGTCAGACAGTAGTGAATGGTCAGATTGGTAACTTGTATGGTGTTGACGTATATGTTTCTAACAATTGCCCAACTACTTTTGATAGTGGTAAAGGCGCATACTTGTTCCACAAAGATGCTATGGTTCTTGCCGAGCAACAAGGTGTTCGTTCACAGACTCAGTATAAGCAAGACTTCCTTGCTACTCTATATACTGCTGATACTTTGTACGGCACACAAGTAGTACGTCCTGAAGCAGGTTTCGTACTAAGCGTAAGCTAATAGTAGTACTTAAGGGGTTTCTTCGGAAGCCCCTTTCCCTTTTCTTTTTTATACAATTCTTTTTTTTTTAACTATAGGAATGTTTCATGGCTATATTCAGAGGTGTAGGTGGCTCAGGAGATTCATCGGACAATTCCTTCTTGGATGCTGTCACTGCTCAGGCTAATGCCGCCAGTGCATCTGCCACTGCCGCTAGTACATCTGCTAGTGCCGCCAGTACATCCGCATCCTCTATCTTAAACCTCACAGCCGCCACAGGCGCGGCAGGTACTGAGGCTTCCTATAATGCTTCTACAGGTATTTTAACAATACCTAGAGGGGACACAGGAGACATAAACAACCTAACATCTACCGCTGTTACTAATGTACTTACAGGCGGCACTGGTATCTCTATAGCGAGTAATGGCACTATTACCAACGACTCACCAGACCAGACAGTAGCCTTAACAGGGTCAGGTGCTATTACAATAACTGGTACATATCCTAACTTCACTGTTACCTCAAATGCCGCTTTATTAACAGGTGCTACTTTTACAGGCAATGTTAATGTATTTTTAGACACTAATCCTATATACACAACTAGTCCTCTTTTAACTAATGCTTCTAGTACTACCTATAGTATTGCAGAGATTACAGACATATATTACGCGAGTCTTAGGTCAGCGCTTAATCAGTCTCCGCTAGGGGATTGGGATGATAATCGAAGAGCCGTACAAATACTATTTAACTTTAACGGTACTGGTCATTCCACAGCAGGTCAAAAGGGATGGAGTTCGGCTGACCAATCAGTAGTAAGTACTTTTATAAATGATACTTATCCTGCTAACGATGTTAGCACTTTTCAGTCATCTCTTACTGCAATGCTCAACGGTACTTACACCGTACAAACTACTATTATTGATGACATTTTAGATGGCGACTATGACCATCTTGTACAAAATTCAAATGAGGGTAATATTGAAGTAGATGGTACTGTAGACGGTCGTGACTTATCTGTTGACGGTACTAAACTAGACGGCATTGAAGCTAATGCAGACGTAACAGACACAGCTAACGTAACTGCCGCAGGTGCGCTAATGGATTCAGAAGTAACTAACCTAACACAGGTTAAGGCTTTTGATTCTTCTGATTATGCTACAGCCGCACAAGGTACACTAGCAACTAACGCCTTGCCTAAATCAGGCGGGCAAATGACGGGTAACATTACGTTCTCTGGCTCACAGACAGTAGATGGTAGGGACTTATCTGTTGATGGTATTAAATTAGATACTATAGAAGCAGGCGCAACAGCTGACCAAACAGGGGCTGAAATTAAAACTGCCTATGAAGCCGAAGCAAATACTAATGCGTTTACAGACGCAGACCACACTAAGCTAGATGGTTTAAAAGGTACTCTTACGCAGAACTATTGGGATAGTATGCAATGGGCGCAGGGTGCAACCAGAGCATTAACTACAACATTGACCCAATACGGTGACACACTGTTTGTTAAGCACCAAAGTGGTACTTATAAAACATACGTTGATTTATCACTAGATTTAATTCACAACAATACGTCAGGAACAAATGATGCTTATGGTCACTTAGCTGTATCAGCACCTGCACCTGCGGGTGAGACTACAGTTAACATGGGGGCTTGTACACACATCACTAGCGGTATTAGCTATATACGAGCTTTTACGTTAGTTGGTGATTGGACAGAATACTTTTCTCCTTATATAGGTATATCTAAAAATTCAGACGGTTCTAGTCCGATGTCACACCCTTATAAGTGGTATTATAATCCTTACGCTAATCTGACAACAGTCTGGGTAAGTCTATATACAAACGCCCCTTCAAACGGAGACACTATATATTTACATCCTTTTGATTGGGAGTCTTCAGGTACTGTAATCAACGGTGAAACTTTGACGTTGGACGGTAGTTCTGATACTTCCGTAAACAACCGAAGAGACTTTAAGATTTACTTAGGTCGTTTTAATCAACGAGTAAGTTATAAATTTCTAGCTAGAGAAAACTCTTCTACAGACACGGTGTCGTTAGATACACTACGAATGTCCACTACAGAATACGAGGCATAGTAATGCAAGTAGGTTATATACAAAGAAATTCTGATGGTGTTGTAGAGCAAGTTATACATAGCACACATGATTCAAGAGAGGAAGCACACGTTGCCGCAGTAGCCTTAGCTGATAGCTTGGTTGGCAATGATAATATATTTGAAGTACAACGCGGCTATCCTGATACTGAAACTACATTTAAGGCTAGAGTGTCTTACAGCATACCGCCAACTGACGAACAAAGAAACCCATCTTAATTGGAGAACAACATGGTAACGGAAGAAACAAAACAAGCTGTAGACGTATTCGCGGCATCCACAGGTGTGATGTCACTAGCGGCTTGGTTGCCTCCTGTTGCTAGTATCTTTACTATTATCTGGTTAGGTATTCGTATCTATGAATCAGAAACAGTACAGAAGATTGTACATAAGAAGTGAAAAAGTTACTCTGCTTACTAATGATGTTCTCGTGGGTTACATTAGCAGAGAACGCTCAGGAAGGTAGTTTGAATACGTACCACGGTTCTAACTCGACTACCAATAGTAACAACAATACACAGGATGACTCAGTAAGCAATACGTACAACGGAGCAGGAAGCAGTAGCGAGATACCAGTAGGTTCTGCAATCACTCCTAGTTACATGAGTAATGGTATGGACACCTGCCTTAAGGGTACAGGCGGTTCATTACAGACAGTAGGTGTAGGTTTCAGTAGCGGTACTTATGATGTTGACCCTGAATGTAATAGACGTAGGGATGCTAAAGTACTAGCTGATTTAGGAATGAAGGTAAGTGCAGTGGCTCGTATGTGTCAAAGCACTGACGTATGGAAGGCAATGTTTATCTCAGGTACGCCTTGTCCTATACTGTCAAACGGTAAGCTAGTCGTAGGTAAACGTGCTATGTTAGTTATGAAACGTCAGCCAGAAGTTTACATACCAGACTACAGCAAGAAAACTAAAGATTGGTACAATAACGTATTAAACATAGGAGGAGAGGACACAGATGAAGAAGATACTATTATCTCTGTTAGTGCTAAGTTCCGTAGTTCAGTCAAGTGAATATGACGCACTACTAGACTCAAGCACTGCCATAGTCGATAAGATTAACACTGGCATCCTCCTAGTGGGCGCAGGTATGGAGTACGCCAATCAGGGTGACGTTTTGTCTGATGGTACTTTATCTACTACAGCACACATACAGGAAGCGCAGGTACAAGCCTACAATACTGCCTTGACTAACTTTGCTACCAACTATCAGCCATATGGTGACGTTAAGGCTGTATTAGAGAACAAGGCTATGGAAGAGTTAACATTAATGGATGAAGCCATAGATGTATTTACTGAAGCTGTAGTGGACATGATTTCCGTTGTGGAAGTAGCTGAACGAGTAGAGGAAGCACAGGGTAATCCACAGCAGGAAGAGGAAGTACAGACGTTTGTAGCTGAGACTATGGAAGTCTTACAGATAGAACAAGAGACTGTTGATGCGTATAATCAATCGACAGATGATATTGAGATGAGAGCCAATAATGCATCAGCCTACCTAGCCGTAGCTAACTCAGAGGAAGCTGTAGCATTCCTAGAGCAGGGCATTGAGAATGCAAACACTACAGCAGAGCAGACTAACATCTTCTATGACGCTAACGCACAGTGGGTATCTATGGGTTACAACACTACACGTAACCTAACGGCTGTATTCCTTAACGGTAACGATGATATGGGCTTAAACTTATACGTCACTGAGACTGACATCTTAGCCGCAGGTAGCGAGTCAGAGTTCTTTCAAACAGGACCAACTTACTTAGGTTACTCTTGCTTTATGTATGGAACGGAGTGTGTTGAACTATGAGTTTAGAAAGTACAGAACTCAAGATAGGCGACACATCATTCAAGGGCGTATGGATTGCCATTGTACTTGGTATTGGTAGTACTATAGGTGGTGGCGTATGGACAGCCTCTAGCTTGTACTCAAGACTAGAAGCAGTAGAAGCACAGCAAATACCTGATATAAGCCCCATACGTGAGAATCTAGCGACTTTAGGCACAAGGCTAGAGACACTACTAAGTCAACAAGAAAAGCTCTTAGAATTGAATACAGACGTTTCTAAGCTATCTAACGATATAGAAGCTATGAAAGCTACGGTTGCTACAGCAGAGATTATTATCAACGACATTGGCGATACAGAAGTAAAGTTCAAAACATTAACTAAAGAAGTCGAGGATTTGTGGAAGGGTATGGACTACCTTAACTCAAGTCCCTTACAGAGGTAAACTATGTTACAGCAACTTATCGGACCAGTAACGGGACTACTTGACAAATTCATAGAGGATAAAGACAAGAAGAATGCTATCGCGTTTGAACTTTCGACAATGGCTGAAAAGCACGCGCAGGAACTTGCGAAAGCGCAGATTGAAGTTAATAAGACAGAAGCGGCACACCGAAGCCTATTTGTATCGGGTTGGCGACCTGCTGTTGGTTGGACTTGTTGTCTTGGACTTGCGAGTAACTACCTTCTTATCCCGATGGCAAATTTTGCGCTTGCTCTTGCCGATTCTACCATTGAAGTCCCTATACTAGATATGTCAACCATGATGCCAGTACTGATGGGTATGCTTGGTCTAGGTGCTATGCGTACCGTAGAGAAGACCAAAGGCGTAGGGAGGAATAGATAATGTCAGGAGCAGGATACAAACCACCTAATTGGGGAGAAACTTGGACTGCGTCACCTTCGTATGAAGACCTCTTTGGTGTTCCAGACCCTGTGGCGGCTGAAAGAGCGGCTTTTGAAAAGAAAGAAAACGAAGAAGCTATAGCCGCGTCTTTTGAAAGGAGAAGACAAGAAGAAGCAGAAAAATTAAATGAACTAGGTTTTGACAAAAGACCAACTAGTATCGCAGAAGCTAAGGCTGTTGCGGACGCAGAATATGTAGATTATTTAAAACAATCTTTAAACAACGAAGACTTAACTAACAGTGAAAAAAATCAAATCAAATCACTAATTAGAAAAGGTGCTTTAGATTTTGATAAAAAAGAAGACTTTGAAACTTACCATAGTGTACAGGAATGGCGCGGAGGTAAAAACAGATTTGGTTGGGAACAACACAAAGAAGAATTAAACACTGTAGAGGAAATACATAGCAGAGCGTTTGATGCACAGCGTTTATCTATGACTGGTTATTTAGACAGAAACAACATAGACAGCTATGGTGAAGAAACATATACGACAGGTGCTAATGTCTTTGGCGAAGGCTCTACAATGTCAACAAGATATGTTTTGAATACAGGAACAGCTTTAGACGCTCAAAGCATGAACCCTAATGCTGAGAACTTTACAATAGGCGAAGTAGGTACTTATGGTAATATTGCTTATTGGGATAATCAAAAGCCGAAAGACTCAGGCATAATAGGAGGCGTATGGCAGGATATATGGGAAGTAGGATTAGATGTTCTTTCCGTTGTTTATCCTCCAGTTGCTCCTTTGTTTCAAGCTGCAAAAGCCGTAATACAAGGGGCTACGGAGTTTGAAGATATTGGTGGTGCGGCAGTTAAAACCTTTGCGGGTCAAAAACTAGCAAACCTTACAGACCAGAACATTATAGACGGTTTTGATGCGGCAGGGGTTGATATATCATCTTTGCCTGTTCCTGCACAAACTGTAATAATAGACACATCTAAGGCTGTTTTAAAAGGAGACTCTGGTTCAGACGAGTTTAAAAAGTCAGCAACAGGCGCTCTTATAGATTCTATTGATATAGATATAGATTTACCAGACACTGACTTTAAGACTCCTCAAGTTGTAAAGGACTTAGGGAATGCTATAGTATCAGGTGTTGAAGCGGTTGGAGATGTTGCTGAAGATATACTTAAGCCGCCTTTAGATTTTATAGGTGAAACATTTGAAGAAGGTGTAGACTTCGTAGCTGATACGCTTGAACCTGCTGTAGATTTTCTTGATGAAAAACTAGATGCCTTAGGCGAGTCTTATGTAGACCCTGCGTTACAGGCGGCTAAAGAAGCAGGTCAAAATATTATAGACCCTGTTGATGATGTACTAGATGAGTTTGGTAGGAGTGTAGTAGACCCTGCGCTACAAGCTACTAAAGAGTTTGGTGAAGATGTTATAGACGCTGTTGATACAGGGTTAGATTATTTAGGCGACACTTATGTAGACCCTGCGCTACAAGCGGGTAAAGAGTTCGGTCAGGATGTTATAGATTTAGGTTCAGATGTATTGTCAGAAGCTGAAGACATATTAATAGAACCGATTAAAGAAGGTGTCGAGGCTTTATCGGATGTTAGTTTACCCGATATTGATTTACCTGACTATAGCTTACCTAGTTGGGACTTACCTGATTTTAACTTACCTGATTTTGATATAAACTTTTCTTTACCTTCACGAGGTTCACGGGGTATGCTTTTAGGGATAGGCGGTGAAGAAGAAGAAGAAACAGAAACTGAAAAACTGTTTAATAAAGACCTGTTTAAATTTGACACAGAAATTAAGTCTTCTGGGTTAATGTTTAATCCAAGAACAAACTTAAGGAAATATGGATAATGACTTACTTACAACTAGTAAACAGTGTACTACGTAGAATGCGAGAGAATGAAACCGCTAGTATCGAAAGCACAACAGACTCCTACGTAAAACTAATAGGAGAGTTTGTTAACGATGCTAGACGTATTGTAGAGGATGCTTGGGATTGGTCAGCACTTAGAGGGACAATCACAGTAACTACCGCTGACAATCAGTTTAGTTACAGTATGACAGGTACTAACAACTCCTTTAAGATACTGGACGTTATTAACGATACGTCTAACTTCTTTATGCGCCCTGCTAGTTCCTCTTGGATGAACAACGCATACCTAGTCCAAGAGCCTACTAAAGGCTCGCCTGAATACTACTCTTGGAACGGTGTAGATGCTAACGGCAATGCCTTAGTTGACTTATACCCTAAGCCAGACAAAGCATATACATTACGATTTAACATTGTTGATAGAGCAGATGCATTTACTCTTGACGCAGATAAACTAGTTGTACCTTCATCACCAGTAGTACAGTACGCAGTAGCCTTAGCCTCTCGCGAGCGTGGGGAGACAGGCGGTACTTCGGCACAGGAACTATTCTCTTTAGCGGACACTACGTTAGCAGATGCAGTAGCGTTTGATGCCGCTAGATTCCCTTCTGAAACTGTATGGACACCTTGCTAATGGCACAACAACTACAGAACATTACAGTACAAGCCCCAGGATTTGCGGGCATTAACAGTCAGGATTCACCTGTATCTATTGACCAGTCCTTTGCGGCTACCGCTAGTAACTGTATCATTGATGAGTACGGACGTGTAGGGGCGCGTAAAGGCTATACGGAAGTATCTACCGCTTCTAGTACGGCTACACTTCTAGGGACTAGTGAGGGCATAGAGGCTGTACACGAGCATATTACTCGTAACGGTGCTCAAATAGTATTCTCTGCGGGCAATAATCAAATATTTACAGGCACTACATCTTTAACTCCTGTATCACTTCCTGCTAACTATATTATATCAGCTAACAACTGGAAAATAGTTTCGTTTAATAATGATGTCTTTTTCTTCCAACGAGGTCATGCGGCATTACATTATGACACTAGCGGACAAGTTGGAACTTCACATGTATTAACATTAGCAGAACACAATAGTTCTTCTCCTCCTCAAGCTAATGAAGTTATATGCGCATACGGTAGACTGTGGGCGGTTGATTTTGTAGGGAATACTAGAACTGTTTACTGGAGTGACACACTGCAAGGACATAAGTGGTCAGGCGGTACAGCAGGTTCTTTGGACTTAACTACAGTATTCCCTACGGGTCACGATGAAGTTGTAGCTTTAGCGGCACACAACGGTTTCTTAATTATCTTTTGTAAGCGTTCAATTATTATTTACTCTGGTGCTGAAAGCCCCGCTACAATGGTGCTACACGACACTGTAGAAGGCGTGGGTTGTATTGCTAGAGACTCGGTACAGCACACAGGTACTGACATCTTGTTCTTATCTGAAGAAGGTGTACGTAGCTTTAGCCGTACTATACAAGAGAAGTCAATGCCCATGCGTGACATCAGTAACAATGTGCGTACTGAGTTGACTACATTAGTCAGGTCTGAGAGTAAACCTATTAAGTCTTTGTACAGTGCAGATGAAGCATTTTACTTGTTGTCATTACAAGATAGTAGCACTATATATTGTTTTGATATGAGGAATACTTTACCTGATGGTGCTAACAGGGTAACTACTTGGTCAGGCGTTGAGCCTAGAAGCATGACTTTACTACAGAATGGTGATATTTACTTCGGTAGAAAAAACGGTATATTTAGATATGGAGGCTATCAAGACGACAATGCTTCCTATGAAATGATTTACTATAGTAATCCATTAAGTTTCGGTAACTCAGCTAACCTTAAGTTTCTTAAAAAGTTTAACCTTACAGTAATTGGTAACGTAGCCGCAGACACTACATTGGTATGGGGTTATGATTACGGTGGTGATTTCAACAAGAAAACAGTTAGTAGTGGTTTGACTAATTCATCTACTTCTGAGTTTGGTGTAGCAGAGTTTAATATCGCTACATTTACAGTAGGTACGGACATTCAACGTCCTAAGATTAACACAAGCGGTAGCGGGGCTGTAGTAACAATCGGCATTGAATCTACTATTGATGGCGCACCTTATTCAATACAACAAATAGACGTACACGCTCTTCTAGGGAGATTAATTTAATGAGTAACTATATAGTACAAACAAACTTTGGAGCGAAGGATGGACTTTCTTCAGGCAACGCGGCTAAAGTTATTAGAGGGCAAGAATTTACGGATGAGTTTGATAACATTGCAACAGCCATAGGTACTAAGGTAGAAAAATCAAACGCAATTACGCTTGGTCTTGCAAACAGCGGTTCTTTTACCCAAGCAGGCACTGTAAGTATTACAGGAACAACTACGTTTAATGGTGAAGTAGATGTAAGTGGTGACGTAGCTGTAGACACTGACACGTTGTTTGTCGATGTGTCCGAGGATAGAGTAGGTATTAATAACTCATCACCCACGACTGCATTAGATGTAACGGGTGTTATCACTACAGATGGTCTAACAACGTCAGCGGCAATAAACCTACCCGATGACACTAAGATTAACTTTGGTGATAACAATGAGTTACAAATTTACCATGATAGTTCTGGCATAGATGGGAATGCTATTTTTAAGTCAAACCACATCAGAACATCTACCGCCACTGAAAGTTTATATATAGAGTCTGATATTATCATATTGGATACTTTATCTGGCTTACGTATGATGAGTGCGATTAACGGGACTGTGTTTTTAGCGAACAGTTTACGAACACAAAACTACGGTGTTGACATTACAGGATTATCTGGTGTTTCTGTTATTGCTAAAGTTGAGGCAGATGATGCTGAGTCAGCAAGCTTAAAACTAAAGAATACTGAAGGTGAGTTTGACATACGTTGTGATGGAGGTACTCTTGACATTTACGATGTTACTGACGGTGCTTCTCGTTTAAGTTTTAATACTGCAGGTATAGCAACCTTTGGTAGTGATGTAGACACAGCTAAAGTTACAAATAGCGGTTCTTTGGCTTTGAATGCAGGTACAGGTCAGTATGTAAAAATAGGAAAAGAAGGTAACACTAATCCCCATGTTGTAGTAGCGGCAGAGACAGGTCACATGGGTGTTGGTGAGACTGTTCCTGATACTAGACTTCATGTTAAACAAAATACAGGCGGCACTCAAATACCGATAATGACCTTAGAGAATGAAAGTAGCACAGATGCAGGTGCTGAACTTCAGTTTTTAAGTGCTGGCTCAAGCAATAGTACTAATTGTGCTAAAATACGAAATAAAGTAAATGCTATTGAATTTTCTGAAAATAATAGAAAAACTTTACAAGTAGGTTCTGGTGCGCCTCACACTGGAACCCCAAGTAGCAGACTTAGTTTGTACAATGAAGACACAGACAGCACGTTTGTACAAATACTTTCAGGCACAGGCTCTCCCGAAGGTGTTATTCTTGCCCCTCAAGGTAGTTTGTATTTAAGAACAGATGGTGGTTCGGGGACTACTTTATATATTAAAGAAACATCAGCTGGTATAAACACTGGTTGGGACGCTAAATAGGAGAATATGAAATGGGTTGGATGGATGTATTACAAGCAGGCGCAGAGTATTATAATCAAGACGAAGCCGCTAAAGAACAAGTCAGGCTAGGACAAGAAAGCGCAGACAAACTGTATACTCTTGGCGAAGATGTAATGGAAAAGACTAAGTTTCAGCCTTTTACTGTTACTACTGGACTAGGTGGTGCAACTACAAACGCTCAAGGTGGCTTTGATTTAACACTATCTCCTGAACAACAAGCACTACAGTCACAACTAATGACTGGAGCAGGTGGTTTGTTTGGTCAGGTAGGGGTAGACCCTAGTGTGGCTCAGGCTAATCTATATGAGCAGATTAGAGCAACTCAGCGTCCTGAGGAACAGCGTCAGGCTTTAGCCTTAGAGGAACGTATGTTGTCTCAGGGACGCTTAGGGTTAAGTTCTGATGCGTATGGTGGTGCTACTCCAGAGATGTTAGCACAGCAGACTGCTATACAGGAAGCTATGGGTAGAGCAAACTTAGGGGCTAGGACACAAGCAATGGCTGAACAAAAGCAAGCACTTGAGGCGGCTACTGGTATGATGACTCAAGGCTACAAGCCGCAAGAACAAGCACTAAGCGCTCTTGGTTATGGTATTGATGCTTCTAAACTAGCACAATCAGGTAGACAAGAAGGTGCGGCATTGTTTAGTGGGTTAGGTCAATCAGGTGTTGAAGCCTTAATGCAGGGTGCAGAGTTAGCGTCAGACCTTGAATTAGGTAAACGTCAGTCTTTAACTGAGGCAATCTTTGGTAGTCAACCTAATTACTCAGTACAAGACCGAATCATGGCACAAGCCTACGGTATTGATTTAACAGCAGGTGCAGGCGGTATTGCAGGGGATTTAGGCTTCGGTGATGCACCTACTCCTCAG
>Ga0115099_10322725_pt1 | contig 12624 bp, 1 predicted proteins | sample MBTome_FD_89017 | JGI IMG/M metagenome (GOLD analysis project Ga0115099, IMG submission 89017) | Marine eukaryotic communities from Pacific Ocean to study complex ecological interactions - MBTS_20Mar14_M2_3um Metatranscriptome... | ecosystem: Environmental > Aquatic > Marine > Oceanic | place... | reverse complement strand
GGCACTTTGTATTGAATTAAAAGGATGGAAAAATGGGAAAAGAGAAGCCAGGAAAAATAGAGGTAAAAAAAAGTGAGAAAAAAAAAGAAAAAAAATAAGATAAAGTTGGTTTTCGACAGCGAAAAGGTGGTACCTTAGTATTGTACATGGTCCCCTGTTTGTGAATGCCGCCTATAAAAAGGAAAAGAAAGGTAAAGCTAATATGGTGTTGGTTTCTGCTTCAGGTTAAACAACCCAAAAAAAACGCGACCATTGATGGATTTATGGGCCAGAGCTGTCCGTTGCAGTGAGATCCTCGCGGTACTGGAACGTGTATTTTTCCATCTTGACCGACTCTGCATTCATAGTTTCGTCGAAGTGCAACGAAAGCACGCCGGTATCCATGTTGACTCCGAACGAGTCCAGCTTTGGTTTGATGTTGTCAGCCTCATGCCTCTTAATCTGTTCACCGATGTCGCTTGTTGCCGCCGCGATGCTGTTCGGCACCGGAGCGAAGTCAGTAACAAGATCCGTGCCGAAAACGAGGAATGTGTTGGACGTTGCGGTACCGAGATCTTTTCGGACTTTGATCGCATCAAGGTTAACATCGTTCAACTTGATTACCACAGATCGGTAGTCGCCTGCCCACGTTATCAACGTCGGTGTAGTTAATTGGATTGCAGCAGGCGCGTTGGGCTGGAGCGCATCCAAGTTGCGAACGTGCTGAAAGCTAATTGAGTCGACTTTGAAGACATCTTTGTTGACAGCTTCGGTGAACGTCAAGCCGAGCTCTCCCTTTGCAACATCGAAAACGCTGTCGTCAATTTCTGGAGCTCCGGAGTCTGCTTGGAAATCGGTCGCTTGGTGGGCGCGGGCAATTGGAACGCCAAGAACGTCACGTGTAAATGCATCCTTTATAGCAGACACGGTCAACGTCAAGAACGTGTCGGATCTCGCAGTGGCAAGCCCTGCCTTGAGGCTAAGGCCAAGAAAATCTTCGTTTGAAAGGTCGATAACAACCACTTGTCCAGCAGTGCTCGACGATGCACTGTTAGAGAGCGGGTATTTCGGTTCACCTGAGTCCCTGGCCGCACGGAGTGTGATTGCAGACGGCACCAACGAGGTTGGATCCATGATTTCGTCAAACGTGAGCGTAAGTGTCCGTGCTTCGAGGTCCATGTCAAACGATTGCAGCTCCGCGAAAGAACTGTCTTCAATGTGCGCGGTCGCCTTCTTGGCTGATGCACCTGAAAGACCGAGGATGCCGTTTCCTTTCGTGTCTGCAGTTGCGTCGTCCTCGAAAGAAAGATACGTGTTCTCAATCGATGTGCCAACAGTGTTGTCCAGCTTAATGGCACTAATGTCACCTTCTGCCAAAGTGATTGTAATTGTGTTTGTGGCAGTTTTTGGAGATTCAGAGATTAGTGCAGCAGCAAGCGTCCTTGTAAATCCTGGATTTGCAGTGTTATCTGATTGAAGCGTAAACTTTCTTGGGTCTGTTGCGGTAGTATCAACGGGCTCGTTGAAGCTGAAAATAAGTTCACCGCTGTCGAGATCCAACGTGTACGCAAGTAGTTGCGGCTTGGTTTGATCGCCAACGTATGTTGATGCGTCAGTAAGCTTGGCGGCGCCCTGTGCAACTGTCTGAAAGGCGTTTGCAGACGGCTTTGAGTTTGTATCAGCAATCAAGCCTGACGTTGCACTCAGGTAAGTTCCAGTGCCGGATTCGCAGATTTCCTTTAGTTTGATTTCAACGATGTCGCCAGAGGTGAGCGTAACCGTCAACGACGATGCGTATTCGCCTGCAGCTGGGTAGACAGGGTCGCCCCCCGTGAGCGTGTAGAATTTGAACGATTGGTCGCCACCGCCCTGAAGGGTAATTACTTTCGGATCAAACTTGTCGTGATTAACCGTCTCGTCAAAGTGAAGGGTGAGCTTGTTTGTGTTCATGTTCAGATCGAACGAGTTCAGTATTGGACCTGTGCCGTCAGTGGTCAACGTTTGCACAAATGAGTAAGGGGCCCAGGTCATGTCGTCAGAGTCTGTCGCCAAAGACGGTCGGCCTGCCATGTCGTCGGCAGTGCCGGCAGTTGCTGTCAAGTAACAGTTATTTGGCGTTGTACAAAGCAGGCTTTCAGACTTAAGCTTGTTGAGGTCATCGTTTGTGAGCTTGACTTCGAGCGAAACGCCGTCTTCAGTTGAGATCATGGTTGTCTGCTCGAGGTTGAGCGGGTTGTTCATTGCCAGGCTTGGAATAAAACTATTTGTAAGCGTTATCTGAGTGGCATCGAATTCAGTTCGATCAACAGTTTCCGAAAACGTAATGGTCATATGACCCGTGTTCAAGTCAAGCTTTGTGAAGCCTTTAGTAATGATGCTTGGTCGGGTTGTGTCTGCGGCATACCCGCCTTGCTTGAGGGCAACCGTGGTACCTACATTCAAGGCAACCACGGCGTTTGACTCGCTGTCTGCCCCAAATGAGGCACCAAAGTGCAGTAAGCAGTTGCCGCCATTGTTGCCTGCAGCACACAAAGGCAATCGTTTAATCTCGTTGACGTCTGCTTCAATGAGGTTGATCTTTACAGCAGTCGTGAATCCACCGCTCGCTGTGCCACCCGTCAGTGTTCGAGATTCGGTGGTGGAGGCATCGTACTGCATGGTAATTGTCTCTGGATCAACCGTAGCACTGTCGACTGGCTGAGTAAAGTGGATAGTAATCATGTTGCTGAAGTCGTCCGAAGTAAAATCAATTTCAAAGCTTGTTGCCGTTGGCGGTTCGTCATCTTGTGTGTAACCGTTAGCAGCGCACCCTTTTGCAACGCTCCCGTCTTTCGCGGTAATTCCAACGTTGTCGACGTCAGTAGCAAAGCTGGAGGTGAACCGAACAAATGTGTCGGACGCAGATGTGGCCAGATTTGCAATGGCTCGTGCAGTGTTTGCACTATCCTCTGTCAATTCCAAGCTGACGATCGTAGCGTCTACCGCATTCGATTTGTCAAGCACATCGCCAGCCAGCGCCACCGTTTCTAGAGTCGGGTTGGCTCCGCTGTTTTGGATGATCATTTCGGCAAGGTTAAAATTTTCGATGTCCATCACCTCGCTAAAAGTCATGACGAAAACACCACTTTTTAAGTCAAACGTGTACGACGTGAGAGTTGGCGCAACGTTGTCAAACGTGTACTTGAACGCCTTCTTTGCTGCTCCAGTTGCAATTGCAATGTTCTCATTTTCAGCAGTATCTTCGACCGCACCTGTATCAATGACAATCCAGGTACTGTCTTGGTTCACTGCAAGGTTGCTGTTGGCCTTGATTTCGTCCACCTTGCTTTGCTCCAAACTTATGACAATATCTTGCCCACTGTTAGCAAGAGATTTTGATCCAGTGCTGATGATTACTTTGTCTGCATTGCTTGTTTCTGTTGCTTGCAAATAAAAAGTCCCGAGCGTCAACGTGTCAAGCTCAACTGGTTCTGAGAACGACAGTGTCAATGATTGCGTGGACAAGTCAAGCTCAAAGGCATTAAGCGTCGGAGGAACAATGTCGACGGTAAACGGAGACGCGTCAACCTGCAAGGCTGTACCCGTACCAATCACTTTAATAGAATTGCCTGCCTCGTCAGTGGTAAACTTTGACAAGATTGATGCATACGTCACGCCTGAACTTCGTCCGACATTTTCTTTGCCTCGAATGGTAGCCAAGTCTGTTGCGCTGATGGTGATGTCAACTGTGACCAAATCAGCATCACGGGAGGATGTGGCGCTCGAAAGCGGGACAGCAGCACTGGCATCAGCGCCACCTTGATCAGGCTGCAAGACAAAGCCCGACACATCCATCACAGACGTAACCTTGACAGGCTCGCTGAACACAAGCTTTAAGAGGATTGGCGGGGCGCCTGACACCATCTGAGCGGAGAAAGAAACGAGTTCAGGGTCGGTGTCATCAGCCACATAGTTGGTGACCTGCACTTTGTTGCCCGCCAAAATGGGTTCGAGGTTGTTCCCGTCCATGTCCTTAATAGCTTGATCGTTGCCGTTGCCGTAATCATTGATAATAATGAAGGTGTCGCTGTCCCCGCCGGCGGCGCTGTTCGCGTCATTCTTTGTCGCCAGGTCGGTTCGGGCTTTGATCTGGTTCATGTCAGACGTTGACAGATCAAAGTTGAGCACGTTCAGCGCAGAAGATGAATCTGGCGACGGGAGCGTCAGCGTGTATTCAGTGCTGGCGTCGCTGTTGATGAGCGTAAACGCCCCCGCTTGTAATGTGCCTGCACGAACAGTTTCGGAGAATGTCAGCGACAGCTTGGCAGTGGCCGTGTCCATATTCAGGTCGAAGCCGGTGAGAGTAGGATCTTCAGTATCAGGGACAAGCGAGTTGTCAGTAATCTTGATTCCCAAGCCATCGCTGATAACCTTGCTAGGTTGGTTAAACATGTCACGAACTGCATCGGCATCCATTGTTATGTAAATTTCCTCGTTGGCAATGGCAAGGTTTTCAACAGCCTTAATAGAGTTAGTGTCGAACTCGCCGAGACTAATAATCGCAATATGGCTGTTGACATTGTCTTGACCTGTGGCCACACTATCTGCTGTGAGCCTGTACTGCGTTCCTTGCGAAGCGGTTACCTTTTGCTGAAGCAAAATCTTGGTCTCGTCGAGGTTTGCAACGTCTACAGTTTCTGAAAATGTAAGCACAATCTGTTTAGACATCATGTTCATTGTGAATGCCGTCAGCACTGGCTTGTTCGTGTCTGTTGTCCACACTTCGACATTCTTCCCTGGTGCGTCAATCTTCACAATTGAGTTGCCTGCCATGTCCGAGATAGCTTCAGTAGTAATCACAAGGTTGGTTGTTGAGTCGCTGATGCAAAGCTGAAGGTTTCGCTTCAACGCGTTCATATCCACCGTTGACAACGTTACCACCACTTCTTTGGCTGGCGGGCTCGTTGACCACGTCGCAGAATCCGTCAGAACGTAAGGCGTGGCACCATTTGCGACAAATGTCAACTTGGTCTCGTCAAAATTTGCCAAATTCACCGTCTCGGTGAAAACGATGCTAAGCTCGTTTGTATGCATGTTCAGGTTGTACGTATCAATTTCAGGGTCTTGGATGTCAGCCGAATAGCCGCCAGTCCGAACTTTCATCCCGTTGCCCACTGTGAGAGCTTGCACAGTGTTTGCAACCTTTGCAGTATCCTTCACAAACCCTGATGCCAAACGCAAGTACGTATCGCTGTCGTCAGTCGCCATTGGCGTTCCGTACTTGGCTTTGATTGCATTCATATCATCGTCAGATAACGTAATCGTCACCTCAGTGGAGTCAAGGGTGGACTTTGATTCTTCGCCGGAAAGCGAGACGGCTGCAGAAGCTGAAGCTGTTGCGCCATCTTGGAACAGAATTGCGCCAGGGGTTATGGTGCCCGCATCAATGGTTTCTGAGAAGGTCAGCTTGAGCTCCTTGCTATTCGCACTAAAATCAAACGACACAAGCTCAGGCTCAGTGGTGTCTGGAGTGTATCCACCAACTCGGACTTGCTTAGCTGCATTAAAGGCAATCGCAGTGACAGGATTGTTGTTCATGTCTTTAACAGTATCCGCAGTGAAAGACAACCACGTTGATGCTTCGTCGATAGCAAGGGTCCTTTTAGCCTTGAGCCCGTTCAGCTCGTCTACTGTTGGTACAATTTCGACAGTTGTCAACTGAGGCCAGGTCAACGAAGACCCTTCGATGGTCGTTTTCGACGACTGGTCGCCATCTCCGATTTGGATCTGCACTTCTTCTGGCTTGAACGAACTTTGCAAGACCGTCTCCGAAAACACCAACGTCAATTTTCCATCGCCATCCATATCCAAGTCAAAAGATATTAAAGACGGCGGGATACCGTCTTGGATCACCTGCAGCGTTACTTGCGAGTTGATTGGACAGGTGCAAGTTCCAATGCATGGGTCTGGGCACACTGGGATTGGCGACTTGGCAGTGACATCGTTAGATGCCATATCGTCAATAAGCTCGGCGTCAAATGCAATGAAAGTGTTGCTCGTTTCTGTTGCGATGCCGACATCTGCTTTTAGTTTGTTCTGATCATCTGTTGAGAGATCAATGACAATTTCAGCGCCATTTGCACTGTTTGTAAAACTGGTGGCATCTAGTACATGTGTGGTGAGCAAGTACGATACATCAGTATCTGACTTAAGCGTGCACGTTTGGTCGTCCCGCTCTGCCCCGTTACCAGAGGACTTTGTCCCTGAGCCATCAGCCAAGTACCTGATTTGTGGATCGGCGCCAGCATTCAACCGTGCTGTTTCACTCGCGTCCGTTGCATCTGCACACACAGAAATCCCAGTGGTCGCAATCAACTGCAGGTAGGACCCTGACACACACTTTGTGCACCCTGTTGTTGCTGAGCACGTATCACAGTGCGATCCACACGAAGTGCATGTGTTGTAGGTCACTGAATCTCGAACAACTGTGTCGTCCCTGAACCCATCTGGGCAGGTCTCGCCAGCATTGTTCTTTGGAATGCACTCTCGATCACCGAATGCATCGTCAGTGGTGTCGCTATTGCTGATGCGGAACAGCATAAAGTCGTTCCCGGTGCAAGCTGTGCAATCGTCGGCGCCGTCGCCGCTGCACGTGGCGCAGGAACTGTGGCACGGCGCACAAGCTGCCCCGTTTAAAGAAAATTGACTCCCTGCCCCGCACGCAGGTGAGCAAGTGCCGCTCAAAAAAACATAGGATGGGGCACAACTGACATCATCCTTAATATCAGTTTTGTCTGGACCCGTGCATTGGCTGTTTATTGGGTGGCACGCCTTCCAATATCCGTCTTCTGCGTACACATTTGGATTAAACCCCGAGTCAAACTCAGACCCGTCGTTACGGAAGCACTCCCCAGCGAAATCGCCTGCGGTGATGAGGGAATAGTCTGCATCACACTCTGTACAGTAGTTGTCCGGGCCATAGCAAGCTTTGCAATTCCCGCCGCACTGACTGCAAGAGGTCTGGTCATCGCCAGAACAAAACGCAGTCATGTATTGCCCTTCTGGACATTCTCCGCAACTGGTGCATACGCTGTTGACGGTCGACGTGCACGGAGTACTTTCGAAATCGCCAACGTCACATTCTGTGCAAACTTGGCAATCAGTGTCAATAGTAAACTCTGCGGTTTGTTCCTGGTTGGGCGTACTCGCTGCGCTCGCAATGTACTCGTTGTTCAAGCAAGACTTTGGTGGACAGTACTTGACGCTGTTGGCGCGGTTTTGGATGTAAAGCTTTTCTGTAAGCAGAGTTGTGGTGCGGACAGTTTCGTCAAACGACAGCGTCAGAAGACCTGTGTGCATCGATAGGGACACGACCTTGTCAATACTTGGATCTGCATTGTCTTTCACGTGCGGGTTTGCGTTGAGCGCTTGGCCGTTCACGATTGCGTTCAGCGGTCGGCTGTTCATGTCAAAGATGCCCCCTTCTCCGATGATGAGGTGTGCACGTGTCTGCAAGTTTGCAATGCTCTTTTGCTTCAGCACATTCATGTCAGCGTCCGAAATTTTGACTTCCACCTCGGTACCGTCCTCAGTCGACACGAGAGTGCCGCCTGTCAATGCGTGCATGTCTGCAGCATTAGAAACGGAAGACGCGATTTGGAACGTGAACTTTTCGTACACAATCGATGAAATGTCAATCGTTTCTGTAAATTCAAGTTTGAAGGTGCCTTCTATCAGGTTCATCGAAAGAGCGTCCGCTGTCGGGGCTGTTTCATCTGGGGTGTGGAAGCTTGATTTCTTAGCACTCGACAGTGGCAACTCCAAACTAGTTTGCAATGCAACATCCGTGGCAAAGCCGGCGTCTGCGCTAATCCACGTGTTTCCTTCGCCTGTTGCAAGCGAAAATAACTTCTTAATAGCGTTCAAATCGGCATCAACCAGGCTCAGCGTCACGGTAAGCCCGTCTGCGCTGCCCTCGGGCAAACCGCCGTCGAGAGAATGCTTGACAGGGTTTGGCACGACATTGGATGCCGCCGATGCACTCAAGGTGAGTTTGTTCCCTTTAAGTTCATCGGCATCCACAGGTTCATCAAATACCAAAACAAGCTTTTCATTCTGCAAATTTATCGTGAACGAAGTCAATACTGGACCCGTGGCGTCGGCGTTCAACTTCCCGGCCGCAACGCGAGCTGCGCTTTCAGGATCAACAAGCGTCACCGGGTTTCAGAAAACGTCTGAAACCGCCGTTGCTGGAAACGAAATCCATGTAGATACTTCGCTTATGACCAATCCTAGATCCAGCTTGATGGCGTTCAGATCGCCATCCGACAAGTTAATCACAACAGTATCACTGTTCTTTGTTGCTGTTTGCACTGTCGACGATGTGGTCAGTTGATACTTTCCACCTTGATCGCCAAAAATGTTCTCAGAGGCCTTGCTGGTCTTTTGAACGAGGACAGCGTCCACGTTGAACGGGTTTACGTTCACTGTTTCTGAAAACTTGAGCGTGATTGTCTTTGCGTCAACGTCAAATTCAAATTCACTCAGAGCAGGGTCTGTATCGTCTGCTTCGAAATCATCTGCCGGCTTTGCGCTGCCCGCCACGATTTCTTCAATGCCCAGGCTTGAGGCATCCGCGACCGCCCCATCTCCGCAAGAAAGGAAAGTGCTGCCCGTGTTGCGTGCAACGCTTCCATCTGCTTTGAGGGCGTTCAGGTCGGCAAGGCTAAGATCAATCTTCAGAACAGTAGAAGATACTTGCGTGTTTGCGGTTGAGTCGCCGCTCAACTGCACGCTTGATGTACCTGGCGCACCATCGCGGATTGTGATCTTATTCTGTGTCAGTGAAGCCACCAAGACAGCTTCTGAAAACGTCATGGTCAGTGTCTCAGCCTGCATGTCAAGAACAAACTCTTTCAAGGTCGGCGGAGTGCTGTCAACGCTGACGTCGTTTGCTTTTAAAGCAGAAGAACTTGCAATGACTTTGAGGTCGACGCTAGCCATATCGTCAATGTGGCCAGTAGCTGCCGCCAACCAAGTGTCTGTTCTTCCGGTCGCCATATCCTTGAATTTCAGGTCGTCCAAATTGTCAGTCGAAAGCGTGTACTTGATGATGGTGGCAGTGTCCGTCTCTAAAATGCTGCCTCCAAAAAGTCGCACTTTCACCGTGTTGTCACTTTCCAAACTTTGGATGTAAAGGCCGTCTGCCTCAAATGTATCAATGTCAACTTCCTCGCTGTAAGTGAGCAACAAAAATCCAGGATCCAACGACAAATCGAACGAAGTAATCTCAGGAGGTGTGATATCTGGTACGTATGAGGACGCTTTCTTTGCACTTGTGTCCGCGATTGCCGTGACAGCGTCATCGAAGTTGTCCAGAAAACAATCGGCGTCCATCGCGAGCCATGAATCTGATCTGTCGGTTTCCGTGGCAAGACCTCGGTCAGCCTTAATTTTGTTCAAATCTGTAACGCTTAATTTGACGGTCACTTGAAGGCCTGAGCTTCCAGTCATTGCGCTGTCTGAAAGAGTTACATGGTGAGTCCCTGCAGACGACAGCACTTGCGTGGCCTGCACTCTCATCTTGCTTGCCTCAAACGATTCCACTTTCACGACGGCGCTGAAGGTGAGAATAATGGTTCCGAGGTTCATGTCAAGCGTGTAGTCGGCCAGCGAGGCAGCATCTCGCTCCAAGAAAGTGTCGACTTTGGCTGGAAAGGCAGCACCCTGCACAGACCTTCCAGCCATGTCTTTTATTGCGCCTGTAGCAACAACAATGAACGTGTCGGCCCGTTCGGTGAACAAGTCTGCGTCCAACTGTGCCGTTTCGCGGTCGGCCGTGGTGATTTCAATGTCAACTTCCATTTTTGTTGTCTCGTCTGGGTAGGTTATGGATAATGCGTTTGGCGTTGTAAGGACAATTGGACTGCCGGAGCCAGCATTGTCTTGCTGGAGAGTCAGTTTTGAGCAATCAAGAGTTGCTTTGTCAACAGGCTCGTTGAACAACAGCCGCAGGGTCCCAGAGTTTGGGTTCGCCAAGGCAAACAGCATGAAGACCGGGTCCGTGTTATCCGCATCATGGGCATCTGCCTGGTCTGCAGCGGTATCTGCAACTACGACATTCTTATTGTCCGACAGATCAACCACAGTGCCGAGAGCCATGGAGACAAAGGTGTTCGTGATCGACGTCCCGAGATCTTGTAACGCTTTAATTGCAACCTGGTCAGCAACCTGTAGCGGCACGTTCACCTCTCGGCTGTCGGCTTCATTTTTCAGGCCTTGGTCGTTCTGTGCAAGTGTATACGATGACGCCGTGTTGTCGGTTTCGCTTGACTGCAGCTTGACAGTTGACGGCGTAAAGGTACTCACCTTGACTGGTTCGTCAAAGGTAATCTTAAGAAAGTTGGTCTTCAGGTCCAGTGTGTAAGTATCGATTGCTGGGGGAGTTCCGTCAAGTACGACAGCGCCTGGCTTTCTTACAAGGATTGCTGTCAGCTGGTTGTTGAAAAGGTCTTTTGTAAATGCTGACGTAAATTTAAGATAACAATTTTGCCCATTTGTGTTTCCGCACAGCCCGCTCTTTTCTTTGAACTTGTCCACGTCGTCGTCAACCATCTGAATGACAAGCGTTCTACCAATTGTGCTTTGGGTTGACCCGCCAGAGAGCGCGAGAGTGGTCTCGTCGATAGGGTCAAAGTCATCTGGGTCAGCCCCGTACATTGTCAGGCCGGTGTACACCAAGTTTAGTGGAGGGATAGGCTCCGAAAAGACAATAGTGATCTTGCCTTCCTTCGTTACCTCTGTTACAGACTCAATCGTTGGACTGGTGCTGTCTCCAGCAACGCTACCTGATGGAAACGCAGCTCCATCCCCAATCGCTGTAACAGCCTTTCCCACCATGTCGCTGATTGCGTCCGACGTGATGCGAACAAAACAGTTTTCTTTAGCAGTGCAGAATTCCAATCTTTTGATGGCGTCGCCGTCGTCCAGCGAAAACCGCACGTTGATAATCGGGCCATTAACATCGTTTGCATCTTTAGCTGCGTCTGTACTAAGCGTGTACTCTTTAACGCCGTCGCTTGTTTCGGCTCCTTGAAGTGTGATTGCTTCGGACGTGAGGGTGCCAACGTTGATGCTTTCCGAGAATGTGAGCTGAACCGAACCGCCCTCATCCAACGAAAAGTGGAAGCCAGTGAGGGTTGGGTGCTCTGTGTCTGGCGTCGGATCGGCCTTTGCTGCTTTTGCAATTGAAGCAATGGATTGGTCGTTCATGTCTCGCACAGCATCGTTAGAAAGTAAAATTACCGTGTTGGCTTGAGCAGTTGCGAGGCCCGTTGCAGCTTTAATATCGTTCATTTCAGCAGCATCAATATCTGAAATTGTAATTGTAAGCCCGTTTGTTGTTGAAACAGTCGCTTTGTTCGTCTTGAGCTGCACAACTGCTGTTGCGCCAGACACTGCGTTCGCAAGCCCAACCCGGTTCAGGGTAAAAGTGTTTGCTTTCACCGGCTCAGTAAACGTCAAAATCATTGTCGCAGTATTAACGTTAAATTCAAATGAATCAAGTTCTGGCTTTTTCTCGTCCGGAACCAGTGAACTCGCCCTCTTTGCATCGTCGGCAGTAATAGCATTCAACGCCTGCCCGTTTTGATCTGCAACAGCATCTGCACCTGCTTCCAAATATGTATTCGAGCCATCAACTGCGGTAGCGATCGTCGTGTCCAACTTCAACGCGTGCAAGTCATCCTCGTCCAACGTGAACGTGATGATGGTAGAGTCTGTCTGAGACGATGATCCTGCCTTGAGTGTAAGTGAGCCGGTGCCTTCCACTGCACTGTTGCCCAGATTTCCCAGCTTGTGCAAAGTTAACCTCGTCCCTTCAAACTCCGTGTGATCAACAGTCTCGTCAAACGTCAGAGACATGATTCCCGTTTGCATGTTCAATGTGTAAGAATTCAGGGTACATTTTTTGCCATCTGCAAAAAACTTAAAGGCTTGCTTATGCTCAACTGCGTCCAATTGTTCCCCGTTCATATCGTCAACTGCATTTGCTGTTATCGACAGGAACGACGTCTCCTTGCTCACAACAAGACCTTCCGATTTCTTCAGCTTGTTGAGATCAATGTCTGACAGTTGAATGATTACTTCTGTGCTATCTTCGCTCCCTGCTACAATGCTGCTACTATCTGATAATGTGACTTGCTCTGGGCATGCATCGCCAACTACCATATTTCCCGCAAGCAACACCTGAAGCAGTGTTGCTACTGCGAAGATCGTTCTAGATATCATTATTTATATATTTATATATATTTGTATATATGATATATATATATATATATGTATGCTTTGTGCGCTGATCGCCAGTCTCTGGTATCTGCTATCTATAATCAGATCACCCGAAACCTAGTTGTTTGCTTCAGCACCTTTCCATTCCCTTCAACAAATCTCCAATGATCCAAAGTCTTGCACCTCGGTTTTCCAGAGAGGATTCGGAGGAGAGGGTTAGTCAAAGATCCAGCTGAACCTCCTCTAGCTGATTGGTTGTTCGCCAAGTGTCACGTATGACAAATGCAATCACCAGAAAGCGTGATAGATTTAGCTGGATGAGAAGCGGTGGTTGAGATTGCTGGTCAACCCACAAGCGGAAGAGGAAGCAGGTAAAGCTTT
>Ga0115099_10535299_pt1 | contig 12735 bp, 1 predicted proteins | sample MBTome_FD_89017 | JGI IMG/M metagenome (GOLD analysis project Ga0115099, IMG submission 89017) | Marine eukaryotic communities from Pacific Ocean to study complex ecological interactions - MBTS_20Mar14_M2_3um Metatranscriptome... | ecosystem: Environmental > Aquatic > Marine > Oceanic | place... | reverse complement strand
GACTTGATTCCTAGTATGTGTCAATATTTCGTACGGTTAAGATCTCCTCTAGTAATTGTCTCTATTTATTCGGGGAGCGATTACAATATTAATTGTTATTTGTAAAAGAAAGAAAAGAAGATTCACACACCCTTCTTAATCGTCAAGCTGTGTAAGAAGAGCAACACCACGCAGGACCCAATGGGCAGTCGGCTTGTCGGACGGCAACTTGATCGGCAACACAAAGTTGCTGGAGTGCCCAGTCGTCGCGAGGATGCCTTTACGTTCGCTTGTCTTGTACACTGGGGCAACGTAGTGAGGCCAGCTCGGGATGTCGGCTTTCTTCAACGGCAAAAGCTTGACCACTGGCAATGGATCGTACAGAACCTTGGGCTGCTGTTCGGCGAGAAGCTTGGCTTTTCGGTCCCACCGTGCGCCGTCGATGAAGAGACCGTAGACGAACGCGCCATCTTCAGGGCCCTCGGTTGGGTGTTCGTCGGTACAGATTTGAAAATCATAACCGAGAAGATCAATAGGGATCTTGTTTTTACGAGCGTAGTTTTGCTGAACTGCAGTCAAGAAAGCTTGTGTAAAGTAGAAACCAGACACCCAGAAGCAAGGTGGTGCTCCAACGTCAAACCAGTCTCCCAAAAATTTGAGCCGCGCAAGGAAATCGTTGATGTACGAGCCGAGCGGCTTGAGCGATGGGTAGGACGATTTTTTCCACAGCCCCGGGATCTGGCCTTTAAGCATTGAGTGTGCGACCTCGTCAAGCTGTGGTGACATAACAACCAGACCCTTCACTGCCTTTTTAAGGTTGACCAGCGAGTCGTGAACCGTGACAATCAGTCGGTTGAAACGTTGCATCTCCTGCACCAACACGGTGTTCATCGACTCTTCGTAACGCGTGGGGTACTTTCGGAGAGCGACAGCAGTGTCGAATGGTGCTCGAAGTTTGCTAAGCACATCGGTAGCAATTTCTGTGATTTTGTCGTCGCTCGATTGGCCGCCGCCGCCGCCGCCGCCGCCAGTACTTTGCGTGACCAAAATGGACGTGAACAAATCAAATGTCTCTTTGTTGTCCTTGGTGATATCAGCATTTGAGTGCATACCAAACGCTTCTGGTGCAGGTATGAGAGGGCAGTTACGGGCGTGCTCAACGTAAGTTTCGTGTTCCCCAAACTTAGGGGCATACCACAGACCACTGTCAGTAAACTTGTAGTCTTCGTCTTCCACAGTCCCTTTGCAGAGCAGCTTATCCAAGATGGTGGTGATGCACCGACGGTCCCAGTCGTCAGTTACACGTCCACCATAGTTGCACTGGCCGATCAAGTATGTAATCGCTTCGTAGTCAACAATTTCATACTGGTTGAGGATCATGTTAATCTGCTTTAACGAGATTGCCAAGTCCGTGTCGTTAAACTCGTACGGAATGTTCCAGCCAAGAGCGCCAAACTTCCGCCGCTCCTGGATATGAGCGTGGAAGTATGCAAGTCCAAAGATCAGCTTCCGGAAAGGGCCTGGCTGCGTGCAACCGCCAAAGAATTCAGGGTCAACAATCGGATCGAGCAAGTAAGACCGAACAATGTTAGCCTTGAGACCCTTTGGAGGTTCGTTGGTCATTTTCACGCCACTCTGAAGCACGGCAACCGGGAAAACTGGCGAAGGATACGAGGTAAGCCACAACCGGAAATTCGGGTGGCAGGTCTCGGGGGTAAACTCTTCGTTGATCTTCTCAAGCGTGTTCATCCAAGAGACAGCCAAGTGGACGTTCTGGAGAACTACCCAAGTCCCCTCTTTCTGAGCCTTTTCAATCATTCGAATTGCGATAGGACCTTGGCCTTGACCAAGAGACAACGCCGCCATCGTAGCGCCATAGCCTTGATCGTCGGCGAACTTGAGCAACGCAAGCGTTGGGTCAGAACCTGGCGAGAGCACAAAGATGAGCGGCGCCGTGGCCACAGAGTCGTTGTAGCAGCCGGCCAAGTCGAAGGAAGGCGGTTCAACGAACTTACGACCCATGTTTGCTTCGACGAAGTGGGTTACTGCTGGCGTTATCTTGTCACCTCGAAGGCATCGAAGGATGCACATTCGCGTGAACAAGTCGGAATCAGCAAACGGCGCAGGGAACTTCTCTTCTTGTGGGGAGAGGGAATCGTACACTTGTTTCCACTTGCTTGTCGACGTTTCAAACGATCCTTGAAGCTCTTTGAAGTTTGGCAGGTCGGTAAGCCGGCAGATTTGGTCCCAAGACGTGCTTGGCAACCACGAACCCGGGTTCTTGTGTGGATTTTCGAGGCCAACGCCACCAGTGAGCAGGAACATCCACTCAGCTCTGTCGATCTTTCCATCATTTTCCATAAGGTTGATGCACAAGAGGAAGGAGAAGAGCAGCTTGTCTTTCTCAAAGAGAGATCGGCACACATTCTGATAGAGGCTGTACGTGAAATACGCTCGCAAAATCTCAAGACGTTTGGTAATGTCGTCATTCTTTTCGGAGTTTTCAATCGACAACGAGAACAGCGTCGTGTACCAAGGCAGCGAGTACTGATACATAGGATCGATGCTGGCCATCTGAGCAATGGTGAAGAAGAGCACGGAAGCGTGGATCGCAATTGGCGTGTACCCTTTACGAGCTTCATCGATCTTGATCTCAGTCTCTTCAGCAATCTTCTGCTTCTCGCCAATGTCCACCGAAAGAACCTTTGCAGACGAAAGCACTTCAATTGCAGACGCATCTTCCAGGATGTTGCCCTCTGAAGACGACAAGACGTGCAGGATTTGGTCCTCAATCTCCTTGAGTTGCTTCTTGTTCTCAGCAGATTGCAGAATGAGCGCGTTCTTCTCCTCTTCAAGTTCTGGACGCTCCTGCGCAACAACGATGCCCAGCAGCTGGTCTTGCAAACCTTCAGGGGTAATCATAAAATTAAGCAACGTCACCTTCACCGACGTCTCAGGAAGGTAGTGCGGGTTCGGCAACTTTGTAGTCATGTAGAACCTGAAGTCTTTGCTCCACTCAACAGTGGCATCACCAAGGCGAACGCACATGGCACCGCCAGATTTGAACACTTGTTTCAGGAGTACCGGCTCCAAGATGTTGTCAAGTTCCTCTGCTATGTTCTCCAACAACACTGGCGTTCCAAACTGAATGGCGTTCTCAAGGGTTCGAACAAAGGAGGAATCCGACAACTTGATCACCTCCAGCTTGTTCGGCTTTTCCATGTTCTTTACCCACTTGTTTGCTTGCCCTTGCGGATCAATCATGAGCGGCCACCGCTTTGCGTTTGCGACAACGATGCCGTTGTCAATGGAGAAGCTGTCTGTGGGCAGGCCAGCAATTGTCCACTGCCTGATCTTGACGGGCTCTCCAAGAGTCAACGCCAAAGAAAAGTTTGGAGAGCACGGAATCTTCGCCTCCTTACAGGCCGTCACCCACTCAGCACATTGCGTATTACGGTACACTGAGGTAAAGGCGCCAAGGTAAGCAACCAAACCGGCAGAGATGAGCACATCGCCAGTGAGTTGAGTGTACTGCGCGGAAAGATCAACAGCTGCCTGGCCCCACCGAACTTTTTCGCCACCAAGACCACCAATCAGTTGTTCGGCGCGCACCAACTTCACTTTGCACATTTCGACATCATTTTCGAGTTTATCTTTCTTTGCAACCATGGCATCAAAGTCAGCCTGCAATTTGGCAAGCGTGTCTTGGACGACCTTGAGTTCATCCTGCTTCACCTTCAGAGCCGCCATGGCAGTGTTGAGCTCCCCAGTTGCTTGAGCAAGCTTTGCCTTTTTCGGAGCAACTACCTTGGCCACACGATCGTACGATTCCATGGCTCGTACCCACTTGCACAAACCTTCAGCAGCAATGGACGCCATACGGATTTTTTCAGGCACAAAGTCTGGGTTTGCACAATATTTGTTTCGAATAGGCTTCATGTACTTTGGCGGAATGTTATCTTTGTCGTAGTCTTTCAAGCTCTGCAAGAACTTCATGTCGCCAAGCATTTTTTTGGCAGGACCCCAGTAATCCTCAATCTTCCCCCCAGTGCCAGATGGATCATTGACCTTGTCTGGCTTGACGCCCTTCAGAATGCACACCGTCTCCATCACCAGCTTTACGCCATCTGGCGGACTCTTCATCGCCTTGACTTCGCCAATATCTGATGGCTTCAACGTATCAAGGGCCGCGAGTGCAGATTTCAAAATAGGGATTGCCTCGGCTAAATCAGCATCACACTCATCCTTGATGGCACGTGCAGCATCAGCTTGCTCGTTTGTTACCGCTTCGTCGGCCTTCACAAGCTTTTCCTTCGCTGCAGTCTCGGCAGACGACTTTTCAATCACAACCATCGCTTCAGCAGTCTCCTTCTGCGCAATCACAAGCTTTGGCTGAAGTGCAGTCAACTCTGTCTTCATAGTATCGACTTGTGAAGCGGCAGAGTTCAACTTTTCAAGACCAACTTCGTAACGACGTTTCTGCGCAAAGACGATCTTACGTTGTCGCTCCAACAACTCCTTGTAAGTGTTGATCAACATCAAGTAAGACGTCGGGGTCACGTAGTTGTTCCGTTTTTCATTGGTCAAGAACTTGAACGAAAGTGCACGGGTGCTCTCGTGGAAGTGTTGGCACATGGTCACGCAGCTGCCTCTCAGCTCGTCGGCCATCTCGACATTTTCTAGGAAACGTTGCGCAACAATTTCAAGGGCATCGGCTGGCCATGCCTGGAACCAGTTGATAGTACAGCAGTTGACCAACGCTGGAAAGGCACGGATTGAATTTCGGAAAAGGTCGCCGATTGGCGACATCGCCAGCACAATATGAAGATACTCCCGAACTCGATCGTTGAAGAGTTTAAGGAGGGCCATTTGAGTGCCGTCCGTCTTCAAATGCCGTGGCCGAAGCTTGTCTACTTGCCGCATCTTTTCGCAGATCTCGAGCTTGTCTTCAAGTTCGTAGATGTTCGGCACTTCACCAGAGTTCAGCATGTTGCCAATATCTTCGAGGTAGCTCGTCTCCTTAATTTGAGTATCGACAAATAAAAACACGTAAGGTTCCCCTCCTTCGCCAGCTTTTCGCATGACCAGCTTGAGATCGTCCCGCCAGTTTTCGTTGGTGTAATTTTTCCCCATTTCAACCTGATAGAGTTCGTATTCGTTCATCGACGATGCAAGCCGAGTCAGCGACTGCCGACCAGAACCACCGACGCCAACCAAAAGGCAGTGCGACATTGGTTGTCGCAGAACGCGGGAAATACGGCAAATGTGTTCGATGGCAAATCGGAACAAGACTAGTTCCATCCGCTTCTTTGAAACATTGTTGTAGTCCTCCAGCATGTCCTCAGCAACATGCCGGAGCGCTTCAAGCGTAGGATCTTCGACCTGACGGTACGCTTTTGTGGTTGCTTTCGGGTCTTCAAAATCACAAAAGACAAGCGAACGCAAGTGCTGGTCTGTTACATGCTCTGCATTGTCCATATTGAGTTGCTCGAAGATTACGTCAAAGTCGACACCCAAGACATCGTGGGCAACCGTTTTCACATTATTGAACAGGTAATCACGGTCTTCATCAAAGACCAGACGATCGTAAAACACACGGTAAAGCTCGTGAACCCAGAGACGTGCAACAGAAGCTTTGTCCGGAACGTTTGGGCCTGGCGTCATCATAACACCAGCGATGACACGAGCAAAGTCACGCAAGTTGAAGAGGTAGTGAGACTTTGCTGGCGTAGGAAGCAGATTCTTAATGGCCGAGTAGTAGACACTCGCAGTGGCTTCGACAAGCGGAGTTGCAAGTTCTTTCAGCTCCTTCTCAAACCCAGGCTTGGCAAAGTGCCAGTCCAGGACACGCCTGTAAATCAACTTGTTCGTCTCCTCAGCGAACTCGTTTACTGCCACGTGATGGAGATGCCGGCTAAATCGCTGGCTAACCATGTTCCGGCCTCCACCTGGCGGACCTTGCGCGCACATGAGTTGAATGTCAACAAGGGCGAGCTTGGTTTGGTCTTTGAAGTCATACCAGTTCCAGTGATCCATCCACTGCCGGAGCAATTCAATCGGCGGTTGAGCACCATACTCTTCAACTTCTGGCATGTTCAAATCGTCGACAAAGACAACTGACTTCTGGCCCATTGGCGGCCCAAAGACACCCTTGCGACGTTTGTCGAGCTTGCCCATGATAATATCTTGCGTTTGATGCGACGTGGTCTGCGCCGAAAAGTTAACCACCATCGGCTTGAACTTGTCTTTCTCCAACCCGTTCAGCAAAAAGTCGTTAATGTACACAGATTTGCCGGTGCCAGTTGGACCGACAAAAACTGGGTAGACGTTGTGCCGCACCAACAGGTTCATCAAGTAAGTGTACCGGACAGTGTCTTTCGTTGGCACAATGATTGAGTTGAAAGTCGCATCCTTGCCAAAATCATCTGTCGAAATAAACTCATCCCACGGAGCCCATCGGCCAGGCCCTTCCTTCATAAACTTGTAGTCATGCAAATCTCGGCCTTCCTCTTCTGGGAATGGCACTCTGCAAGGCTCGTCTGGTGTGTAGACCTTGGTCACAATAATCCAATCTCGGGCAAACTTGTCGTCAACCGGGCCCTTGGTCATCATCCGCAGCAATTCCATGAACGGCGCCTTTGCAGCCGGACCAGCAGTGCCGCCAATGGACCAGATGCAGGAGAACAGGAACATACCTTCAAGCCAGGCCAAGACCTGCTCCTTTTCGAGGTCGATGACTGGGAACTTAACCTTCTTCTCGATCGCGTCTCCTTTCTCGCCTTCTTCGCAGTCTTCTTTGTACATCTTCTTATCCTCTTCATTTCGAGGCCAGTCTTCATCTTTCGACGCTTCCGCCCAGTACGGGTTTGGCTTTTCCTCGAACTTGAGAGCACCAAGGTCCATCACCTCAAACTCGTCCATCAAAGACCGCATCATCTTCATGAGCGAAGTAACAAGGTTGATATCACCAGAGTACATCAGGTGGTGGTACTGCTTGTGACCTACAAACTCCAGGAGTGGATCAACGTACCGCTCGAACAAACTGTTGACAAACTTCGCATGGCTTTCGTCGAGAGTTGTTGGCAGCGTGTTCAGCCACGACTTCAACATTGGCCTCCAGCCCAAGACGTGTGGCTGCATGTAAATCATACCGCACCGGCTCACGGTCGCTGGCGATGCGACATCGAGGTCTTTTGTCTCAAACATCATGCTTGTTGTGGAAGACAGCTGAATAATTTCGCCAGACATCAAGCACAATTTTTTGTTGTCGTCAAGGACAGTGTTCATATTTTCAATCCAAATAGCATCGACTGGGCCATCAAACATCAGCCACTTGCGGTCAGGAGAAGGATCTTGTGAGAATCGACGGTAGCTGACAGCAAGAACGCCATCAGACCACTCGTGAGAGACTGGATCAAACGATCCGTAGAGCTCGCCCATCGAGATAGACTTTGGGTTCATTGGGAAGATCTTGACTTGGGTGGCCTCTTCGAAGATTGCAATTTCGTTGAGCTCCTTCAGCTTGGCGGCCTTTTCGGCGTCGTCTGCTAACTCGTTTGCCATTTCAATCTGCTTCTTGACACCGGAGTAGACTTTTTCGAGCGAGGCAAGAGCCTTGGCAAGCACTCGGTAAGCGCACGTCTTCCCACCGAAACCATCGCCAACAATCATGAAACCGTGACGGACCAGCATCATTTCCCAGATCTGCAAAATCTTGAGCTGGAACTCAGGGGTGCATTGCAAGTTCAATTCCTTGCATGCATCCAGGATCGCTGGAATCAATGTCTTGTAGTCAGGCTCTGGCAAGGTGATGCCTGGGAACAAATCAGAGGTGATGCCTGCGAAAAGTGGAACGTCGTGCGACAAAAACTTTGGCAAGTTGACGTCGATGATCGACCGAAGCATGAGAATGTCTTCGACCTCCTCTGGATAGGCGAGCTTGAGGTTACCGGCTGCGGTGAGCACGGACTTGACAGCTCGCATTCCGTAGTCGTAGTGCGGCTGCGACGACAGCTGCTCAGAGCAAAGCCGATAGGTTGCAACAATTTTGACCGAAAGCGACCGCGAGTTGGTGAAACCGTACGAGTACAGACTGATTTCCCCAATCATGGCGTAATCCGGGACCATCATCGCCACTGTACGGAAGAGAGCCTTTAAGTTGTCTGGAAGTTCGGACCGGCCAGCATAGCCTGGATTCATCGTAATGAACACAGACGAGTCCCACTCAAGGTTAATGTCTGTGCCTTCGAAGAGGAGCCGCTTTTGTCCCGCAACAATGCCACGCTGAATCGTCATGATCTGCTGCGCAACAACAGAAAGCACTTCGAGATCAATCCGATTGAATTCATCGAAGCACGACCAAGCACCTGAAGATGCAAGTCCCTTGAAAAACTTTCCGAGAGCCTTGTAATCCAGGCCGTCAGAGCAGTTGAACACGACGCACGCCTTTGCGACAGCCTTGGCAAGATCTTTGACAGACTCTGTTTTACCAGTGCCAGCAGGCCCTTCGGGGGCACCTCCAAGATGAAGTTCGAGGGCACCAAAGAGGGTACGGTAGCATCTGTCAGTCAGCGGCGTAACTACAAGACGCCACGAGTTACCGAGGTACTCGTAGCCGTACGGCAGCATAGAGTTGATCATTCGGCATCGCACGTCCCGAGTATCTTCTGGGTTCTTGCTGGGAGCATCCTCGCTTCGCTCCTTTGAGAGCGTGTCCTCAAAGTAGTACCGGAGCTGGGAGAGCCAGCCAAACTCATCGTCCTTCTTAATTCCAGAGTCGCACAGAGTCACCAACGTATCCCGGGCGTGCACGTCCATCACAACAAGGGCGCCAAGCGTGGTCCGTACATTCTTGGGAAGTTTGCCTCGCACAAGGTACACAACCTTCATGATTTCGTCGGTGCACTCTTGAGTGTACGCCTTGAGCGCATCAATGCCTTTGTTGATCGAGACGTGCGTGTTGGAGGTCCAGAATGCGCCCGTTACAGAGAGCACTACCTGGCCAGGCCAGTCTTGCACCCACTGGATACGCTCCTTTACCGAGTAATCGTCGAATGCCTCGAGCGTAATGTCACGAATCGAAGACACCATGATTTGCTCGAGCTGAAGCATCCATTTTTCGACCTGCCCACGGGCAGCTGCAGTGGAAATGACAGTGTTCATCTCAATGATTTCTTTTTGAGATGAGATAAAGTGCGTAATGTCGAGGTCAGGCTTGGTAAACGTCAAGTTTGCAATGCCTTCAAAACACTTTTTCAAGTGTGCCACCACACGGGTTGGGTCTTTCGTCTCTGAAAGAATTTCGAGAAGTTCGTCGTTTGACAAAAAGAAAAATCGAGCAAAGTACAACCGCTTCTCTTCCAAGTACGCGTTCAAGCCCTTCAAGATCAGCTCAAGAAGCTCGTCACCTTTGACAAGACGTTCAAGCATCTTTTCAATCTTAATGACTTCCATCACCACTGGGTTGCCATTGGCTTGGCCCATAATGTCCCGCCACGACTTGTCCACTTGCGTGAACCGCCGGCCTTCTTCTGGCATTTGTGCCATGATATCAGGAGAGCTGAAAATCGGGTAAAGGTACATCCAAGTGGCCTGGACCTTCAAGGCGTTGTCAAGAATGTCCTGGATCATGTTGAGCGCGTCGCTCCACTCCTGGACTTCCTCTTCAAACGGTTTGACGTAAGGCGAGCCAAGCATCGTCTGGGTCTTCACAATGTGGTCATCGAGCAGCATCTGGATCTCCTCGAGGCCAGACGAAAGCTTGTAAGTGCCAGAATCGCCGTGTGGGCCAATGCCAAACTCGATTGGCGCTGGCTCTTCGCCAGGCTTCTCGCCGTTCCATTCCTTCTTCATCTTCTCGAGCATGGCTTCAAGTTTGTATTCTTTTGAAGCGCCTTCGGAGATGAGTTCAACCTGCTCCGTGAACTGCTCGAGGCCCATGTCGCAGTATTTGGCAAGCGTGAACTCTGGGTCGTACACTGGAAAGCCCACGGCATCCCACATGGCTTTCCAGTGCCGGTCTCGCATACCTGGGTTGGCGAGCGAGGTGATGAGGGGCAAGTTGGTCTTGAAATCTTCCACGTCTTGCTTGACTTGGCCGGCAATGCCACGGGCGGCAGGCGAGTCAAGGGCTTTTTCGGCTTTGTAAAGCATGATCGACACCGAGTTGGCGAAATCTTCAACCTTTTCAGGGTTGACTTCAGTGAAGGCGCCGTGCATCCACAGTTCCTTTTTCGACTTGAAATCCTCGCAGCCTTGGTACAATTCATAGTATGGCTTCAACGCTGCAACGTTTTGGTCTTTTTGTGGGTACAAGGTCATGTCCCAGTCAAAGGCTTCTTCTTGATGGTTGATGTTTTCGATCGTTGACGCTGCCTCTACCATCTGGTCTTGAACAGCTTGGGCACGGGCCATGTAGGCTTCAGTCTGTGTGACATCGCCCCATTCAGCGTACTCTTCGAGACTGGCCTTGACCTGCTTCATCTCCTCGTTGAAGTCGTCCCGCTTCTTCTTCAGCAAGTCTTCTGCCTTCTGCCTGGCCGACTTAATCAGGTTCTGATGCTGCTCAAAGATGGGGTCAAGGCGTCCGATCCAAGTAAACAAGTCCGCATTTGTGGTCATCTCGGTCGAGGTCATAGTTGCGTTGCCCAACATAAAATCCAACCGCTTCCTTGCATGCTCCACCCCTTTCGCAAGGATCGGGACTTCTTTCGCCTTTGCGCTTTCAACGTACTGCTTGAGCTCCATCAAGTGGTCAGTATCGGTTGGAGTTTCCAAGGCCTTGTCGGCAATGACACCAAACCGTTTGGACAGCTCCTTAATCTCTTTGGTGGCATCTTCTTTCATTCGCTTGACCAACTTGTCAACCAAGCTTTGCGCCCGCTTGATCAACTCCTTGTTGACCCAGTTCTTGCACGACACGTAGTACATTCCCTTCCGGACCTCACGCGGCCGGTTGTACGAAATCTCTTCAATGTACGCCTTGAGTTCGTCAATCTTTTGAACGTAGTCGGCAAACGTCTTGTCGTCCTCTTGCAAGAACTCGTTCACCTCTGAGTCGGCAGACCGATCAATGAGCGGCATGAATTTGCTCTTGTACTCTTCCGCAACAGCCATCGGGCCCTGCTGCTGCGCGTCAAGCACCTTGATAATCTGCTCCCGGACAGGCTCAACCTGTTCCGGCCAAACCACTGGGGCCAAAAATTCGTTGGCGCCCGTGTTCGGGACGAATTCCAGCCTGGTTTCGCACCTCGGGAGCTCGCTGACGGATTTTTGCATGTCGTCCACAACTTTCAGCAACGAGGTTTTGAACTGCGCGAAATCAGGTTCAAACACGAGCTCGTTGTCTTTCGCGACAAGTCGTGTGACAAACCCTTTGAAATTGATGCCACGCGGGTTGTCGCCTTCGACTTCGTCTTCAAACAAACTTTTGTAGTCGGACAACGAGTCGAGCAAGAATGTTCGGAGCTGGCTGGACATTACCGTGGCAATGCACTCAAAGAAGCCTGGGAGGTCGTCCCGCGGCAGGTGCCGCTTGTGCTGATTGACCTCGTTGACGGCAGTAGCGATCCAACCCTTCTTCAACTCTGCAATGCATTCCGCCGAGTGCAGCTCTGCCAACTTCTCAAACGCAGGAAGCTCGTACGGTTCCGAGTGTGCGGAAACTTCAGCAGTCCGAAGGATCCGGTGGTTCGCAAAGGAGGCGTTGCTGCTCGCGTGCGATTCTTGCCACAGGTTCAAGATATATTGGACCGAGTGGTTGTTCAGGTGAAGGCGGTTGTGCATTGTTTCGCAGGCCTGAGCAAACGTGTCAGCCCACGGCTTTGGCACGACGTTGAGATCGTCAGAATACGACTCCTCCATCTTTGCACCGCCCTCCTCTTCATCGTCGCCGCCAGACTTGCTGGCGCCCTTCTTGTCGTCTTTTAAGACAAAGTCGACAATGGCTTTTTTGATTGATGTGAGGTAATCGTCTTTCACTTCGTCCCACAAGTTTTCAATCGTGGCGGCGCGGCCTTGCTGCAGCTGTTCCGAAACAAAGGCCATTATGTTCCCCTCCCACGATTCGTCCATTGCCTCAATGTGCTCTGTGTCAATCCCGTTGTTGATATAGTAATAGTACCGGAGCACATCCTTTTCACCGATGGCACCTGTCTGGGTCGGCGCCGGCGCCAGCTCTGATGCGCCGCCACCAGTGGCATTCAAGGTTTGCGTCGCGGAAAAGCCTTCAGTTTGCTCGTTGATGATGTGGACCAGAGCTTCCCGAAACGAGTCCCTGTCCTTCAACTCAGACGTGCTCTTCCCGCGCGAGCTGCCAAGCGACTTGACCGGACTCTTTGACGGCGAGAGCCGGCCACGGCGCTTCCCAGTGCTGAGGGAGCCGCCTGGGAACGTCGAGGCCAGCGCAGATGCCGAGGTTTCAGCTGAGATAGGGGGAAGCGGGTTTCCAACGGATGCAGCCATCCATTGGGGCTTGTTGCGCGTGTCCGACAGCCGGGGCGGCGAGACGAGATCCGGCACCTCTCCTCGTGAAGCACCCTTGGTGCTTGCCGCCATGGTTCTCTAAACTACGCTAACGTGCGTGGGTGCGTGTGTGTGCGTATCCTGCGGGCCCTTATTTATTCAAGGGTTCCACCAACAAAAAAAAACCTCTTTGCCAGCCAAACAGACTTGCAATGAGGGCGTCCGGGCAACTGCAAGGAAACAAGCAATGCACTGCTGTTTCACAAGATTAGTTTTTTCTTGCCGACCCTGGTC
>Ga0115099_10268211_pt1 | contig 12788 bp, 1 predicted proteins | sample MBTome_FD_89017 | JGI IMG/M metagenome (GOLD analysis project Ga0115099, IMG submission 89017) | Marine eukaryotic communities from Pacific Ocean to study complex ecological interactions - MBTS_20Mar14_M2_3um Metatranscriptome... | ecosystem: Environmental > Aquatic > Marine > Oceanic | place... | reverse complement strand
TGAATCTGAAATAGGCGCTAGTGCAAGAGTAAACGACAAAATTATCAAAGAAAGAAGACCAGTGTCTTGTTTCAATCATGACGGGTACTCAAGATCCGCTCGAGTACATACGCATGGCATGCGAGGTGCATTTGGGAACATCTCCAAGTAAAGATGCCGTAGAAATCTTCCTTGGCAAGTCTCCGTGCTTGTTTGTATGGATTGATACGGCTGAGGGCCTCGCCATGGTCGGCGATAGTCTTCCCGACAAACACAAGGCAGCCGTTGCGTTTCTAGGAGGACCCTCGGAAGATGACAGCGATACCGGTGCTACACCAAAGCCTATGCAGTGCGTTACCTTGCAGCCTAGCATGGTTTCTTCTGAAGAATCTTCAGCAAGTGAAGATGAGGAAGACCATTTGGGAACTTCTCAATCTACACTTTTGCAAGCTCTGCAGATGTACACTAGACATTTGTTTTTGCCTGCCGTCAAAGGTACTGACAGTACTGTTTTGCAGGACAAGATCAGAGAACTTGATGTTGCCATCGGACAGTCACAACGTAGTGCAAGATTGCCTCACGTTCAACTTCACGTCGACCCTGAGATTCAACATGTTGCCGCTTCTGTTTCTGGAACCAACAACTTTGACTGGCAAGCTCTAGGATTGGCTAATCATTTGACTGATGACGATGCTCTTAATCGTCTTCAATCTGGAGTGTCTCAATGGATTACTCAAATCAGAAAGCTTACTGTTCTCCCAAAGACTACCCCCTTTCCGATGATTGCGGAAGAATCAAATGCGGACTTGGAAGAGATTGCTTTTTGGAATCAGTTGTATCAAGAGTTGCAAAGTATTCAAAGGCAATTATCTAGTCCTGGAGTTGAAGTTACCTTGGCGCTACTCCGTGAAGCAAAACGTTTTGTGGCCACCTTGGCATTGGAGAACAATACTGGATTGGAACAGGCCATCAGTTATACCCAGGATGTTGAACACTTTTTGAAGAGTTATCCTGTTGTGGAGTTCCAAGCTGCTCGGGACTTTGAAAAGACTTCCCAGGTCACAAATGCTATTTTTGATCACTTGCCAAAAATTCGTCAGTCTCGGTACTACTCGCTAGAAAGAAGTGTACAGTTGTTGGAGGCAACCACCCTCACCCTTCGTCGAGCCATCGATGGAATCTTGCAAGAGCAGTTTAACAATTTCTTGTTTATGGATTACAAAGAATACGAGGCCAAGATTCGTTATCCGACTCAAGATATCTTTGTCCAGTTCGAAGACAGGTGGGAACAGTTCAAAGAGTTTTTCCTAGAACAAGGAAGACGTCGTAAGATTGCCAGCCCCGCAAAACTACTCGAGAATATTGACCTTCACCATCTTCCATTGTCGAATCGTCTTGACCAAATTCATGATTTCCGCTCCAACCATGAACGTCTACGTGAAGTCGTCCTCCAAGTTCTTCAGGACGAAGAAGACGAACAAGGTGCCATTCAGACTGTCGAGTCTGCTCCCCGACACATCTTTTCCACCCTTAATGTCTTGGACTTGTCTGTAGGAGGAACAAAGGCACTTGAGGCTGCCTTGGAAGAGTACGATATTCAAATGGATGCGATGGAAGAACGCCTGGCCCGCTTGTTACGCGACAGATTGACTGCTTGTAATGATGCTGAAGATATGTTCCGAGTTTTCGCTCGCTTTAAATTGCTATTGACTCGTACTCGTGTCCGTGTTGCAGTCAAGGAATTTCAGATGCAACTTATTGCAACTGTCGCACAGGCTGTGGAGAAGCTTCAGTCCAAATTCACCTTGAAATACGAATCATCCTCGGCTGCTAGAATCTCGAGACTTCGAGGTATCCCTCCCATTGCTGGAAAGATTCTATGGGCAAAACAGATGGAGCGCCAGGTCAACACCTTGATGGACCGCATGGGAAATGTCTTGGGTCCAAACTGGGGACAGCACCTAGAGGGTCGTCAATTGAGAAAGTCTGGTGATGAATTACTGGCGAAATTAGACGCCAGGAGTTTCTTCCGTGCCTGGATCACCGAATGGGAAAAAGAGCTCACAAGCCAAGCCAGCTCAAGGCTGCACTCTTTTCCGATTGTTGTTGAAATTGACAGAGATCATCAGCTATTTGCAAAAGTCAACTTTGATGAGAAATCAGAGCTTCTTTTCAAGGAAATCCGTCACTTGAAGTGGTTAGGTTTCGAGCGTGACGTACCAAGGACGTTGACGATGGTTAGTGAAGAAGCGATTGGCCGCTATCCTTTTGCTATCGCCACCAAGACAGCACTTCGCAGCTACCAGTCTGTGCGTGGATTGATCGGACCAGCATTGGAGCCCCTGGTTATGCCTCAATTGTTGGATGTTCGAGAAATTATTTCCGAAGCGTTTGATGTCAAGCTTGACACATCCACTGCTATTGCCAAGAAGCGCCGTATTCGTTGGGATTCTCGTGACTTGTCGGATTGGGTCTCGAGATTGTCGGATTCCGTGACTAAACTGGAAGAGCGCGTCGAGCAGCTTCTTCAGGCTTGTGACAAAGTTGATGCTGCGCTCAAGTCCTTGGAGACTGTCGAGTTTGATGCGGCTAAATTCCAGGGCGTAATCGAGAGTGTTCAGAAGTCTATCGATGAAATGTCACTCAGCGGTTATTCTGATCTTACTTCTTGGGTGAAGGTTTTGGACGAAAGACTAGCAGTAATTTTGGCAAGTCGTCTCAAAACTGCCTTGGAGAGCTGGAATTACATGTTCCGCGCTGCCCAGAACGAGGATGAAGAAGGCAACGAATCCGAAGCCCCTCCGACAAAGATGGAGAATGTCTCGATCCCAACGATCTCAGTTGAAATCTTGCTGCGCAATCAAGAAATTTCTGCTGTTCCCGCAGTTCCAACTGTGCGATCCTTATTCTTGAACGCTCTTCATGACTTTATCGGAATTGTCTGCAATCTCCCAAGACCCAAAAGTGGTCGCTTTGAGGTTTTTGACAGTGCAGCAACCACTTATGAGGGACCTGATGTTGAAGCAACGTTTGATCGTTTGATTCATATGGTGCCATCTATGACAGTGGCTCAAGCCTATGGACGTGTCGAGGAGAGACTTGTTGACATTGCCGATTTCATTGATCAATGGCTAGCCTATCAAACTTTGTGGGACACGCAAGTCTCTGATGTGGCTGCTTCAGTCGGCAATGACATTGAAAAATGGCAAGCATTATTGCAAGAGTCTTCGGAAGCGCGTTCTGCTTTGGATTTGTCCGCAACTTTTGCAGAGTTTGGTCCTGTGGCAGTCAAGTACAACAAGGTTCAGTCCCAAATCAACCTCAAGTACGATTCTTGGCAGAAGGAGCTTCAGTCGTCGTTTGCAAGTATCCTGGCGCAATGCATTCACGAGTCTCATGAAAAGTTAACTGAAGCGAAGCATAAGCTTGAGACAGCGTCTTTGGAAAGCTCCAGTGGTACAGAAAACATCGTCATGGGTGTCTTTTTCATTCAAGAGATGAAAGAGAAGAGCGGCAATTGGACTGACGAGATTGCTCGCTTGGAATCGTCTGAGCGCATGTTGAAGATGCATCGTCATCACTTTCGAAGCGACTGGATGGAAACAACTGTCTTAAAAGGTCAGTTTGATTTGATGCAGCAAATTTTGGAACGTCGAAGTCAGACGATGGAGCAACAGTACCCATTGTTACAAGCTCGTGTCTCTGCTGAAGAAAAAGCAGCTGGAAAGAGAGCTGTTGAACTCATCACAGAATGGAGCACTGATAAACCTCTGAGAGGAAATATGCCACCTTCCGAGGCCATGGGAGTATTAGCCAAGTTTGAATTCAACTTGAATAAAGCCGAGACTCATCAGGAGAACCTTGTCAAGGCTAAGGATGCTCTTGGCCTCGAGCACACTGCTGAAAGCAACGCCATCTCTGAATGTCTTGAAGAAGTTATTGCCTTGAAGGAAGTATGGGAGGCCGTTATGAAACCACATGAGCAATTGGAGCAAATCAAAGAAACACCTTGGGCAACTGCTGTTATGCGCAAGATTCGACGCGCCTTGGATGATCTTCTGGCAGAAATGCGTTCATTGCCCAACCGTATTAGACAGTACGATGCCTATACTCACATGCACGACCAGGTCAAGGGATACATCAGTGGTCACAGTTTGCTTTCTGATCTCAAGACAGAAGCGCTAAAGGATCGTCATTGGAAGACTATCATGAAGCGTCTTGGCATCACTTGCCTTTTCAGTGAGCTCACTGTCGGTGCACTTTGGGACAAAGGTGTTCTAGCACGTAAAAAGGACATGGATGAAATTCTGACTGTCGCTCAAGGAGAGATGGCGCTCGAAGTCTTCTTAGGCCAGGTTCGAGATCGTTGGATGAAACAAGAATTGGAACTCGTACTTTTCCAGAACCGTGTTCGTTTGATTCGTGGCTGGGATGACTTATTTGCGACACTCGATGACCACATTGGAGGTCTGGCCCTTATGAAGAGTTCTCCCTACTACCGCGCTGTCCGAGAGTTCCAAGAAGAAGGGAAGCTGTGGGAAGATCGCCTCACTAAACTTCGTGCAGCATTCGATTCTTGGATTGACGTTCAGCGTCGGTGGGTGTACCTAGAAGGCATCTTGTTTGGCAGCTCAGATATCAAAGCCCAGCTCCCTGCTGAATGGTCACGATTCAAAAGCGTAGATTCTGAGTTTATTACTTTGATGCGCAGAATTGCTAGTCGTCCCTACGCAATGGAAGTCCTCAATATTGAAAATCTACAGCGCTCTCTAGAGAGGCTTGGTAATTTGATGGGTGTCATCCAGCGGGCCCTTGGAGAGTATTTAGAGAAGCAACGTCGAGACTTTTCTCGTTTCTACTTCCTTGGAGATGACGATCTTTTGGAAATCATGGGTAACTCTGGCGAGCCTGGCAAGGTTCTCACCCACGTTTCAAAAATGTTTGCTGGCATTGCGGGTGCAAGACAGAACAAAGAAAACATGCCTGAAGATATGATCACTCGCCTTGATGCCATGCTAAGCAAGGATGGCGAGGTTGTTCCATTCAACGAGCCTATCGCCATCATGAATGGCAGCAGCGTGAAAGAATGGTTGAAAGAAATGGAAGATAAAATGAAGTTGACTCTGGCTCTATTGCTTGAACAAGCCGTCGCTGAAGATTCATCTGCAGGAATTTCCCCTGGCGAAGATGCTAAGCCGCAATTTGTCGAATGGGCGACCAAATTCCCTGCACAAGTCATGATTCTTGCAACTCAAATCAGCTGGAGTATGGGGGTCGATGAAGCTTTGCACTCCGATGACAGTAGTACTGCCTTGAAGGAAAAGCTGTCCATCCTCGAATGGAAGCTCGAAGTGATGGCTGAGACTGTTCTGTCTGAGCTTCCGCCAGAGTCCCGAAAGAAATTTGAACAGATGATCACAGAGCTTGTTCATCAAAGGGATGTTGTGCGTGACCTCATGAATGAGAATGTCTCGAGTTACACCGACTTTCGCTGGCTCTACCATCTTCGATACACATACAATCCATCGGCACCCAAGCTTACTGAGAAGCTGATGATTTCACTATCCAACGCAAAGTTCTTTTACGGCTTTGAGTATCTTGGCATCGGGGAGCGCTTGGTACAGACTCCTTTGACTGACAAATGTTATTTGACATTGACTCAGGCTCTTCATTTCCGCATGGGTGGAAGTCCCTTCGGTCCTGCTGGTACCGGAAAAACAGAAACCGTGAAAGCGCTGGGTGCACAATTGGGACGATTTGTTTTGGTTTTCAATTGTGACGAGACTTTTGATTTCAGTGCAATGGGAAGAATTTTTGCTGGTTTGTGTCAAGTTGGAGCTTGGGGTTGTTTCGATGAATTCAATCGACTGGAGGAACGCATCCTGTCTGCCGTTAGTCAACAAATCTTATCAATCCAGAAAGGACTTGCGGATCGTCAATCCCACATCGACCTTCTTGGAAGATCTATCAAATTGAGCCGTGATGTTGCAACTTTCATCACGATGAATCCTGGATATGCAGGTCGCAGCAACCTCCCTGATAACTTGAAGTCTTTGTTCCGCTCTGTTGCTATGGTTGTCCCTGACCGAAAGCTGATCGCTCAAGTCATGCTCTACAGTCAAGGTATTGTTACGGCTGAGCTCTTGGCTCCAAAGGTTGTGGATCTCTTTCTGCTTTGCGAAGATCGCATGTCGGAGCAGAGGCACTATGATTTTGGTCTTCGAGCCCTAAAGACTCTTTTAGTTTCAGCCGGTGCTCTTAAGCGTCAAGCCATAGAAGGAAAGGGTGAGCTCGAGGGTGAAGTGTTGGCTGAAGAGGAGAAGCGAGCTCTTATTGTAGGTGCTTGCAACAATGTTCTTCCCAAGCTCATCGCCGAGGACATGCCGGTCTTCAACGATATTTTGGAGGAAGTATTCCCAGGTTCTCACGTTTCCAAGATGGATGATGACAGGCTCAAAGCGGAGATGGTGAAGATTTGTGAAGATTATGGATATTCACCAAGCGACGCTTTTATTCAAAAGATGCTTCAACTCAACCAGGTGATTGAAATGCGTCATGGTGTCATGGTTGTAGGTCCATCTGGAGTTGGCAAGTCAGCCGCGTTGCAAGTTCTTATCCATGCTCTAGAGCGAGTCGACGGAACTAAAGGTGACTTGTACAGGATTGACCCCAAGGCTATCGATAAAGAAAAGTTGTATGGCAGCCTCGATGGAACAACTCTCGAATGGACCGATGGAGTGTTCACAAGCCTTCTGAGGCGTATCATTGACAACCAGAAAGGAGAATCCGAACGTAGGCATTGGATTGTATTTGACGGTGATGTTGACCCTGAGTGGGCGGAGAACTTGAATAGTGTTTTGGACGATAACAAAATGTTGACATTGCCAAGTGGCGAACGTCTAAGGATTCCAGACAACATGAGAATTATTCTGGAAGTCGACAGTCTTAATTACGCAACCCCTGCCACAGTTTCTCGCTGCGGAATGGTGTGGTTCAGTGAAGACACCATCACTGCTGAAATGTGCCTTGAGCACCTGGTGGAAACTGTTGCAAAGGAAGATCTCACTGGTGACAGAGGTGGTGATAAAGACATTCCAGCAGCACAGACTCACTTCATTGACGCCATTCGCTCTATGGTGTTGCCCTCCGAGGCAGCTTCCTCTCTTGTTATGGATGCACTTGAGTTTGCCATGGGAGAGGTGCATGTGATGGAAGCAAAGCGGGAGCGTCTTCTCAACACTTTCAAGGCATTACTACTTCAAGGAATCGGCCTCGCTATTTCCTATGATGAAAATCATCCTGACTTCCCCATGACAGGGGATCATATGGAAAACTTCGCTAAACGTTGGTTGCTTCATTCATTGATGTGGTCGTTTGCAGGCAGTGCGTCTTGGGAAGTTCGAAAGAAGTTTGGTGAAATGCTGCTAGGTACAAGTGGTGTGATGTTGCCAAGTGACGAGCACAGTCTAGTTGATTATCGTGTTCGAGTCGAAAATGGAGAGTACGAGCTCTGGAGTGAAAGCGTACCTCGAATGGAAATTGAAAGTCATCGTGTGTCTGCGACAGACGTAGTGATCACCACTACGGACACTGTGAGACACTCTGATATCTTGGGTGCATGGCTGGAGAGAAGAATTCCTCTAATACTCTGCGGACCTCCTGGAAGTGGAAAAACAATGACGCTCACAAGCGTTCTGCAGTCTATCCAAGGGGCAGTGTTGACAAACCTGAACTTTTCTAGTCGCACCACACCTGAAGTTATTTTGAAGGTTTTCCAACAGTACTGTAAGTACGTTCGTCGTGGTAAGGACATCATTCTTGAACCCGCGGAGACTCTCGGTGCCCAGAGTTGGTTGGTAGTTTTCTGTGACGAGATCAATCTTCCCGAAGAGGATACCTATGGCACTCAACGTGTTATCATGTTCATGCGTCAACTTGTTGAGCAGAGTGGATTCTGGAGAGACGACAATGTCTGGGTGAAGATCAACAGGATCCAGTTTGTTGGAGCTTGTAACCCACCGACGGATGCTGGACGTGTTGATATGTCTCATCGTTTCTTGAGACATGTTCCTCTGTTGTTGGTTGACTTCCCAGAAAGGGATTCTCTGATGCAGATCTATCGTACCTTTAATAGTGGGATCATGAAGTTGTTTCCAAATTTGAAGGGTGAGACAGATCCGATGACTGAAGCGATGGTTGAAGTCTACACCTCAAATCAGCAGAGGTTCAACCCCACGATCCAACCCCAATACTTTTATTCTCCTCGTGAATTGAGTAGATGGGTAAGAGGCATTTACGAAGCTATTGTTAACATGGACCAAGGTGTCACCAGAGAAGAACTAACTCGAATCTGGGCACACGAAGGCCTGCGTCTATTTTGTGACCGTCTTGTTGAAGATAGCGACAAGAGATGGTGTCATGATAAGATTGACGAAGTTGCTCAAAAATGGTTTGCGGGCGTAGACTTTGACGTAGCCCTCAAGCGCCCTCTGTTCTATACATCATGGTTGAGCAAGGAAATGAGAAAGGTCGAAAGGGAAGAACTGAAAGAATTCCTGAGCGCCAGGTTGCGGGTCTTTTATGAGGAACAGCTCGATGTCCCTCTTGTTATCTTTGATGAAGTGTTGGAGCATATCCTTCGAATTGACAGAGTTCTTCGCCAGCCAATGGGTCACTTGCTTCTTTGTGGTGATTCTGGAGCCGGAAAGACTGTTTTGAGCAAGTTTGTCAGTTGGATGAATGGACTTAACATTTTCCAAATCAAGGCACATTCGAGATATGGAATGGATGACTTCAATGAAGATTTGCGAACTGTCATGCGTCGTGTCGGTGTTGATGGCGAGAAGATTTGCTTTATTTTTGATGAGAGCAATGTTTTGTCATCAGGTTTCCTTGAAGCCATGAATGCTTTATTGGCTAGCGGAGAGGTCCCAGGTCTATTTGAAGGTGACGAATTCAATGCGCTAACGAGTGCTTGCAGGGACAGCGCAGCCAGGGATGGTGTTATTCTTGACAGCGACGAAGAACTTTATCGCCGTTTCACCGGCATTGTGCAACGTAACCTTCATGTTGTTTTCACAGTAAATCCAAGCGGTGGTGACTGGAAAAATCGTTCTACAACTAGTCCAGCTCTCTTCAACCGTTGTGTAGTTGATTGGTTTGGCACCTGGGGAAGCAAGGCTATGGGAGAAGTTGGAAAGGAATTCACTTTGAAGCTCGATATGGGCGATGCTGAGTCCATCGGTGGGTCATGGGGCATCGGCGCTGGAGAAGCCCTGATGGAAAAGGTTGCCGAAGTGTTCGAGGGCGTAGGCGGTGGTGGATTGCGCCAAGCCGTCGTTGCAGCTCTCGTTGATTTGCACATGATCGCCAAGGAAACAGCTGAGGCCGCAGCAGCAGAACCAAGCAGTATTACCAGAACATTCCTCTCGCCTCGGGACTATCTCACCTTGATTCAAAACTTTGTTACATGCCTTAACAAGCGTCGCGAGGAGGTCGAGGATGAGCAACTTCATGTGAATGCTGGTCTAGAAAAGCTACGCCAAACGCAAGAAAACGTTGCTGAATTGAAGCTAAGCCTGGGAGGGAAGACGAGGGAGTTGAAGGTAAAAGAAACTCTTGCAAATGAGAAATTGCAACAGATGGTTGCTGATCAAAATATTGCCGAGAAGAGGAAAGCAGAAGCGGAGAAGATGAGCACCGAAGTCAAGAAGCAGCAGGTCCAAATTGACAAGCGTAAAGACGAAGCTCAACGTGATCTCGACGAGGCGGAGCCTGCTCTACGTAGTGCTCAAGAAGCTGTTGGCGGCATCAAGAAACGTGATCTAGATGAAATTAGGAATCTTGCCAACCCTCCGAAAAAGGTTAAGCTTACCCTTGAGTGCGTGGCAATCATGCTTGGCGAAAAGAGAGTTGAATGGGGCGACGTTCGAAAATTGCTCAGCAAGAGTGACTTTATTACCCACATTCTAAACTTTGATGCCGACAAGTTGGGAGATAAACAAATCAATTTGGTGATAACCAAGTACCTCGAAGGTAATCCCGACCTCACCACAGAAAGTGTGACGAGAAGCAGTAAGGCCTGCGGACCGCTCTACCAGTGGGCGGAATCTCAAATTAAGTACTCGTCAGTTTACAATCGCATCCAACCACTTCGAGAGGAGGTCGAGCAGCTTGAGCAGGATTCTAAGGTTGTGCAGGGCAAACTTGAGGCTGTTGAGACGGAAGTCAAGACTCTTGAAACATCCATTGCGCAGTACAAGTCAGACTATGCGCTTTTGATTCGAGACGTCGAAGCGCTCAAGGGTGAGATGACAACTGTCACCACGAAGGTTGAAAGAGCTGAAAGTTTGTTGAAATCCTTGGGTCACGAAAGTGAGCGTTGGCAAAAGAGTTCCAAAGGTTTCCAAACAATAATGAGAAGCTTGGTCGGGGACGGTTTGCTGATGGCAGCGTTCCTCACCTATGCTGGATTCTTTGATTTCAAGAACCGATCAGGCATGATGGAGCGCTGGAAAAATAGTCTTGATATTCTTGGTATTGAGCATCGTGAAGATTTGGGTGTTGTCGAATCGTTGAGTAAGGCCTCAATGCGCCTGAAGTGGCAAGCCGATGGTCTTCCTGGAGATCAGCTAAGTTTGGAGAATGGTGTCATTCTTGATGACTGTGTTCGCTTCCCCCTTGTTATTGACCCATCTGGTAAAGCAATTTCGTTCTTGATGAAGAAATTTCACGATGACAAGATTCAGAAAACAAGCTTCTTGGACAAGGCTTTCATGAAGACCTTGGCTGGAGCAGTTCGCTTTGGAACAGCCCTGTTGGTTGAGAATGTCGAGCACATTGATCCTATTTTGAACCCACTACTCAATCGTGAAATTCAAAGAACTGGTGGCCGAACCCTAGTAAGAATCGGCACCGAGGAGATTGATTACAGTCCCAATTTCAAGATTGTCCTCAGTACAAAGAACCCGGCAGTGCAGTTGACACCGGATGTGTGTTCGAGAGTTACTCTTGTAAATTTCACTGTTACCCCTGCTAGTCTACAGAGCCAGAGTTTGAGCCACGTGGTAAGATGCGAGAAGCCTGAGCTTGAAACCAAGAGGGCAGCGCTTCTCAAGCTTCAAGGAGAGCAAAACGTGAAGCTTCGCGAGCTTGAGGATCAAATGTTGGCCAAGATCAGTGCATGCGAAGGAAGTATCCTTGATGATGACCAGGTTGTTGCGGGTATGGAAGTGCTAATGAAGGAGGGAGCACAGGTCGAGGAGCAAATTGCTAAGAGTGATGAGGTGATGTCTCAAGTCCATGAGGCTGTTTCCCGATTCGAGCCTTTTGCCGTATTCTGTCGAAGTGTGTTTATTTTGCTTGGTGCACTTCGAGAGATCAGCTTTCTTTATGAATTCAGCTCTAATGCTTTCATGAATATCCTTGAAGACGTCTTGAAGAAGAATAAAAGCTCTGGATCTGAAGATGAAGCCACTAGAATTGCAGCTTTGAAGAGAGCGCTATTCATTGAGATTTCTGCTCGAGTTGCTCGTTCGCTCAAGGCTGAAGATAAGGTCGTATTCTCTATTCTGCTGGCACGCTTGTTCACTGGTGACGAGTCTATTGGTACGAAGGAAGTAGATTCGCCAGATGGATTCATTCAAGAAATTACCGCTGTTGGGGATGACTTCCAATGGCAAGGCCGTGGGTTGAACGATCTTGTCGATGTTACAGAAACGGAGCTTTCTCCAACTGTTCCGATGATGATGTGTAGCGCTCCTGGGCATGATGTCAGTGGCCGCATTGAAGCAATGGCACGGGAGCTCAAGAAAGATCTTGCTTCTGTCGCCATGGGTAGTTCCGAAGGATTTGAATCTGTCGATTCCTTGTTTTCTGCTGCATCGAAGCGAGGATCTTGGTTGATGCTCAAGAATTGCCATCTTTGTACTGACTGGCTTCGGGAGACATTTGTGAAGAAGCTGCAAACTTTGGGTCACAACACTCACCGCGATTTCCGTCTTTTTATCACCTGTGAAATCAACCCGAAGCTGCCAACCGCTCTATTACGTTTGAGTGATGCTATCGTTGCTGAGGCTCCGTCAGGAATGAAGGCCAGCATCACTCGCTTCTTTTCCAGTATTTCAAAGAATCGTTTCGAAAACCCAGTTCGCAACCGACTTTACTTGCTCTTGGCGTGGATTCATGCCATCATCCAAGAAAGGCTTCGATATGTTCCCCAAGGATGGTCTGAAAAGTATGAATTCACTGAAGCGGATGCTACTCACGCACTTGATGTGATTGATTCCTTGATGAAGGATATGGGTGGAGAGTCTCAGGGTTTGGACCCGGAAAAACTTCCTTGGGATGCCATTCGTTCTACTCTTAAAAAGGGAGTGTTCGGCGGCCGTATTACTCAGCCTGTTGACCAAGACGTATTGGACAACCTCGTCAACTCTCTATTTGTGCCAGAGAGTTTCAATCTTGGATTCAATCTTGTTGCCAACGTCCCGGATGCACCAACTCTCCCAGAAGGAACTTCCAAGGAAGACTGCTTTGCTTGGATTTCTTCGTTGGCATCGCAATCTCCACCAACATGGGTGGGTCTAGGCGCCGATGCCGAGAAAGAGTTGGAAATTCGCAAGGCACAATCTATCAAGAGCAAGATTGATGTTGTTGCAGCCAAAGAGGAATAAATAATGTCATGTCGTGATATTTTATTTAACAAAGATTCATTAAGTTCTTTATAACTAGAAATATTCTCATATTCAGAATTAGTTTTAATTGCTGGTACAGCTAATATTTTTTCGTCCATTCCCTTTTCATCTTCC
>Ga0115099_10371525_pt1 | contig 13051 bp, 16 predicted proteins | sample MBTome_FD_89017 | JGI IMG/M metagenome (GOLD analysis project Ga0115099, IMG submission 89017) | Marine eukaryotic communities from Pacific Ocean to study complex ecological interactions - MBTS_20Mar14_M2_3um Metatranscriptome... | ecosystem: Environmental > Aquatic > Marine > Oceanic | place... | reverse complement strand
TTTTTTGTACTACCAGCACCTTTTTTATGAGCCATTTCTAAAATCCTTACTTTATATTTATTGAATTTATTAAAACACGAGTTAATTGTTGACGATGTCCTTGTTTCTTTCGAGTTTTCTTTTTTGGTCGCATTTTATAGACAATTTTTTTACGATCACGCAAATGGCCTAAAACTTCGCCTGTAATTGTTACATTTTCCAAATAAGGCCGTCCTATTAAAATGTCATTTTCATTATTAACAAGAAGAACTCGATTTAAAGTAATTTGATTTCCTTGTTCGGTAGGAATCCGGTTCAAATCGTAATGTTTTCCTGTTTCGACCCAAAATTGTCGACCACTTATTTCTACAATAGCATATTCCATAAAAGATTAAAGGTTTTTTAATTGTATGTATTTATATAGCTAGGTTACTTAAAAGAAAAAAGTATGTCAAGCTTTCTAGTACTACATAAAACTATTTTATACTATCTTTTAAAGCATATAATTCTTTATAAAAAAATTCAAAAGCTTTTGAACGATAACATTCAGCATTCATTAAAATCGATAACGTTCGAGTAATCTTTAAATTTTCAATTTTTATAATTTCTAATGTTTGTAATTCAATTTCTTTTTCAATCGCAGAAGCTGAAACAAATGCAACCCCCAACCCTAAACTTACAGCTGTTTTAATAGCCTCAATTGAATTTAATTGCATAATAATATTGAATTGACCTATTTCAATTTGATTTTGTATAAGAATCGTATCAATAAATTTTCGAATTGTAGAATTATCATTTAATGTTATAAAATTTAAATGATATAAGTCTTCTTTTGTTATAATTTTTTGTTTATTTGTAACAAAAGGATGAGATTTTGGAACAATGAGTGTTAATTCATCTTCAGCAAAAGGTTCAATTTCTAACTCTTTATTTAATTCTTGTGGAATTTGTCCACCAACCAGTGCAATATCAATATTTTTATCAATAATTTGTTTAGTAATAACACGTGTAGAATCTACTTGAATATTTACTTTAATCTGAGGATAGCTTTTTGCAAAGAGAGCCAATATTCGCGGAATAAAATAAGTCCCAATTGTTTGACTTGCACCAACTGTTAAAGTTCCTCGATCACCATTTTTAAAATCATTTAATGCACGACAGGTTTCTTCACATAATGCAAGAGTACGATCTGCATACTGTAGGAATAGTTCTCCAGCTTGTGTTAATCTAACTTTACGGCTAGATCTATCAAATAATAAAATTCCTAACCGATTTTCAAGAAGTTTTACTTGCTTACTTAATGCAGGTTGTGACATAAATAAAACATCAGATGCTGTTTTAAAACTATTCTCAACTGCAATGGTTTTTATAATAATTAATTGTTGTAAAGTAAAAGGAAGTACCATAAGAGCGTTTTATTATTAAAAATTTACCTGTATCTCTAATTGTTTTATTTTTCCTACTCGAATACGGATGGAGAGACTCGAACTCTCACAACAAAAGTTACTAGAACCTAAATCTAGCGCGTCTACCAATTTCGCCACATCCGCTTATCGAATCTGTCTTTTATTTTGATAAAAGATTTATTCTTCTTCATCTACATTATAAATAAAACTTGTTTTTTGACCTTTCAGTATTGATTTTGCTAATGATAACGCTTTTTGAGCTTGCTTATCTGCTTTATTTTTCCAAGTAGCTTTGCGTGAATTTTTCTTTGACTTTGAGGTACGAGTTTTAGGAACTGCCATTTTATAACACTAACATAAAATAATTACAATATAATTATATAGCTATAACACGGAAAAAGCAATAGAAATATTTGAAAGAAAAATATAAGTATGATCAATAATAAACTCTAACTTACCAGTATAGTTTTTTTAGTTTACTTAGAAGTCTAAAATTTAATTATTTATTTCCTTATATTTTATAACTTTTTATTTATGAACGCATAAAAACTTTACTTTTTTCTTTTTGTTTATTTAAGATCAACATTCTTAAAACGTTCGAATCAAAATTTAAAGTTTTTGAAAAAATATCAATTTGTTTTGGCATACATGTAAAATTGATTTCAATAAAATTTGATTTTGTATATTCTTCAATGGAATAAGCAAGCTCTCTTTGACCTCTCGAAATTACTGATATTTCTGAAGCTCCTAAATTTTGTAGTTCTTTTGCGTATTTAAACGCCCAAATTTTTAATTCACTTTCGTTAAAATTATCCATAAGTAGAACCATTATTTGATATTCAATTTTGCCTGTCATATCACACCTAGTGAGTTATAATTAATTATTAAAGATAATAAAATAATATCATGTTATTAACAAATTTAGTCTAATGGATAAATACCTACTCGTCAATTGATTTTTTAAAATGATCTAGAAAAGTTTTTATTACATTAAAATATACCTTGACTATGTATTCACGTATTGTTATAATATGCTGAAGATATTCGTAACTTAGAAGTCACAAAGATATCCTCAGTAGCTCAGTGGTAGAGCAATCGGCTGTTAACCGATTGGTCGTAGGTTCAAATCCTACCTGGGGAGTAAATATTTAAAATCAAACTAAAAAATGAATAATAATTCTGATCGTTTAAAAATTGGTAACAAATATTTTCAGTCGCGATTATTAGTAGGAACAGGAAAATATAAAAATAGCATAGCTACAATGGATAGTATCGATGGAAGTGGTTCTGAAATTGTTACAGTAGCAATCAGACGTCTATCACCTTATTTAAATAGTGATAACACTAATTTTTTAGAACATTTAGATTGGGAGAAAATTTGGTTATTACCAAATACAGCAGGATCACAAACTGCTGAAGAAGCTATTCGTATGGCTTTTTTTAGGCCATGAACTCGCAAGTCGAATTGGTCAACCTGACAACTTTTTTATAAAACTAGAAGTTATATCAGATCCTAAATATTTGCTTCCTGATCCAGTTGGAACGCTAAAAGCAGCAGAATTTTTAGTTAAAAAAGGCTTTACGGTGTTACCTTATATTAATGCAGATCCAATGTTAGCATTACATCTTCAAGATTTAGGCTGCGCTACAGTAATGCCTTTAGGGTCACCCATTGGTTCGGGACAAGGATTAACTAACAGGGAGAATATAAAAATTATTATTGAAAATTCTTCAATACCAGTCATTGTAGATGCAGGTATAGGAACACCAAGCCAAGCAGCAGAAGCTATGGAATTAGGTGCTGATGGTGTATTATTAAATACGGCAATTGCTCAAGCACGGAATCCTATAAAAATGGCATCTGCAATGAATTTAGCTGTAAAAGCAGGAAGGTTAGGTTACTTGGCAGGTATAATGGAGAAAAAAGATTATGCTCGTCCTTCATCTCCATTAAATGATATTAGTATGAAAAATGTTTAATCACCCTCACCTGGTCTTCGAGTACCAATATGAATAAGAGCACTATCGGTAAGATATTTAACATAAAAATATTGCTCAACTTGACTTGCAATAAATAAAATAATTGGTAAAAGTAATATAGACCAACCCATAGCATCAGCAGTAAAGCTAAATTCAGTTCGGTGTGAATCTTTATAGTAGTATAAAAATTTAGTAAATGCGTCTGCTTGGTCAGGTAACAAAACAAAACTCGATTCTTCAACCCAGGTATAATAAGAATAATACAGAGGTACAACAAATCGGCTCAACATTTCAAGAATAATCGTATGGCCCAGGTAATATCTAAATAATCGACCCAAGTAGTATCGACCACGACGTAAAACGTAAGAAAAAGTTAAAATGGTAAAAACTGTTCCTAAATTTGATTTGATAAAATTTGGTGCATTCGCAATTACAATATCTAACTGGTCATTAATAACCCAAACTAAAGGTAGTAATTTATTAAAAAGATTTTGAATAATTGTGAAAAGTGGATCAAAGATTGCATGATAAATATTATACAATGAAACAGAAGATAAATTTTGATTCACTCCTAGACTTTTTATATAATTCTGATAAGATTGTTCAATTAATTCTAAACGATTAAATTCAAAAATAGCTTCATCTTGAAATATTTGATTTATATTAGTTTGAATTGAATTAATTTCATTTATATAGTTTGTATTTCCTTCTAAAGGAATACAAAGGTCTTCATCATTAACTCCCTGTAAAGTTAATCCGTTAAATAATGGAGTTAAAATTTTAATAAATTTATCATTCTCATTAATTAGCTTCCACTTGGTTAAATCAAAATCTAAAATTTTGGATTGAAATTCAGTAGGAAAATTAAACCGTGTAAGAGACTCTGGTATTTTGTTATAATTGAAATGAATTTCATTATAAAAATCTTTAATTTTTTCAGTAAATGAATAAAATTGATCAGATGTTATTAAGTAAAAATTTGTATCTTTTCCAAACCACGTAACCAAATTATCTATCTCTCGATTTGTACTGGAAATAGTGTTTTTATCTATAGGTGGAGTAGCTACAACAAAGAACCAAATATAAATCCCTTTGATAAATTTCCAGATTCGACCAAGCATACTATAGTCTTGCAAAATTTCTGTTCCACTCCAGCGTTCAAGTAAAGCTTGAGGTGTTTTAAACATAACTTTTATTATGTGGGGCTTTGGATCAGAAAGGAGTAAATATGAAGTAGTAGGAACAAGACCTAAATATTTATCCTGGTTGAAATATTGTAATGGCATATTACCCGGAAAATAACGAAATAAAACATATTGTCCTACATATAAATTTGGAAATGCATGATAAATTGTTTTATAAAAACGATTTAATATATCGGGATATATAACAGGATACCATAAACTACCAATTGCTATCCCTCTTAACCCACGTTCTAGTGCACCTGCAAAACCACCTCTATATTCTTTTTGTTGGTTTTTTTTGTCAAACAATAAGATATAAAGTATTCGCAAACAATTAAATAAGACTAATAGACCAAAGAAGTACCAAAGTAAAAAGCTATGATTAATATAATTATTAATTAAATCCTGTTGATCTGCATATTTCCCAAAAAATTCGTATGTATGACTACCTATATACTGGTAACCTTTTTCTATATTTTTGAATTGTTCTTCTGAAAAGTTATTTGGATCAAAGGGATATAATTCTAGGACTTTAGCAAACTTTGGATGTTTTAAATCACTTAGATATTTTAATCCTATTTCAATTTTTCTTTGAATTTCAGGGTCGATCTATGCTAAATATCGTACCTGTTGTTGCTGTGAAATATTCTTAATTACCGGGTTTATAAATTCAATAAGAGGTTCCATTTTAGTATTCTCGTTATAAAACATAAATTGTGTTTAGATTTATTTTTATGTTTATGTTAAAGTATATTATATTATATAAGCTTTATAATTATTAATTTAGTGTTATACATTTATTTATTTTAACTATACTTTATCATTCTAGTTTGTAATGTTTTGAATGTCTATAGTTAAATCTAGGAATTCGAATATTATTTAATCAGAAATAATAGCTAAAATAAATTATAGTTAAATACTATGTATCAAAAAAATATGGTCTTTTTATTATGAACTTTTACACAAAAAATTTAAAAAAGTACAAAAAAATAATCTATCAAATAAATGCATTTGAAGATAATCTAAGAGAAAAATCAGATTCGGAATTAAAACAAAAAACCCAAGAATTTCAAAATCGATTTAAATCAAATGCAGTAAATGATAATCTGTTAGCAGAAGCATTTTCAGTTGCTAGAGAAGCAAGCTCGAGAAGTCTTGGTTTACGTCATTATGATGTTCAGGTATTGGCTGGATTAACATTAAATGATGGCAAAATTGCCGAAATGCGGACAGGAGAAGGAAAAACGTTATCAGCAACATTACCCGCTTATTATAATGCTTTATCTGGAAAAGGTGTTCATGTTGTTACCGTAAATGATTATTTAGCTAGACGTGATCAAGCCTGGATGGGAAATATTTATCGTTTTTTAAACTTGAATGTTGGGATCATTCAAGAAAACATGAATACTCAAGAACGGCAAAAAAATTATGGTTGCGATATCACCTATGTAACAAATAGTGAAATTGGTTTCGACTATTTACGTGACAATATGGCTTATAATTTAAATGATATTGTTTTGCGACCATTAAATTATTGTATTTTAGATGAAATAGATTCAATCTTAATTGATGAAGCAAGAACACCTCTAATTCTTTCTAATTCTATTCAGACATCACCAGAAAAATATATAGTTGCTTCTGAAATAACGAAATATCTTGAAATTAACCGTCATTTCGAGGTTGATGAAAAAAATAAAAATGTTGTTTTAACTGAACAGGGAATATTACAAATTCAAACTGTTTTAGGAATAAACAATTTATATAATCCTTCGGATCCTTGGGCTTCGTATATTATTAATGCTCTTAAAGCAAATTTAATTTTCATAAATAACGTTATTATATAGTTCAAAGTGATGAAATTATTATTGTTGACGAATTTACAGGTCGAAAAATGCCAGGACGACGCTGGAATGATAAATTACATCAAGCAGTTGAAGCAAAAGAAGGTGTCCCAATTCGTGATGATGGTGAAACAATTGCTTCTATAACATATCAAAGTTTCTTTGCTTTATACCCAAAATTATCTGGTATGACAGGGACCGCAAAAACTGCTGAAGCCGAATTTGAAAAAATTTATAACTTAATCGTTGATGAGATTCCAACTGCGAAAAAAAATTCACGGACAGACTTGACTGATTTAATTTATAAAGATGAATTATCAAAATGGAAAGCAGTTGCAAAAAAATGTAAAGAAATTTTTTTAAAAGGTCAACCTATTCTTATTGGAACAACAAGTATCGAAAAATCTGATATTTTATCAAATTTATTAGATGATTATGGATTACCACATCAAATTTTAAATGCAAGACCTGAAAATGTAAGGAAAGAAGCTGCGATTGTGGCACGAGCTGGGAAATTTAAAAACATCACTATAGCAACAAATATGGCCGGAAGAGGTACAGATATTGTTCTTGGAGGATGTTTAGATTTTGAAGTTCAGAAACAATTTTATGATTTAGTAATATTTTTTAAAACTATACCATCTCTTTCATTAGACATAAAATGGATTACTAAAAATATTCGTTGGTTAAATATTCTAGGAATAGATAATTTTTTACAAACGTTTGTTCATATTTCTCAAGAGATTAATTATTTACAAAAGCAAAAAGCGTTTACAAATTTAACCGATATTGAATTTTTAAAAATAATTAATAATATCGAAAATAGTAAAATTTTAACTCAGGATTATTTACGAATAATCGTTCGTACATTTAACATGATTAGTAATAGTGTTAAGTTACAGCAAGAGAAAGAGCAGAAACTTGTTAAAGAATTAGGGGGATTATATGTAATTGGTACTGAAAGAAATGATTCACGTCGAATTGATAATCAATTACGAGGTCGTTGTGGTCGACAAGGTGATCCAGGAGTTTCACGTTTCTTTTTAAGCTTAGATGATTATTTATTAAGATTATTTGGTGGTAATCTACAGAAATTTATGGACACTCAATTACCAGAAGAGACACCACTTGAATCTGGTTTAATTAACAAAACATTAAATTCAGCACAACAGAAATTAGAAGAATATCATTATGATATTCGTAAAAATTTATTTGAATATGATGAAGTATTAAGTAAACAAAGACAAATAATTTTTCGTGAAAGAAGTGAAATATTAAAAAGTAGTTCATTAAAAAACTCATTAATTCGATTTGCTGATCATCTGATTCAAGAAATGATAGATAATTTAGAATTATCAGACCTTAATACTCTTTCTATTTGTCTTGAAAATAGTTTTGAATTTAAGAATTCATATAATTTAAAACAATTTAAATCTCTACAGTCTAATAAGTTAAAAATTGAATTGGAAAAATACTTATTTACAAAATTTTGGTTACAGTATGATTTAAAACAAGCCGAACTAGAAACAGTTGATCCTGGTATTGTTCGTGATATTGAACGTAATATTTTATTAAAGTACATTGATTCTATATGGAAAGAACATTTGCAAAAAATGTCATTGCTTCGTGATGATGTAAATTGGAGAAGTTATGGTCAACGAAATCCATTATTTGAATATAAAGATGATGCATATCTTTTATTTTTAGACTTAATCAAAACGATTCGACAGTTAGTAATTTTTGAATTATTGACGATGAAACTTATTTAAGTTTATTATTTTGTAATAATCTGTTATTATTCTTATTAAAACTAGTTTCTGTTTCTAAAAAATATATGACAAAACGTACACTATCAAATAAAACTCGTGCTTCTGTATTAAAAGTTTCAGGATTTCGTGCAAGAATGGCATGTCCCCAAGGACGAAAAACATTACGAAATCGTAGAAGAAAAGGAAGAAAAAACTTAACATTAAAAGGATAATTACCGAAATATTCACTTATACATTAATAAATAAGTGAATATTTGATATTTTTTTATTTAATACTTATATTATATAAATGAATAAATCAATTTAATATAATCAATGATAAATTATCTAATTTATGAATTTTACTGATGAATTTACACTTTTATTAAAAGCCCGTTACCCCATTATTTATATAAATACTATAGAAGAAGATAGACTTGAATATATTATTCGAAAAATAATAAAAACAAGATTAAAACGAAGTATATATAGCTGGGATTTTATTGATGGTTATACCAATAATCCAAATAATGATGGGTTCGCAAAACGAAATCCCTTGCAAGCTTTAGAGCTAATAGAAAAATTAACATTTGAAACTCCAGCCCTTTTCTTGTTGAAAGATTTTAATAGGTTTTTAAATGATTTATCCATTTGTCGAAAATTAAAAAATCTTAATCGTACTTTAAAATTACAACCTAAGACGTTAATTATCATCTCTTCCGAAATACAGGTACCAACTGAATTAAATGATTTTATAACTATTATCCAATTTGATTTGCCAAACGAATCGGAAATTGAATATGAATTAGCAAGGTAAACTGATTCATTAAATTTACAAATAGATAAACCATTAATGGAGAAATTAACGCGCGCTTGCCAAGGATTATCTTTAGAACGTATTCGTCGTGTTTTAGCAAAAAATATTGCTACATATAAAACAATTAACGATAATAGTATTAAAATTATCTTAAATGAGAAAAAAACAAATCATTAGTCAGAGTGAAATTTTAGAATATTATCATACTGATGAAAAAATACAAAACATTGGTGGAGTTGATTCTTTAAAGACTTGGTTACAGAAACGGACAACTGCGTTTGGCCTGAAAGCAACAAATTATGGACTACCTAAACCTCGGGGTCTTCTTTTAGTTGGTTTACAAGGTACTGGTAAATCGCTAACGGCAAAAGCTATTGCGAATGAATGGAATTTACCACTGTTAAAATTAGATGTTGGGAAACTTTTTGGTGGTATTATCGGAGAGTCGGAATCTAGACTTCGACAAATGCTTCAATTAACTGAAACTTTATCACCATGTATTCTTTGGATTGATGAAATTGATAAAGCATTCAGTGTTACAGAAAGTAAAGGTGATAGTGGGACAAGTAATCGAGTTTTAGGAACTTTCATCACTTGGTTATCGGAAAAAACAAAACCTGTTTTTGTTGTCGGGACTGCTAATAATATTTCGGCATTACCGTTAGAAGTTATTCGAAAAGGGCGTTTTGATGAAATTTTCTTTTTAGACTTGCCATTACAACAAGAGCGGGAAGAAATATTTAAAATTCATATTCAAGAGTTTCGTTCGCAAAGTTGGCAAACATTTGATTATGAACAATTATCTGAACTGTCTGAATCCTTTTCAGGCGCTGAAATTCGACAGAGTATAATCGAAGCTATGTATTACGCTTTTCACGAAGAGAGAGAATTTACAACGAAAGATATTTGTTACGCAATAAAAAATATTATCCCACTTTCTGAACTTGATACAAAACAAATGCAAATATTACAAAGTTGGGCTTCTTCAGGTCGTATTCGATCAGCTTCATCGAAAAATCTTTAAATAGAAAATCTTAATAATTTTATGAAACAGAGTCTTTTTCGATTTTTAGCAGATTTAAGATTTGCTATCTTTATTCTATTATTAATAGCATTATTTAGTATTATTGGTACCGTTATTGAACAAGGTCAAAGCATTGAAATTTATAAACAAAATTATCCACTGGTTAATCCTATTTTAGGATTTTTATCGTGGGATATCATTCTTAAATTTGGATTAGATCACATTTATAAAACATGGTGGTTTATTTTTTTAATTATTATTTTTGGAACTAGTTTATTAACTTGTACAGTTTTACAACAATTCCCATCATTAAAAAATGCTCGTCGTTGTCAATTTTTTCGTGTTAAAAAGCAGTTTCGCAGATTAAAAACATATTACGAATTAAATAATCCGCAAATTAATCAACTATTATTTCGAATGCAAACAAAACAATATTCAATATTTCAACAAAAAAATATTATTTATTGTTATAAAGGTTTAATTGGCCGTATTACACCAATTATCGTTCATTTTAGTATGATTATTATTTTAATTGGATCAATTTATGGATCTTTGACTGGCTTTAATGCACAAGAAATTGTTCCAAAAACAGAAATTTTTCATATTCAAAATATCTTAAATGATGGACAATTAACTAACGTTCCGAACTTAGCAACTAGAGTAAATGATTTTTGGATTACTTATACTGATAAAACAACAATTAATCAATTTTATTCTGATATTTCGATTTTAAGTAATTATGGTTCTGAAATCAAGAGACAAACAATTTTAGTAAATTCTCCAGAAACATATAATAATATATTTTATTATCAAACTGATTGGAATTTAGTAGGATTACGTCTTGATACCGGACAAGCAAATTCACCAATGCAATATCCATTAATTACTCCTTTTAATAATAATGAGAAATTATGGCTTTCTTGGATTCCGATTAGTAACACATTTGATGATGGGATCACTATTTTATTTAATAATTTACAAGGTCTTGGATTATTATATGATAAATTAGGTTCATATTTAGGAAATTGGGAACTAAACGAAAAAATCCAGCAAAATTCACTAGTTAAATTAATTGATATCATTAGTTCAACTGGCTTACAAGTTAAGACAGACCCAGGTATTCCTTTAGTCTATACTGGATTTGCATTGTTAATGGTAAGTACTATAATTAGTTATATTACTTATTCCCAAATTTGGATTGTTAAGAAAAAGAACTTTTGTTGTATTGGTGGAAACACTAGTCGAGCAAAATTTGATTTTGAATTAGAATTTTTTGAGCTTATTCAGAAGTAAACAGTTCACAAATAAGAAAATTCTTCTAGTAAAAGAGAAACTTAACTTTTTTCATTTATTTCTAATTATTGTCTTTACATTGTAATCACTGTAAAATTTGATTAAATAAATTAATTTTTATTAAAGGAATATAATAGTATATAAATACTGTAAAAGTATTAATTGGAGAAATAGAATGGACTGGGATAGTATTCAAAATTTTTTATCAAATATCGTTTTTGCAATTTTATTGATAACTACAATTACACATTGGGTTAGTTTAATTTTAGTTAAAAACCCTTTTATATATAATGCTGGGAAATTAGGAGCCTTCATTGCTAATATTTTATTAGCTATAGTTTTAGGTTCAAGATGGCTTGTTGCAGGGTATTTTCCACTAAGTAATCTGTATGAATCATTGCTTTTTTTAACTTGGACTTTATTAACTATTTACCTTTATGTTGAATTAAAAACAAAGAGTAAATTAATTGGGGCGACTTTAGTTCCTGTAACTTTATTAATTAATGGTTTTGCCAATTTAACATTACCTGTTGAAATGCAAAAAGCAAGTCCATTAGTTCCTGCATTACAATCAAATTGGTTAATGATGCATGTTAGCATGATGATGTTAAGTTATGGGACATTAATCATAGGGTCTCTTTTATCGATTTTATATTTAGTAATTTCGAAAGGTCAAGAACTAGAGTTTATAAAGACAAAGGTAAATACTCCGAATTTAAATACCTCTGAACTTATTATTAATAGTCAACCTTTAGCTTATCAATTAAAAGCTAATGACTTTGCAACAATAAATAATATTCCTAACAGTAAAATTACATTATTACAGAGTATAGATAATTGGAGTTACCGAATTATTGGTTTAGGATTTCCATTTCTAACTATTGGTATTATTGCTGGTGGCGTATGGGCAAATGAAGCCTGGGGCTCTTATTGGAGTTGGGATCCTAAAGAAACGTGGGCATTGATTACGTGGCTAGTTTTTGCTGCTTATTTACATTCTCGTATTACAAAAGGTTGGCAAGGAAAAAAGACCGCTATTTTAGCTTCATTGGGCTTTTTTGTTATATGGATATGCTATTTAGGTGTTAACTTCTTAGGTAAAGGTTTACATAGCTATGGTTGGTTATCTTAAAACTTAAATATATTAAATTAACAAAATGTTAATTTAATATAATTTTCATTAGATTACTAAGAAGAAAAAATACTTAGTATAATTATTCAATAAATAATTTTTTTGAGAAATTATTTATTTATTACTGCCTTATTCTTAAATTTTTCGTTTATTAAAAATTGTACTAAAAAGTATGAAAAAATATCGAATAATATAGGTAAATTTTCAGTCAAAAGTTCTTTTTTAATTATATTAAGCTATTATTATGTCACATTTTACTCATATTAAAACACGAATTCAAAATTTAAGCTACTTAGAAAAAGCATTATCTCGCTTAGATGTTAAATTTGAGAAAGAGAAAAAAACCATACGAGGTTATGACTCACAAAATTTGGAAGTTAATCTTGTAATCCCTCAAAACAATGGTTATGATTTAGGATTTAATTGGAACGGTGAAGAGTACGAATTAATTGTTGATTTAAGCTTTTGGAATCAATCTTGGTCGCTGGAAACATTTATGGAAAAATTGTCACAAGCATATGCCAACGAAACCATTTTAGCAGAAAGTGCAAAACAAGGATTCCAACAAGTAAAACAAACAGTAAATAATGATGGATCGGTTATTCTTATTTTAGAAAGATGGAAATAAATATAAAGTAAGGATTTTA
>Ga0115099_10430699_pt1 | contig 13128 bp, 24 predicted proteins | sample MBTome_FD_89017 | JGI IMG/M metagenome (GOLD analysis project Ga0115099, IMG submission 89017) | Marine eukaryotic communities from Pacific Ocean to study complex ecological interactions - MBTS_20Mar14_M2_3um Metatranscriptome... | ecosystem: Environmental > Aquatic > Marine > Oceanic | place... | reverse complement strand
GGCTTTTTTAATTAGAAATTTTTAACTTCTACATCAACGCCTGCTGAAATATCAAGATTTCTTAAATTTTCTAAAGTACTATCGGTTGGTTTATAAACATCGATAATACGTTTATGTACTCTAATCTCAAAATGATCTCGCGCGTCTTTGTTTACGTGCGGTGACGTTAATACACAGTATCTTCGAAGTTTCGTTGGTAAAGGTATTGGACCTATAGCTTCAATACCACTGGCTTTTACAGCATCAACAATTTTATTACACGAAGTATCTAAAATAGCTGATTCATAAGCCTTAACACTTATTCGGAGTTTTTGCAATTGTAAGGAACTCATCTTTTTTTAAATTGTAATTATTCAAGAATTTTCGATACAACTCCAGCACCTACAGTTCTTCCTCCTTCTCTAATAGCAAAACGCATACCTTGCTCAATCGCAATAGGGTTAATCAGCTCTGCTGTCATTTTGATTCTATCACCAGGCATTACCATTTCTGCAATACTACCGTCATCGCCAGTAAATTGGATAATTGTACCTGTAACATCAGTTGTTCTAACATAGAATTGTGGACGGTAACCTGTAAAGAATGGAGTGTGTCTTCCACCCTCGTCTTTGTTTAAAATATAAACTTCAGCCTCAAATTTTTTGTGTGGTGTGATTGAACCTGGTAAAGCTAATACCATACCACGCTCAATTTCAGTTTTTTGGATACCTCGAATTAGAATACCAACATTATCACCTGCCATTCCCTGATCCAGAGTTTTCTGGAACATTTCAATACCAGTAACTGTTGTTGCCTTAGTATCTTTTAAACCAACTAATTCTACAGCATCACCAACATTTACAGTTCCTCTTTCGATTCGACCTGTAGCCACAGTACCACGACCAGTAATTGAGAATACATCTTCAATTGCCATTAAGAACGTTTTTTCAGTATCACGCTCTGGTGTAGGTATATATGAATCTACTGCATCCATTAGATCATAAATAAGGTCAACCCACTTATCAGCTCCTCTTTCTTTAGGACCACCTTCTACAGCTTGAAGTGCTAGTAAAGCAGAACCTGAAACGAAAGGAATCTCATCACCAGGGAAATCATAGCTTTCTAGAAGTTCTTGTACTTCTAATTGAACTAATTCAAGTAGCTCTTCATCATCAACCTGGTCTGCTTTATTTAAGAACACTACTAAGTATGGAACCCCAACTTGTTTTGCTAAAAGGATGTGCTCTCGTGTTTGCGGCATTGGACCATCAGCAGCTGAAACCACTAGGATTCCACCATCCATTTGTGCAGCACCTGTAATCATGTTTTTAACATAATCAGCGTGACCAGGACAATCCACGTGAGCATAATGACGATCTGCAGTTTCATACTCTACGTGCGCTGTGTTAATAGTAATACCACGAGCTTTCTCTTCAGGCGCTGAGTCAATTTCATCAAACTTCTTTGTTGCGTCTTCGTTAAAGATAGCTAAAGTAGCTGAAATAGCAGCGGTTAACGTAGTCTTACCATGATCTACGTGACCAATAGTACCAATATTAATGTGCGGCTTTGATCTTTCAAACTTTTCGCGTGCCATAGAATTTTACTTAGAATTTATTTTTAATTTAATTTTTCAATACTTTTGGCGAAATTTTTATTAACTTAGAAAAATAAGTTTGGAATAAAAATTATTAATTAATACTTAAAATGAGCAAATGCTTTGTTAGCTTCAGCCATTTTATGAGTTTGCTCTTTTCTTCTAATACTGTTACCTACTTCTTTAGCAGCGTCGATTATTTCATTTGACAATTTAATGGACATATTTTTACCTGAACGCCCACGTGCAAACTCAGTAATCCATTTTAAAGAAACATTTGTTCCTCTATAGGCTCTAATTTCAATTGGTACTTGATAAGTGGAACCACCAACACGTCTTGATTTTACTTCTGCAACAGGAGTAACATTTTTTACAGCTTTTTCTAAAACAAGAACAGGATTCTCTTCCGTTTTTGTTGCAATAATTTCTAAAGCCTTGTAAACAATTTTTTGTGCTAATGATTTTTTACCTGACTGGAGTATTCGACTAACTAAAAGAGTAACTAAGCGGCTATTATAAATAGGATCCGGCTCAGCTAATTTTTTTTGAGCTCTACTTCTACGTGACATAGTTAATTGACTTTTTAAATTTTAAGAAATTACGAAGAGGTATCTTTTGGTTTTTTACCTCCATATTTTGATCTACTTTGTCTTCGATCCTTAACACCCGCCGCATCAAGTGTTCCCCGAACAACGTGATAACGACAGCCCGGTAAATCCTTTACACGACCACCACGTATTAGTACAACTGAATGCTCTTGGATATTGTGACCAATTCCAGGAATATAAGCTGTAACTTCAAAACCAGAAGTTAATCTAACACGAGCAACTTTACGTAAAGCTGAATTAGGTTTCTTTGGAGTTGTCGTATATACACGAGTACAAACACCACGTCGTTGAGGGCACGATTTTAAAGCCGGTGATTTTGTCTTTTTCTTATTAGCTACTCTTTCAAATCTAACTAATTGTTGTATTGTTGGCATAAATTGTTTGTTATGTTTGGTTTTCAATCCCGTATTTACGCATGAATCGTTCTACTCTTCCTTCAGAATCTAGAATCTTTTGTGATCCTGTATAAAAAGGATGGTTGCCAGACCAAATATCAACATTTAGTCTTTGCTTAGTTGAACCAACTTTCATAATTAATTGTCCATCACAATAAACTTGTGCATTAGGATACCATTCAGGATGTATTGATTTCTTTGGCATGTTATTAAAACCTCCTTTTTTAACGCTTCGAGAATTGAGGAGCCTTTCGAGCTTTCCTTAATCCGTATTTTTTTCTTTCTTTACGACGAGAATCACGAGTTAAAAATCCTTCAGATTTTAAACTTGCTCTATTTTCAGTAGACATATGACATAATGCTCTAGCGACACCTAGTTTAATAGCATCAGATTGACCTTTTAAACCACCACCGTGAGTATTTACATAAATATCATACATATTTTCTAAACCTAAAGTTGTTAGTGGTATTTTTGAAGCATTTATGTACTGAGAATTAAACTGCAGATATGATTCCCCTTGCTTATTATTTACGATCATGGATCCTGTACCAGGAACTAAAATAACTTTAGCTACGGAAGTTTTTCTACGTCCTATCCCAAAATAAGCCGACTTCGTTTCTGAAGCTGATAAAGACATAATTTAATTTTTTTTCCAGTCGTTTTTTTTATTTGAATAAGTTCAAAGATTCTAGTCAACAATAAAGAATTTCATTGTTATTAGATCTTGTCTTTTAACAGTCGTTTAATATCTTCGATTTTATTTACGAAGATCTAAATCAAATCGTTTTTTGAGGTTATCACAAACCTCATCTGCGGATTTTTGTCCGAAATTTTTAAACTCTAAAAGATCATCTGCCGTATATTGCAGCAAATCAGATAAAGTATGAACATTTGCTCGCTTCAAACAATTGTAAGCTCTTACCGAAAGCTCTAACTCTTCGATAAAAACATTACTTAAATGCTCATCACTATTTTCTTGTGTAAGCATTTCAATGTTTAAAGATTGATCAGGCAATGTATCTGTTATTTTTAATATACCAAAAGTATTTTCTAGAATCTCTGCTGAGAAACTTAAAGCTTCTGCTGGAGTAATACTTCCGTTAGTTTGGATTTCCAGAATTAGACTTTCTAATTCAGATGAAGAATTACTTCTAGACGTTTCAACGAAGAAATTTACTTTAGTAACAGGCATAAAAACTGCATCTACAGCTAAAAACCCTGAAGGTATAATTGAGTCTAATTTACCACTAGGAACGTAGTTTTGACCACGTACAATCAAAAATTCGATTTCTAAGTTACTATCTGCAACTAAACTTGCAATATATTGACGAGAATCGACCAAACTTATATTGCTAGGCAACTCCATATCAGCAGCTGTTATGATACCTGCTTTTTTTGCGCAAAGTCGAACTAATGTAGGCTCAGTAATATTCCCTTTTAAAATAATCTGTTTTATATTAAGCAAGATGTCTATAACATCTTCTTTAACATTAGGAATTGTTGAGAACTCATGATCAATGCCTAAAATTCGAACACCAGTAATAGCAATACCTTGCAAATTAGATAAGAGAACACGTCTTAAAACATTACCGACGGTTGTGCTTTGACCTTTTATAAAAGGCCCTATAGAGTATTTTGAATAATTTTGTGTTGGTACTTTTGTTGTAGATTCTAAGCACTGAACTTGGAACATGGTTTAATTAAATTATTGATAATTTACCACTGATTAAGAAATTGCTTGTTACCGTTTTTATTATTAAACTCGTCTTTTCTTTGGAGGACGACACCCATTGTGTGGTAAAGGTGTAATATCTTTAATTACTAGAACTTGTAAACCACAACCTTGTAAGGCACGAATGGCTGTTTCTCTACCACTCCCTGGGCCACTAACTACAACTTCGGCTTCTCGCATACCTTGTTCATAAGCGATTGTAGCTACTTTTTCTGCGGCAGATTGAGCAGCAAAAGGAGTACCTTTCTTTGCACCTTTAAATCCACTACCACCCGCGGAAGCCCAATAAAGAGTATTTCCTTGTTTGTCTGTAATATTTACAATTGTGTTATTAAAAGTTGACTTAATGTGAACAACCCCACTAGTTACTGTTTTTTTAGATTTTTTTCCAGAAAAACGCTTTATTTGTTTAACCATATTAAACTAAAATTTTGAATACTAATTACTTTTTCTTTGCAACAGGAATTTTCACTTTTCCTTTGCGAGTTCTAGCATTTGTTTTTGTTCTTTGCCCACGAACCGGAAGACCTACTCTATGACGACGACCCTTTGCCGAACCAACTTCGGTTAATCTTTTGATATTTTGTGAAATTGTACGTCGTAAATCACCTTCAGTTTGGTAATTTTCATCAATAATCGCTCTGATACTTGTAATTTCTTCATCAGTTAAATCATTACATCTTGTACTTGGCGAAACATTGGCATCCTTAATGATTTGTTTTGCGCTTGTATTTCCAATGCCAAAAACATACGTTAAGCCAATATCAATCCTTTTATTGCGGGGAAGATCTACTCCTGAAATACGTGCCATTTTTTATTTGTTATTACTAACTTTTTATTTGCGTTTCATTTTTGCTCGACCTTGTCGAACTTTAAGTCGTGGATCGGTTTTACAAATAAGGTAAATTCGACCACGTCGTTTTACAACTTGGCAATCTTTTGATCGATTTTTTAAATTACCAATTGAACTTACTACTTTCATAAGTTTTTGTTAAAAATTTTTAATTTAAGAATTCCAAATAAAGTAGCTAAATCTTTGAGTTTTTAAAAGAATAATAAGCTTTTACCTTATCAATTTATGCTAACGGAATTGGAATAAAAAGTCTATGAGTTTTTAAAACTCTCATAATTCTGAGAAACAAGATAGCCTCGAATTTGAGAAGATACATCAGCAATAACCCCAACCAAGATTATTAAAGACGTTAAATTGCTAAATAATTTAAATTTAAACACGTTACTTAACAAGAAAGGGAAAAAAGCTAAAAAGGCTAGAAAAACACCTCCAATAAAAGCTAATCGACTAATAACTTGCTCAAGGTACTGCGTAGTTTCTTTACCTTGTTTTAAACCTGGTATACTATAAGCCATTTTTGTTAAGTTTTCTGAAAGATCTTTAGGTTTTAGAACTAAAAGAGCATAAAAACTACTAAAGAATACCACCAGCACAATATTTAAACTAAACGAACAGAATGTTAAAACATTCGTTAATAAATCACCTCCTAAAGCTAAACCTTGTGTAAGTGCTAACTGTAACGGGTAAAATAAAAACGTTGCTATTGTAGTACTAAATACAAGTGGCATAATACCGCCTTGATTTAATTTAATTGGGATATAGTTGTTTTTTAATTTTGTTGTTTGAATATTTTGCCCATCAGAATTAAAACTTAATTGACGTGCAGATACAATATCAACTCGTTTATAAGCATCTTGTACTAAAACAATCAAAGCCACAAAGGACAAATAAACTAAATAAACAAAAGCTATTATCCCGACACTACTTAATGTCGCCTCATTATTTAAGGTATCTCCTAATTTTCCAAGATTGGAAGGGATTCCACCAACAATATTAATAAAAATAAGCATGGATGAACCATTACCAAGATTTTCATTTGTTATAAGTTCGGCAAACCACATTGAAAGCATTGATCCTGTTGTAAGTGCAACAATAATTTTTAAAGCTAATATAATGCTCCAGTTAAAAACTACGGGTTTTACTACAACAAAAGCAATACCCGTACTTAACAATAATGACCAAAATAAGGTTAAATATCTTGTGTAACGCGTTATTTGTTGCCTGCCCAATTCCCCTTCTTCTTTTTGTAACCGTTCTAACGCCGGTATTACTGGAGTTAAAAGCTGTATAACAATAGAAGCATTAATATAAGGTAAAATACCTAATGAACCAATGCCAAGAAAAGCACTTCCAGTTAAATTTTTTGCTAACCCAAATAAAGGATTTACTACTTGATTTTGTGAAAAGATGTCTAAATCAACATTAGGAACTGGGATATAAAGCCCCAGTCTTATTACAAATAAAAGACCAAGTATTTTTACAACCTTTTCTTGAAGTTGTTTTATTGTTTTTGACCCAGCCATTATTTAAGGTTTAAATTTTATAAGACTTTAACGTACTTAAACCATCAATTGTCGCTCGAGCATTATTTAATAAATTGTTAGAGCCTAATTGCTTGGATAATATATTTTTAATACCTGCAAGTTCTAGTACCGTACGAATAGAACTTCCAGCAATTACTCCAGATCCTGGAGCTGAAGGTCTTAACACAAGTTTTGCGGCTCCGAATCTACCACTAGTTGGGTGTGGTATAGAATTCGAACTAGTTAATGGTACTGATATAATATTCTTTTTACCATCAGTAACACCTTTTCGAACGGCTGTAATAACATCACCAGCTTTACCTACTCCAACACCAACTTTACCTTGTTCATTTCCGACTACAAGAATAGCTCGGAAACTCATCTTTTTACCTCCTTTCACAACCTTAGTTACACGTTCAATCGCAACAACGCGTTCCGACCATTCGGATTTAGATTTGATTAATTTTTTAGGACCCATATAAAAAAAAGTATTTTAATTAGAAATAGGCTATTTACCAGTTTTACCTGCTTTACGTCTTATAATTTCACCTTCATAGGCAATACCTTTACCCTTATAAGGTTCTGGTGGACGTACAGAGCGGATTTTTGCAGCAAATTCCCCAACCATGTCTTTTTGCATACCTGAAACAACGACACTTGTTGGACTTTCAACTTTAACAGCTAAACCATTGGGGGTTACCATTTCCACTGGATGGCTGTAGCCCATATTTAATACAAGATTATTACCACTTAATTGTGCTCTATAACCAACACCTGTAATTTGTAATCGTTTTTCAAACCCAACAGAAACTCCGTGCACCATATTTGCAACAAGAGTTCTTGATAACCCATATAGGGCTTGCGATAATTTAGTATCTTGAGTTTTTTCAATAACTAAACTTTTGCCATCTTCGTTCATGGTACAACAAACTAGGGAAGGCAAAATTCGAGAAAGGCTACCTTTTGGACCATCTACTGAAACTTTTTGACCCTCAAGTGTTATTTTTACTTTTTCTGGGATGATTATAGATTGCTTACCGATACGAGACATATTTTATTTTAAAGTTACCAAATATAACATAAAAGTTCACCGCCGATCCCTTCTTTTCGGGCTTGCTGGTCTGTCATTAAGCCCTTAGAAGTAGAAACGATTGCTGTACCAAAACCGCCTAAAATTCTAGGCATCTTTTTCGCACTGCTGTAAACTCTTAATCCTGGTTTACTAATACGTTGTATTTTTTCAATACTTGGCTTACGCTCTTTACCACTATATTTAAGTGATAAAAGTAATGAGCTATTTAAACCATTTTTTAATTCTTCAAAAGAATCAATCAAACCTTCAGCAGAAAGAACCTGTGCAATATTTTTTGTAATTTTAGTTGAAGGTATTTGGACAATTTGATGCTTAGCTAAATTCGCGTTACGAATTCTAGTTAGCATATCAGCTATAGTATCTGTAGTCATTTAATGTCTATTTTTACGTTTATAAACTAAGCTGCTGTGAAAGGCATACCGAATGATTTTAGTAAAGCACGAGCCTCCTCATCAGTTTTTGCTGTAGTAACAATCGAAATATCTAAACCACGAATTTGAGTCACATCATCATAAGAAACCTCAGGAAAAATTAATTGCTCCTTTAGGCCTAAATTATAATTTCCTCGCCCATCAAAACCATTAGGACTAATCCCACGGAAATCACGAATTCGAGGTAAAACAATATGAATAAGTTTTGTAAGGAAAGTGTACATTTGATCCTTACGTAAGGTTACTGATGCACCTATAGACATACCATCACGAATTTTAAAACCTGCAACAGATTTTTTCGATTTATTTACAATTGGTTGTTGACCAACAATTAGCGCCATTTCATCAACACTAGCGTCTAATTCTTTAGAATTTTTTGCAGCCTCTCCAATACCACGGTTAACGGATATTTTAACAATTTTTGGTACTTGTTCAATATTCTTATAACCAAACTCTTCAATTAGAGAAGGGACAATTTTTTGCTTATATAAGCCTTTTAGATCTAATTTCATATCTAGTAAAATTTTACTTCGTTAAAATAAAAAGCTTTCTTTAAAGAACTTCAGGTGCTAAAGATACGATTTTAGTGAAACCTTTTTCTTTTAATTCTCGAGCAATTGGACCAAAAACTCGTGTACCACGAGGATTGTTTTCCTTATTAATAATTACTGAAGCATTATCATCAAAACGTAATCTTGAACCATCTTTACGACGAATAGAGTGCTTAGTTCGAACAATAACTGCGCGAACTACGTCTGAACGTTTAACCGTAAGATTTGGAGTAGCATCTTTAACAACGCCAATTATAACGTCACCTACATAACCGTAACGTCGATTACTACCAAGCACCCGAATGCACATTAATTTTTTAGCGCCACTGTTATCAGCTACTCTTAAACAAGTTTGGGGTTGTATCATTTTCTATGTTATTGACTTTCTTAAAACATCTACTAAAACCCAATTTTTTGTCTTACTAAAGGGCTTTGTCTCACGTATACGAACTTGATCACCTATAGAAGAAGTTGATCCAAAGTCATGCACTGCATAACGCTTAGTTCGAGTAATAACTTTTTTGTATCTTTTATGAATAACACGGTCATTTACCGAAACAATGCACGTATCCTTCATTTTGTCGCTAACAACAATACCTATTTTTTCTTTTACGGCCATATTTGGGAATTTAATAAACAAACAAAGTTAAAAAGTCAAAAACATTTACTTTGTAAGGTTTAGACTTTTTCTAAAATTTTTGTTTTTATAGGAAGTTTATAAGAAGCTAACTTTAAAACTTTATAAGCCATATCTTTAGATAAACCGTTTATTTCAAAAAGTACAGCACCAGGTTTAACAACAGCAACCCAATAAGCAACTGTACCTTTACCAGAACCCATACGAGATTCTGCAGCTCGCTCTGTAATAGGCTTATCAGGGAAAATTCGAATCCAAATTTTTCCTGTACGACGAACATATCTTGTAATACTTCTTCTTGTCGCCTCAATTTGTCTAGAAGTAAGCCAAACGGGTTCTAAAGCTTGAATACCATAATCTCCGAATACAATAGTATTAGCTTTCGAAACTCCTTTAAATCTTCCTCGATGTTGTCGACGAAATTTTGTTCTTTTAGGAAGTAACATTTTAAATTTTTAGGTTAAAAAATTTCTTTATTAAATATCCATACTTTAATACCTAGTACACCGTATATTGTATTAGCTCGGTGTGTCGCATAACTAATATCTGCTCGAATTGTCTGAAGTGGAACTCGTCCTTCACGAGCCCATTCAGCACGAGCAATTTCAGCACCATTTAATCTACCAGCAACTTGAATTTTAAAACCCTTAACACCACTTTTTTGTAACATTTGAGTAGTTTGACGAATAGCTTTTCTAAAAGCTACACGTTTTTCTAATTGGTCCCCGATAGATCTAGCGACTAAAGAACTTTCGTTTTCACTTCGTGTAATTTGTAAAACTTTTACACGAATTTGCTTAGAGTTATTGACTATTTTCTTTAAACTATCTTTTAGATCAGTAATTAAACTGTTTTGATCTGTATCAATAGCAATAGCTTTTGGTCTAGCTGCATGAACAATAAGCTCTAATTGATTTACTTTTCGATGAATTTCTAGTTTTGCAATACCAGCCTTACTATAAATTGGCTCAAATTTTTTCTCAAAAAATTTTCTTATCTTGTAATCTTCTTTCAGAACTTCACTATAAGCACGAGAATTAGCAAACCAAGTGGCTTTGTGTGTCTGATTAATACCGGTTCTAAAACCTGTTGGATTTATTTTTTGTCCCACGAATTAAATCATTATAAATTTTTAGTTTTTTAACTTTGCATAACAATTGTTATGTGTGACGTTGCTTTTTGAATTCGATAAGCTCTACCTTGAGCTCTTGGTCGAAATCTCTTCATCGTCGGTCCTTGATCAGCAAATGCAGATTTGATAACTAGTTTCGTTTCATCGAAACCCATATTATTTTTAGCGTTTGCTGTCGCAGAGCGTAAAACTTTTATAATTGGAGCACACGAAGCATAGGGCATAAATTCTAAGAGCATTAAAGCCTCAGGGTAAGTCTTACCTTGTATCTGTCTAAGAACACGGCGAACTTTACTAGGAGACATTCTAACGTATTTAGAAATAGCTCGAACTTCATTTTTTTGCAAAATTGTCATAGCCTTTACTAACGTTTTCCTTTTTTATCTTTTTTTACATGTGAACGGAACGTTCTAGTAGGTGCAAACTCCCCAAGTTTGTGCCCAATCATTTGATCAGATACAAAAACAGGAATATGTTGTTGTCCATTATAAACAGCAAAAGTATGCCCTATCATGTTCGGAAGTATTGTTGTAGAACGTGACCAAGTTTTAATAATATCCTTTTTGCCGCTAGCATTCATCTCTTCAACTTGCTTGAAGACATATGAAGCTACAAAGGGACCTTTTTTTAAAGAACGTGGCATCTATAATTTAATATGTATTTAAAAACTTGTTTAACGGCGTGAGCGTAAAATATATGCACTACTTGCCTTTGTTTTATTTCTCGTTTTAATACCTAAAGCAGGCTTACCCCAAGGAGTTACTGGTTTTGGACGCCCAATAGGAGATCGGCCTTCACCACCACCATGTGGGTGATCAATAGGGTTCTTTACAACACCACGAACTTTTGGTTTCTTACCAAGCCAACGACTACGTCCAGCCTTACCTAGAGTAATATTAATACTGTCAATATTACCAACTTGACCTAAAGTTGCATAACATTTTTTGTTCACTAGACGCACCTCATTGGAAGGTAATTTTAGAGTAACGAAGTCACCTTCCTTTGCAATTAGCTGTGCATAAGTTCCGGCAGCTCTCGCAATTTGACCCCCTTTACCTAAAGTTAATTCCACATTATGAATAATGCTACCTAAAGGGATAAATTCAAGTGGCATAGCGTTACCTACTTCAATAGGAACATCTACTCCTGAATAAAGATCCATACCCACTTTTAGTGAACGCGGAGAAACAATATATTTTTTTGAACCATCTTTATAATGTAATAAAGCGATTCTTGCATTTCGATTTGGATCGTATTCAATAGTAGCTACTTTTGCAGCTATATTAGATTTCCTTTGGAAATCAATCATACGATATTTTCTTTTATGTCCGCCACCGCGACCTTTAACTGTGATAACACCTCGATTGTTTCGCCCTCCACAAGCTTTTTTACCAAAAGTTAAACTTTTTTCTGGTTTTACGTTTGATAAGTCATCAAAATATGATACAGATTTAGTACGTGTGCCTGGACTATAAGCCCTATATAGACGAATTGCCATATAAAATAATTAATTTAAAACGTCTTAAATTTCGTTGTTAAATTTAACTTTAAACCTATTATTCTTCAAAAAGAACAATAGTATCTTCTGATGCTAATTTAACAATTGCTCGCTTATAGCGAGCCTTCTTACCTATAAATTTACCTACTCGACGCTTCCTTAATGGTAATAAAGAAGTGTTAACAGAAATAACTTTTACATCAAATAGTTGTTCTATAGAAGATTTAATATCAGTCTTATCTGCTTTACGATCAACTGCAAAACTATATTGATTTTGTTCAATTAATCGTATCGTCTTTTCAGTTAGGATTGGATACTTTACTATGCTTAGTAAATCTTTTTGATTAGATTGAGTGTAGACCATAAAAAATAGTAAACTAACCCTTTTAATTAATATTTTTGTGCCTGGATTTTTAATATAGTATTCTTCTTTCCTGGAACGGAACCTTTTACTACTAAAATGTTTTCGGCAGGATTTAAATAAAGAATTTCTGTATTTTTAAGAGTCAAAACTTTACCCCCTAGTTGGCCGGCCATTTTTTTACCTGGGTATACACGCCCAGGTGTAGTACCAGCACCAATACTTCCAGGTAGTCTGTGGTTTTTTGAACCATGAGTCATAGGACCACGACTAAAATTATGCCTCTTTTGGTTACCAGCAAAACCTTTACCAATACTTTTTCCAGTTACGCGAACTTTTTCCCCAATAGAAAATGTATCAAGGTTAACAACCTGACCTAATTTAAATTCTTCGGGTGATTTTACGTGAAACTCACCAAAATATTTGAAACCTCTGTCACTAACTTTCTTTAAATGACCTTGTGTCGCTTTATTTATGTTTTCTAATTTTTCTTCTCCGTAAGCTACTTGAACAGCATTGTAACCATCTGTCTCTACTGTTTTTATCTGACTAATCTGACAAAGTTCAGTTTTTAAAATAGTTACTGGAAGAATCGTACCTGATTCATCAAAGATTTGGGTCATCCCAACTTTTTTTGCAAATAGGCCTGCCTTCATAAAATGAATTGTGTGGTCTTAAATTGTACTCTAAAGCAATGCAATTTTAAAAAATTATGTATATCAATTTTTATCTTCTTG
>Ga0115099_10493965_pt1 | contig 13156 bp, 24 predicted proteins | sample MBTome_FD_89017 | JGI IMG/M metagenome (GOLD analysis project Ga0115099, IMG submission 89017) | Marine eukaryotic communities from Pacific Ocean to study complex ecological interactions - MBTS_20Mar14_M2_3um Metatranscriptome... | ecosystem: Environmental > Aquatic > Marine > Oceanic | place... | reverse complement strand
CGTCGCACTTAAAAAGTTTTAACTTCTACATCAACGCCAGCGGAAATATCCAAATTTTTTAGATTTTCCAAAACAGCATCAACAGGTTTGTAAACGTCAATAATTCTCTTATGTGTTCTTATTTCAAAATGGTCTCTTGCCTTTTTGTTTACATGTGGTGAAGTTAAAACACAGTACCTTCTCAATTTAGTTGGTAATGGTACAGGTCCAATAGCCTCTTTACCACTTGCTTTTACTGCATCAACAATTTTACTACATGAACTATCTAAAATTCCTGACTCGTAAGCTTTTATACTTATACGAAGTTTTTCTAGATTCATTTTTTTGTAAGTTATTCGATAATCTTCGATACTACCCCAGCACCTACAGTTCTACCACCTTCACGAATAGCAAAACGCATTCCTTGCTCAATTGCGATTGGGTTGATAAGTTCTGCTGTCATTTTAATACGGTCACCAGGCATTACCATTTCTGCAATACTTCCATCGTCACCTGTAAACTGAACAATTGTACCAGTTACGTCTGTTGTTCTTACATAGAATTGTGGTCGGTAACCAGTGAAGAAAGGTGTGTGTCGACCACCTTCATCTTTATTTAAAATGTAAACCTCGGCTTCAAATTTCTTATGTGGAGTAATAGATCCTGGCAGGGCAAGAACCATTCCTCTTTCGATTTCAGTCTTCTGAATACCTCGAATTAGAATACCTACGTTATCTCCAGCCATACCTTGGTCTAGAGTCTTTTGGAACATTTCAATTCCTGTAACTGTAGTGGCTTTAGTATCCTTTAAACCAACTAGTTCTACAGCATCTCCAACAGAGATCGTTCCTCTTTCAATTCTACCTGTAGCTACAGTACCACGACCTGTGATTGAGAAAACATCTTCAATAGCCATTAAGAATGTTTTTTCTGTATCACGCTCTGGTGTTGGAATGTACTTATCGATAGCATCCATTAGATCGTAGATTAAATCTACCCACTTATCTGCACCACGCTCTTTAGGGCCACTTTCTACCGCTTGTAAAGCTAATAAAGCGGAACCTGAAACGAAAGGAATCTCATCGCCAGGGAAGTCATAACTTTCTAGAAGCTCTTGCACCTCAAGTTCTACTAATTCTAGAAGTTCCTCATCATCAACTTGGTCTGCTTTGTTTAAGAAAACTACAAGGTATGGTACACCTACCTGTTTTGCAAGTAGAATGTGCTCTCTTGTTTGAGGCATTGGACCATCTGCTGCAGATACAACTAAGATACCACCATCCATTTGAGCTGCACCTGTAATCATGTTTTTCACATAATCCGCGTGACCAGGACAATCTACGTGTGCATAGTGTCGGTCTGCAGTTTCATATTCAACGTGCGCTGTGTTAATAGTAATACCACGTGCTTTTTCTTCTGGTGCTGAATCAATTTCATCGAATTTCTTAGTAGTATCCGCATTGTGAATTGCTAATGTTGCAGAAATTGCAGCAGTTAATGTAGTTTTACCGTGATCCACGTGACCAATAGTTCCAATGTTAATGTGCGGTTTTGATCTTTCAAACTTTTCGCGTGCCATATACTTTTACGAGTTTTAATTTTGTAATTTTTTTTTGTTAAATACTTTTGGCGAAAATGTATCTGCGTTAAATTACGCAAATTATGAGATTTTTAGTATCTAAAATGCGCAAATGCCTTATTTGCGTCAGCCATTTTATGAGTTTGTTCTTTTCTTCGGATACTATTACCCATATCTTTTGCTGCGTCTAATATTTCATTCGATAGTCTGATTGACATACTCTTCCCTGAACGATCACGAGCAAATTCTGTAATCCATTTTAAAGATACGTTGGTGCCTCGATAAGCTCGAATTTCAATTGGTACCTGATAAGTTGAACCACCAACACGTCTTGCTTTTACTTCAACGCGAGGAGTTACATTTTTAACAGCTTTTTCTAAAACTAAAACAGGGTTTTCTTCTGTCTTAGTTGAAATAATTTCCAACGCGTTATAAACAATTTTTTGTGCCAATGACTTTTTACCAGATTGTAGAATCCTACTTATTAATAGTGTAACCAGTCTACTGTTGTAGATAGGATCAGGTTCTGCAATTTTTCTTTGTGCTCTACTTCTGCGTGACATAATTAATAGTTACTAGATAAATTTAATTGATTATGAAGAAGCTTTAGGTTTTTTCCCTCCATATTTTGATCGACTTTGTCTTCGATCTTTAACGCCCGCAGCATCTAATGTTCCTCGAACTACGTGATAACGACAACCAGGTAAATCTTTTACCCTACCGCCTCGGATTAAAACAACAGAGTGCTCTTGAATGTTGTGTCCTATTCCCGGGATATAAGCTGTTACTTCGAATCCTGAAGTTAATCTTACACGTGCCACCTTTCTTAGAGCTGAGTTCGGTTTTTTAGGAGTTGTTGTATATACACGTGTACAAACACCTCTACGTTGAGGGCAGGACTTAAGGGCTGGCGATTTTGTCTTTTTTTTATTTGCTACCCTTTCAGATCTGATTAATTGTTGTATTGTTGGCATATTTGTAATTTATTAGTTTTGGTTTTCCAGACCATATTTACGCATAAAACGTTCTACTCGCCCCTCTGAATCAAGAATTTTTGTGATCCTGTGTAAAAAGGATGATTCCCTGACCAAATATCGACATTAAGTCGGGGTTTTGTTGAACCAACTTTTAAGACTAGTTGTCCATCACAATAAACTTTGGCATTTGCATGCCATTCTGGATGTATTGATTTTTTTGGCATTTTTAATTTTTCTTTAACGTTTAGAGAATTGAGGTGCTTTTCTAGCTTTCTTTAATCCATATTTCTTTCTTTCCTTACGGCGTGAATCACGTGTTAGGAAACCTTCTGATTTAAGAGAAGCTCGATTATCTGCTGACATATGACATAAAGCTCGTGCAAGGCCAAGTCTAATTGCGTCTGCTTGTCCTTTTAAACCGCCACCATGCGTATTTACATAGATGTCATAAGTATTTTCCAAACCGAGTGTTGTTAGGGGTACTTTTGCAGCACTGATATACTGAGAATTGTATTGTAAATAAAGTTCCCCTTGTTTATGATTTACAACCATAGAACCATTTCCTGGAACTAATATAACCTTAGCCACGGAAGTTTTTCGACGACCTATACCAAAATAAGCCGATTTTTTTTCTGAAGCTGATAAAGACATAATTAAATTGAAATTTTTTTGCAGTCGTTTTTTTATTTGTAGATTTTTTATCAAGTTCAAAGACTCTATTTAACAATAAAAATGCTAAGATTTAGATCTTGTCTTTTCACAGTCGTTAATATTCTTTTATAGAATTATTCTTTAAGATTTATATCAAATCTTCGTTTTAAACTTTCACAAACTTCATCCGCCGATTTTTGACCAAAATTTTTAAATTCTAGTAAATCATCTGCCGAGTATTGTAAAAGATCTGATAAGGTGTGAACATTTGCTCTTTTTAAACAGTTATAGGCACGAACTGATAATTCAAGTTCTTCAATAAAAACTGTTTCAAGATGTTCGTTTTTATCTTCCTTACTTGGTATTTCGATATTCGTTGGTGCCGCTAACAACGTATCTGTTATTTTTAAAATACCAAAGGTATTTTCTAAAATTTCCGCAGATGAGCTTAATGCTTGAGCAGGAGTAATACTTCCATTTGTCCAAATTTCTAAAATTAAACTTTCTAGTTCTGAAGAAATATTATTCCGGGATGTTTCTACAAAGAAATTTACTTTTTTCACTGGCATGAAAATAGCATCTACCGCAAGAAATCCTTCAGGAATAATAGAATCTAGTTTTCCACTAGTAAGATAATTCTGACCACTGGTAATTAAAAATTCCATTTCTAAATTACCTTTACTATTTAAAGTAGCGATATATTGGTTTGGGTCAACTAGACTTATATTATCAGGCAACTCAATTTGACTTGCCGTAACAATACCTGGCTCTTTTACAATTAACCTCGTTAGAGTTGGTTCTGTTATGACACCTTCTAAAATGATTTGCTTAATATTTAGAAGTATTTCAATAACGTCTTCTCTAACATTTGGAATAGTCGAAAATTCATGATCGATGCCTGTAATACGTACACCTGTAATTGCAAGCCCTTGTAAATTTGATAAAAGAGTACGTCGCAACGCGTTTCCTACCGTCGTACTCTGCCCTTTTATAAAAGGCCCAATTGAATACTTAGAATACAATTCTGTCGTTTTATTTTTAGTAGACTGTAGGCACTGAACTTGAAACATAACTTAAATAAAATTTTATCGAAATTGCCAATATTAAAAGAGATTAAATTAGGAATTTAAACACGTCTTTTCTTTGGTGGTCGACAACCGTTATGAGGTACAGGTGTAATATCTTTTATTACTAAAACTTGTAAACCACAACCTTGTAGTGCACGAATGGCTGTTTCCCGACCGCTGCCTGGACCACTTACAACTACCTCAGCCTGTCGCATTCCTTGCTCATAGGCTATTGTAGCTACTTTTTCTGCAGCTGACTGAGCCGCAAAAGGTGTTCCTTTTTTTGCACCTTTAAACCCACTACCACCCGCGGAAGCCCAAAATAGGGTGTTTCCTTGTTGGTCGGTGATATTTACGATTGTGTTATTAAAAGTTGATTTAATGTGAACAACCCCGCTTGTTATAGTTTTTTTAGATTTTTTACCAGAAAATCTTTTTATTTGTTTGACCATATTAAATTAATATGTATAAAAAATAATTATTTTTTCTTTGCCACTGGGATTTTTATCTTCCCTTTTCGTGTTCTTGCGTTTGTTCGTGTTCTTTGACCGCGAACCGGAAGTCCTACTCTATGACGTCGACCTTTTGCAGATCCGATTTCTGTCAACCTTTTTATATTTTGTGAACAGAAACGTCTTAAATCACCTTCAGTTTGATAATTTTCGTCAATAATTGCTCTTATGCTTGTAATTTCTTCATCGGTTAAATCGCTACATCTCGTACTTGGCGAAACGTTAGCTGCTTCAACAATTTGTTTTGCACTTGTATTACCGATTCCAAAAACATAAGTTAATCCAATATCAATCCGCTTATTTCGCGGAAGATCTACTCCTGAAATACGTGCCATTAAATTTTGTTATTGCTAACTTTTTATTTACGTTTCATTTTTGCTCGACCTTGTCGAACTTTAAGTCTTGGATCTGACTTACAAATCAGATATATTCTTCCACGACGTTTTACAACCTGACAATCTTTTGATCGATTTTTTAAGTTGCCGATAGAACTTACAACTTTCATAAGTCTTCTTTTCTAATTTTATTTATTTGAATTGTAGGATAGTAAAAACAGCAATCTTACATTTGTTAAATATGTCAAAAATAACGTATTTAAACCATTTACTTAATAATTTATGCTAACTGACTTAACCAAAAAAGTCTACGTTTTTTTAAAATTCTCATAGTTTTGAGAAACAAGATAACCTTTTACTTGTGAGGTAATATCTGTAATCACTCCGATTAAGATGATCAAAGAAGTTAAATTCTTAAACAGATTAAATTTAAACAGATTCCCTAATAAAAAAGGGAAAAATGCTAAAAATGCTAAAAACAACCCACCCATAAAAGCTAACCTACTTATTACTTGACTAAAATAACGGGTAGTTTCTTTACCTTGTTTTAAACCAGGTACACTGTAGGCCATTTTCGTCAAATTATCGGATAAATCTTTAGGTTTTAACACTAGTAAAGAGTAAAAACTACTAAAGAAAACAACAAGAACTAAATTTAAAATAAACGAAGTAAACGTGAGTATACTAGTTAACTCCACACCGATTACTGAAAAAATACTTGTTAATAAAAACTGTAATGGATAAAAAAGAAAGGTAGCGATTGTCGTACTAAAGACAAGCGGCATTATCCCACCTTGATTAAGTTTTATCGGTATATAACTAGTTTTTAATTTTGATTTTGATGGGCTATTAAGTTGTCGCGCGGATACAAGACTAATTTTTTTATACGAATCTTGAACTAAAACGATTATTCCCACAATAAACAAATAAACAATATAAGCTCCAAGTAAGGCAATAAAATTACTTATCGTATAGGCATCGTTTAAATTTGTTGTAAATTCTTTAATACTTGCTGGAAGACCGCCAATAATATTAATAAAAATTATCATTGAAGATCCATTGCCAAGGTTTTCATTAGTTATTAATTCGGCAAACCACATGGAAAGCATCGATCCTGTCGTTAAAGAGACTATTATTTTTAACGCTAGAATAATACTCCAATTAAAAACTACAGGTTTTACTAAAATAAATGCGACACCTGTACTCAGTACAACGGCCCACCCCAATGTTAAATAACGGGTATATTTTGTAATTTGCTGCCTGCCTAGTTCTCCTTCTTCCTTTTGTAATCTTTCTAAACTGGGTATAATCGGTGTTAAAAGTTGAATTACAATTGAGGAATTAATATACGGTAAAATACCCAAAGAACCAATACCTAAAAATGAACTTCCAGTAAGATTTCTTGCAAGCCCAAATAATGGATTTACAACTTGGTTTTGTGAAAAAATATCTAAATCCACATTAGGTACTGGTATATATAGACCTAATCTTATAAGAAGTAAAAACCCAAATATTTTTACAATCTTCTTTTTTAAAAGATTTATCGTTTCTGATACTTCCATTCCATTAATTACAGAATTTTTAGAGATTATAAGATCTTAATGTACTTAAACCATCAATTGTTGCTCTCGCATTATTAAGTAAGTTATTAGACCCTAATTGTTTTGATAAAATATTTTTAATTCCCGCTAATTCAAGTACAGTACGTATAGAACTACCAGCAATTACACCAGAACCTGGTGCTGAGGGACGTAATACTAATTTAGCGGCACCAAAACGACCACTTGTTGGGTGTGGGATTGAATTTGAACTTGTTAATGGCACTGTGATGATATGTTTTTTACCATCAGTTACACCTTTTCTAACAGCAGTAATAACATCTCCAGCTTTGCCTACACCTACACCTACTTTACCTTGCTCATTCCCGACTACAATAATAGCTCGGAAACTCATTTTTTTACCACCTTTAACAACCTTAGTTACACGTTCAATAGCGACAACACGCTCTGACCACTCCGATTTGGATTTAATTGTTCTTTTAGGACCCATACAAAAATGTTAATAGAATTTGTTATTTGATGTAATAACTTTTTATTTACCAGTTTTACCAGCTTTGCGTCTAATCACTTCACCTTCATAAGCAATACCTTTTCCTTTGTAAGGTTCTGGTGGACGCACGGAACGAATTTTAGCAGCAAATTCTCCAACCATTTCTTTCTGCATGCCAGAAACAACTACGCTAGTTGGACTTTCTACTTTTACAGATAATTCAGTGGGTGTAACCATTTTAACAGGGTGACTATAACCCATATTTAAAACAAGATCTTTACCATCAAGTTGTGCTCTGTAACCAACTCCAGTAATTTGTAATCTTTTTTCAAAACCAGATGAAACCCCAGTAACCATATTAGCGACAAGCGTCCTAGATAGACCGTAAAGTGCTTGCGATAATTTAGTATCCTGAGTTTTTTCTAAAAATAATTTTTGACTTGTGTCATCTAAAGTACAACAAACTAAAGAAGGTAGAATTCTAGAAAGACTTCCTTTTGGTCCATCAACTGAAATTTTCTGACCGTCTAGTTTTACTTTAACTTTTTCTGGTATGTTTATAAACTTTTTACCGATACGAGACATTTTTTATTCGAAATTTACCAAATATAACATAAAAGTTCACCACCAACCCCTTCTTTACGAGCTTGTCGATCTGTCATTAAACCATACGAAGTTGAAACAATTGCTGTTCCAAAACCGCCTAAAATTCTAGGGAGCTTTTTAGCACCGCTATAAACACGCAAACCGGGTTTACTTATCCTTTGGATTTTTGTAATACTTGGTTTACGCTCTTTTCCTACGTATTTTAGAGATACCAGAATGGAACTCTTTAAACCGTATTTTAATTCTTCAAACGAATCAATAAGACCTTCATTAAATAAAACTTGTGCGATATTTCGCGTTGTTTTTGTTGAAGGAATTTGTACAATTTGATGTTTTGCTAAATTCGCATTGCGAATTCTAGTTAACATATCAGCTATAGTATCAGTAGTCATTTCTTTTCAAACAGTTAAAATTAAGCCGTAAATGGCATACCAAAAGATTTTAATAAAGCCCTAGCTTCCTCATCTGTTTTTGCTGTTGTCACAATCGAGATATCTAAGCCACGGATTTGAGTTACATCATCATAAGAGATTTCGGGAAAGATTAACTGTTCTTTTAGACCTAGATTGTAATTACCACGACCATCAAACCCATTTGGGCTTATCCCTCTAAAATCTCTAATACGTGGAAGAACAATATGAATTAATTTTGTTAAAAATGTGTACATTTGTTCTTTACGAAGAGTAACTGACGCTCCGATTGACATCCCATCACGAATTTTAAAACCTGCAACAGATTTTGAAGCTTTATTAATAGATGGTTGTTGACCAAGAATTAAACGTAGTTCATCAACGCTTGCATCTAGTTCTTTCGAGTTTTTTGAAGCTTCCCCGATACCTCTATTTACCGAAATTTTAACAAGTTTCGGCACTTGTTCAATGTTTTTATATCCGAACTCTTCTATCATAGAAGGAACAATTTTTTTGCTTATATAAGCCTTTTAAATCAAGTTTCATCGTTAGTAAATTCCACTTTTATAATTGTAAAATTAAACTCTTTTACTAAAGTACTTCCGGAGCTAAAGAAACAATTTTAGTAAATCCCTTTTCTTTAAGTTCTCGAGCAATTGGACCAAAAACACGAGTACCACGAGGGTTATTTTCTTTGTTGATAATCACTGATGCATTATCATCAAAACGTAATCTTGAACCATCCTTACGACGAACAGATTGCTTAGTTCTTACAATTACAGCACGAACTACGTCTGAACGTTTTACTGTAAGGTTGGGTGTTGCATCTTTAACAACTCCAATGATAACGTCACCTACATGACCATATCTTCGGTTACTGCCAAGAACACGAATACACATTAATTTTTTAGCACCACTATTATCTGCTACTCTTAGACAAGTTTGCGGTTGTATCATTTTTTATGTTGCTGACTTTCTTAAAACACTAATTAAAACCCAATTTTTCGTTTTACTAATAGGTTTAGTTTCACGAATACGGACTTGATCCCCAATTGAGGCATTAAAAGCCGAATCTTGAACTGCATAACGCTTTGTTCTCGTAATAACTTTTTTGTATCGTTTGTGTATAATTCTGTCGTCTACAGCAACAATACGAGTATCTTTCATTTTATCGCTAACAACAATACCTACTTTTTCTTTAACGGCCATATTATTAAACCTTGAAAGCTATTCAATTCATCTTACTTAATAGGACTACTTTAAACAAAGTTAAAGCAGCTTATGTTTTTTCTAAAATTTTTGTTTTAATGGGTAACTTATAAGAAGCTAATTTTAAAACTTTATAAGCCATTTCTTTTGTTAATCCATTTATTTCAAAAAGCACTGCCCCAGGTTTTACTACAGCTACCCAATAAGCTACTGTACCTTTACCTGAACCCATGCGGGATTCGGCAGCTCTTTCTGTAATAGGTTTATCTGGAAAGATTCTAATCCAAATTTTTCCTGTACGACGAACATATCTAGTAATACTTCGTCTTGTAGCTTCTATTTGTCGTGAAGTTAACCAAACAGGTTCTAATGCTTGAATACCGTAGTCACCAAAAACAATAGTATTTGCCTTTGAAACTCCTTTCAACCTTCCGCGATGTTGTCTTCGAAACTTTGTTCTTTTAGGAAGTAACATAAAATTTACTTGTACAAACTATATAAATTAAGTGCGCTAAATATTTTCTTTATTGAATATCCAGACTTTTATACCAAGAACACCATAAATGGTATTTGCTCGGTGTGTAGCATAACTGATATCTGCTCTAATAGTTTGAAGTGGTACAGGACCTTCTCGAGCCCATTCAGCACGAGCAATTTCAGCACCATTTAATCTACCAGCAACTTGTATTTTAAAACCTTTCACACCACTTTTTTGTAATGTTGCTGTTGTTTGACGGATAGCTTTTCTGAAAGCTACACGTTTTTCAAGTTGGTCCGCGATAGCTCGAGCGACTAAAGAGCTTTCATTTTCGCTATTAGTAACCTGCAGAACTTTTACACGAATCTGCTTGGAATCATTTACTAATGCTTTAAGATTATCTTTTAAATCGATAATTATGTTTTCTTTATTAGTATCACCGACGATTGCCTTTGGTCTTGCCGCATGAACAATTAGTTCAAGTTGGTTAACCTTTCTGTGAATTTCTAATTTAGCAATCCCTGCTTTACCGTATACGGGCTCAAATTTTTTCTCAAAGAATTTTCTGATTTTATAATCTTCTTTTAGAACTTCACTGTAAGCACCGTAATTAGCAAACCAAGTTGCCTTGTGTGTTTTATTAACACCTGTTCGAAAACCCGTTGGATGTGTTTTTTGTCCCACAAATTAGATCCTTATAAAATTTTTACTTTTTTAACTTTCCATAACAATAGTTATGTGCGATGTAGCCTTTAAAATTCGATAAGCTCTACCTTGAGCTCTTGGACGAAATCTTTTCATTGTTGGCCCTTTGTCTGCAAATGCAGATTTAACTATTAATTTTGTTTCATCAAAATCAAAGTTATTTCTAGCATTTGCTGTAGCAGAACGTAAGACTTTTATAATTGGTGCACATGACGCATAAGGCATAAACTCTAAAAGCAATAAAGCTTCAGCGTAAGTCTTTCCCTGTATTTGTCTAAGAACACGACGAATTTTACTTGGAGACATTCTGACATACTTAGAAACTGCCCGAATTTCTCTTTTTTGTAAAAGATTCTTTTCCATACCGTTTATTAACGTTTTCCTTTCTTATCTTTTTTTACGTGTGAGCGAAACGTTCTAGTTGGGGCAAATTCACCCAATTTGTGACCAATCATTTGATCGCTAACGAATACAGGCAAGTGTTGTCTACCGTTATAAACTGCAAACGTGTGCCCTATCATGTTAGGTAGAATAGTCGTTGAACGTGCCCAAGTTTTAATAATATCTTTTTTTCCACTGGCATTCATTTCTTCAACTTTGTCAAAAACTTTAGAAGCAACAAATGGCCCTTTCTTTAAAGAACGTGGCATATTAAATAATCTGACTTTTATGAAATTTAAATAATTCTTTAACGACGAGAACGTAGAATATAGTTACTACTTGCTTTTGTTTGTTTTCGCGTTTTAATACCTAATGCAGGTTTACCCCAAGGTGTTACAGGTTTTGCTCTACCAATTGGTGAACGACCTTCTCCACCACCATGTGGGTGGTCAATAGGGTTTTTTACAACACCACGAACTTTTGGTTTTTTACCAAGCCAACGACTACGTCCAGCTTTACCTAAAGTTATGTTAATGCTGTCGACATTACCAACTTGCCCTAACGTTGCATAACACCTCTTATTTACTAATCGAACTTCATTTGAAGGAAGTTTTAAAGTTACAAAATCACCTTCTTTTGCGATTAGCTGAGCATAAGTACCTGCTGCACGTGCAATTTGGCCGCCTTTACCAAGAGTTAGTTCAACATTGTGAACAATACTACCTAATGGTACAGATTCTAATGGCATTGCATTTCCAACTTCAATTGGAACATTAGCACCAGAACGTACAACTGTTCCGATTTTTAATGAACGTGGGCAAACAATATACTTTTTCGACCCATTTTGGTAATGCAATAAAGCTATCCTTGCATTTCTATTAGGGTCATATTCAATAGTAGCTACTTTAGCTTCTATAGTAGATTTTCTATGAAAATCTACCATACGATATTTCCTTTTATGTCCGCCACCTCGGCCTTTTACGGTGATAATACCGCGGTTATTTCTACCACCACAGCCTTTTTTACCGAAAGTTAAAGCCTTTTGCGGCTTTACTTTTGATAAATCGTCGAAATATGAAACAGACTTCGAACGTGTGCCTGGACTATAAGCTCTGTACAGACGAATTGCCATATAAAATTTACTAATTTAAAAACGTCTAAAATATGGACGCAAGTTATTTTATCTATTCCTCTTCGAATAAAGTAATAGAATCTTCTGATGCTAGTTTAACAATAGCTCGTTTGTAACGAGCTTTTTTACCTATAAATTTCCCTACTCTACGCTTCCTTAATGGTAATAAAGAAGTGTTTACTGAAATGACTTTGACATCAAATAGCTGTTCCACGGCATTTTTAACATCCGTTTTATCTGCTTTTGTATCTACGGCAAAGCTATATTGATTTTGTTCAATCAGTCGTATAGTTTTTTCAGTAAGGATTGGATATTTTACTATATCTAGTAAATTCCTTTGATTAGATTGAATGTACGACATAAAAAATACTGAACTAATCTTATAAACTAATACTTTTGTGGCTGGATCTTTAATACAGCACTTTTCTTACCTGGTACAGAACCCTTTAAAACTAAAATATTATCTTCAGTGTTGATATAAATAACCTCAGTATTTTTAAGAGTGACTGTTGTACCACCGAGTTGTCCCGCCATCTTTTTTCCTGGATAAACGCGACCTGGTGTACTTCCAGCTCCGATACTACCTGGTAATCTATGGTTCTTTGATCCGTGTGTCATTGGACCTCGACTAAAGTTATGGCGTTTTTGGTTTCCGGCAAAACCTTTACCTATACTCTTTCCTGTTACTCGTACTTTTTGGCCAACAGAAAATGTATCAAGCTTAATAACTTGGCCTAACTTGTAATCTTCGGGAGACGTTACATGAAACTCTCCAAAAGATTTGAATCCTTGATCACCAACTTTTTTTAAGTGACCTCTTGTAGATTTATTTATGTTTTCTAACTTTGTTTCTCCATAAGCCAGCTGGACAGCATTGTAGCCATCTGTTGTAGTTGTTTTGATTTGGCTTACTTGGCATAACCCAGTCTTCAGAATTGTTACTGGCATTGCCGTACCTGATTCATCAAATATTTGAGTCATCCCAACTTTTTTGCAAATAGGCCTACGTGCATAAAGTTAATTTTTGGGTCTAGATTGGATTCTAAAACAATGCAATTTTATAAAAATTTAATTTATAGACCTGAT
>Ga0115099_10388365_pt1 | contig 13163 bp, 23 predicted proteins | sample MBTome_FD_89017 | JGI IMG/M metagenome (GOLD analysis project Ga0115099, IMG submission 89017) | Marine eukaryotic communities from Pacific Ocean to study complex ecological interactions - MBTS_20Mar14_M2_3um Metatranscriptome... | ecosystem: Environmental > Aquatic > Marine > Oceanic | place... | reverse complement strand
TTTAGATAGCTTCAAATAGATAGCTTCAAATGTTTTTACAACATGTATTGCCTTAGAATCCAATTAAAACAGAAGTAATTTAACTTTATGCAGACAGGTTTATTCGCAAAAAAAGTCGGGATGACTCAGATTTTTGATGAGTCTGGTACAATTCTTCCCGTAACAATTTTGAAAACCGGATTATGTCAAATAAGCCAAATAAAAACTGTAGCTACCGACGGTTATAACGCTGTACAAGTGGCTTATGGCGAAGAAAAGTTAGAAAAATTGAACAAATCAACACAAGGTCACTTAAAAAAATTAGGTGATCAAGGATTCAAGTCATTTGGAGAGTTTCATGTGGCCTCGCCAGAAACTTTTAAACTAGGTCAGGTTATTAAAGTTGACACATTTTCTATCGGTCAAAAAGTACGTGTAACCGGAAAAAGTATTGGTAAAGGTTTTGCCGGTAACATGAAACGACACAATTTTAGTCGTGGTCCAATGACACACGGTTCAAAAAACCATAGATTACCAGGAAGTATCGGTGCCGGAAGTACACCCGGACGTGTTTATCCAGGCAAGAAAATGGCTGGTCAACTTGGTGGTAATACGGTAACGCTAAAAAATACTGAAGTTGTGTACGTAAACTCAGAAGAAAATATTCTAGTTTTAAAAGGCTCAGTACCTGGAAAGAAAAACACTGTATTAAAAATTCAACCACAGAAATATTCTTAACAAAATTTAGCCTAGTATTACTTATTATGCCTTCTACGCAATCTAAACAGATAGATTTATTGGGTATTGTAAAATATCCAATCCTTACCGAAAAAACTATACGATTAATCGAACAAAATCAGTATAGTTTCGCGGTAGACCGTAAAGCGGACAAAACAGCGGTAAAGGCTGCAGTCGAAGAATTATTCGATGTGAAAGTTCTTTCCGTAAATACCTCTTTATTCCCAATGAAAAAACGTCGAGTAGGGAAATTTATCGGTCAAAAAGCTCGTTATAAAAGAGCTATTGTAAAACTAGCACCTGAAGATTCAATTACTTTATTCGAGGAAGAGTAAGAAATTCGGTACGCTTAAAATTATTAGACGTTCTTAAATATTAAATAAATATATGGCAATTCGTCTGTATAGGGCTTACAGCCCCGGCACACGTTCTAAATCTGTGTCATACTTTGATGACCTATCACAAGTCAAACCCCAACGCGCTTTAACAACCGGTAAAAAAGCCTGTGGTGGGCGAAATAATCGAGGGATTATTACGGTTAAAGGACGTGGTGGTGGCCACAAAAGAAAATACCGTATTATTGATTTTCATAGAAAATCTACAATTACAGCAAAAGTTGCTAGTATTGAGTACGATCCAAATAGAAACGCACGCATCGCATTATTAAACTATCAAGATGGTTCAAAAAAGTACGTTATTTCTCCACGTTCTTTAAAGGTTGGGATGGAACTCCAGTCTGGTCCTAATGTACCTATTGAAGTTGGTAACGCAATGCCATTAGAATTTATACCGCTAGGTAGTATTATCCACAATGTTGAATTAACTCTTGGTAAGGGTGGCCAAATTGCTCGCGCTGCCGGCACTTATGCACAACTAATTGCAAAAGAAGGTGATTTTGTAACATTAAAATTACCGTCGAATGAAGTTCGATTAGTTAGTAAAAGATGTTATGCAACATTAGGGCAGGTAGGTAACGTTGATAGCATTAACATTACTCTTGGTAAAGCTGGTAGAAGTCGCTGGCTTGGTAAAAAACCAAAAGTTCGTGGTGTTGTACAAAACCCAATTGATCACCCGCACGGTGGTGGTGAAGGCCGATCTCCAATTGGTCGCCCGAGACCTGTAACGCCTTGGGGTAAACCTGCTTTAGGTATTAAGACAAGAAAACAAACGAAAGCTAGTAGTAAATATATATTACGTTCGCGCCGTTAAATACTTATTAAATACATTTAAAAATTATTACTTAATATGCCACGTTCCTTAAAAAAAGGGCCATTTGTCGCTTCTCAAGTTTTTGAGCAAGTTGAAAAAATGAACGCCAGCGGGAAAAAGGATATTATAAAAACTTGGTCTCGTTCAACAACGATTCTTCCAAACATGATTGGACATACATTTGCTGTGTACAATGGGCGTCAGCACTTACCTGTCTTTGTATCTGATCAAATGATTGGCCACAAACTTGGTGAATTTGCTCCTACTAGAACGTTCCGCTCACATGTAAAAAAAGATAAAAAAGGAAAACGTTAATCAAAAGGTATGGAAAACAAAGTTTTGCAAAAAAATGAAGTTCGAGCAGTTTCGAAGTACATACGAATGTCACCTTCGAAAATTCGCCGTGTCCTTAGGGAAATTCAAGGTAAAACATACGCAGAAGCCTTAACTTTATTAGAGTTTATGCCTTATGCTTCCTGCGCCCCAATTATTAAAGTTTTACGTTCTGCGACAGCGAACGCTAAAAATAATTTTGGGTTTGATGAAAAAACAATAGTAATCAAATCAGCTTTTGCCGACCAAGGGCCTACAATGAAAAGGTTCCGCCCAAGAGCTCAAGGTAGAGCTTATAAAATACAAAAACAAACATCTCACATCACTATTGTGGTGGGAAACTAAAAAATTTAAAAAATTTGACGAGGATTTAGTTCGTGGGACAAAAAACACATCCAACCGGATTTAGAACAGGTGTTTATAAAGCACATAATGCAACGTGGTTTGCAAATTACGGTGCTTATAGCGAAGTTCTAAAAGAAGATTACAAAATAAGACAATTTTTTGAAAAAAAGTTCGAGTCAATTTATAGTAAAGCAGGAATCGCTAAGCTAGAAATTCAACGTAAGGTAAACCAAATTGAATTAATTATTCATGCGGCTCGCCCTAAAGCTCTTACAGCTGATTCGGATACAAGTTTAATTACAACATTACAAAACGATCTTAAGTCGTTAGTAACCGATTCAAAACAAATTCGTGTGAAAGTTGTACAACTTTACAAGAGTGAGAATGAGAGTTCTTTAGTAGCAAGATCGATCGCGGACCAACTTGAAAAACGTGTTGCTTTTAGAAAAGCAATTCGCCAAACAACACAGCTATTGCAAAAAAACGGTGTTAAAGGGTTCAAGATACAAGTGGCTGGCCGCTTAAATGGTGCAGAAATTGCACGTGCTGAATGGGCACGTGAAGGTCGAGTACCACTTCAAACTATTAGAGCAGATATTAGTTATGCGACACATCGCGCTAATACAATATATGGTGTTCTAGGGATTAAAGTTTGGATCTTTAATAAAGAAATCTTTTAATAAAACGTATACAGAGGTTTAGTATGTTACTACCGAAAAGAACAAAATTTCGTAGACAACACCGTGGTCGCCTTAGAGGCGTTTCAAAGGCAAATACAATTGTATTTGGAGACTACGGTCTACAAGCGTTAGAGCCTGTTTGGCTAACGTCAAGACAAATTGAGGCAACGCGACGTAGTATTACAAGATACGTACGTCGTACAGGTAAAATTTGGATTCGAATTTTTCCAGATAAGCCAATTACAGAGCGTGCAGCAGAATCTAGAATGGGTTCGGGTAAAGGTACAGTTGCTTACTGGGTAGCTGTAGTAAAACCAGGCGCTGTACTTTTTGAAATTAACGGGTTAAATAAAGAAATGGCGTATAAAGTTTTAAAGCTTGCTTCTTATAAGCTTCCAATTAAAACGAAAATCCTAGAAAAAGTTTAAACTGTAAATTTTATTGTGCGATTTTTATAAACACAAGAAATTATGACCGCTAAAGAAAAAATAGGTATCGTTGTAAGCGACAAGATGAAGGATACTCGAATTGTTGCTGTAAATGATCGTATTATGCATAAACGATACAAAAAAGTTGTTACAAGAACTAAACGATATGCAGTACATGATTCCACTTGCAACGCATCCGTTGGGGATCAAGTACGTATTCGTGAAACTAAACCAATTAGTAAAACAAAAAATTGGATCTTAATTAATGTTTTAAGAAAATCAGTAACGTAAAAAAATGATACAACCACAAACATGTTTGAAAGTTGCCGATAATAGTGGTGCAAAAAAGTTAATGTGTATTCGAGTTCTTGGCAGTAATCGAAGATATGGTCATGTTGGGGACGTTATTATTGGTGTTGTTAAAGATGCAACGCCAAATCTTACAGTAAAACGTTCCGACGTTGTTCGAGCTGTAATTGTTCGAACAAAGCAATCTGTTCGCCGTAAAGATGGTTCTCGTTTAAGATTCGATGATAACGCATCTGTCATTATCAATAAAGAAAATAATCCTCGTGGTACCCGTGTTTTTGGTCCGATTGCTCGTGAACTAAAAGAAAAAGGTTTTACTAAGATTGTTTCTCTAGCACCTGAAGTTCTTTAATGGCAGGTGTAAGATTACAAAGTGATATCGACTAACTATGAAATTAGATTTAAAGAATTTATATAAAACAAAAATCGTCCCCTCTCTGATTGAAGAGTTCGGTTACAAAAATATAGAGCAAGTACCTAAACTTGTTAAGATATCAGTAAATCGTGGAATCGGGGAAGCATCAAAAAATTCGAAAGAATTAGATGCCAGTGTTGATGAGCTGAGCCTAATGGTTGGTCAACAGCCTATCGTAAATAAGGCGCGTAAATCGGTTGCAGGATTTAAAATCCGAGATGGTATGTCAATTGGGGCCTCTGTTACTTTACGTAAAGAACAAATGTATACGTTTTTAACTAAACTGATCCATATTGTTTTACCACGAATTAGAGACTTTAGAGGAATTAGCCCTAATGGGTTTGATGGGCGTGGTAATTATAATTTAGGGTTAAAAGAACAGTTAATTTTTCCAGAAATTTCCTATGATGACGTAACTGAAATCAGAGGTTTAGACATTTCAATCGTAACAACAGCAAAAACCGACGAAGAAGCCCGTGCTTTATTAAAATCGTTTGGTATGCCATTTACTTCCTCTTAAATTTTAATTGTCTAATATATCTTGAAAATATGACTACTGATACTATTGCTGATATGCTTACGCGAATTCGAAATGCGAATTTAGCAAAGCATCAAATTGTTCAGATACCTTCCACAAAAGTAACAAGGAACATTGCACAAGTTTTGTTTGCAGAAGGTTTAATTGATTCTTTTGAAGAATTAAAAAATGGGTTAAAAAGTTCTATTCTTGTATCACTTAAATACAAAGGAAAAGACAGAAAGCCCTGTATTGAAAAAATCCAACGTATAAGTAAACCAGGTCTTCGAGTTTATAGTGGTGCAAAAAAGATGCCTAGAATTTTAGGTGGTTTTGGAACTGCTATTGTTTCTACGTCTCGTGGGTTAATGACGGATCAACAAGCTCGTAAAGAGGGTGTTGGTGGCGAGCTCTTATGTTATATTTGGTAATTGATTTAATAAAATATGTCTCGTATTGGAAAACTAAGCATAAATATACCTGAAAAGGTTAAAGTAAAACTTGATGGGCAAAAGATTTTAGTAGACGGCCCAAAAGGAAGTCTTTCTAGAATATTACCTTCATTAGTTTGTTGTTCATTAGATGAACAAAGTAATTCATTAGTTATTGAAAAAACTCAAAACACGAAATTATCGCAAGCGCTTTATGGTCTTTCACGAACATTAGTTGCAAATATGGTGACAGGTGTTTCTTTAGGTTTTGAAAAAAGACTCCAAATAACTGGAGTTGGTTATCGAGCACAACTTGACGGTAAAGATCTTGTTTTAAACATGGGTTATAGTCACCCAGTGAAAATGATTACTCCTAGTGAGTTAGCTGTCAAAGTTGAAAGCCCAACAAGCGTTGTTGTTACTGGCATGCAAAAAGACCTTGTTGGTGAATTTGCTGCTAAAATTCGCGCTGTGCGTCCACCAGAACCTTATAAAGGTAAGGGTATCGCATATGAAGGCGAAGTTATAAGACGTAAAGCCGGTAAAACTGGTAAATAAATTTAATAATAACGTACTGTTTTTTTTAATTTTTAATATGTGTCCTAAAAAAATAGTTAAACCAAAATCAGAATGGTCTGAGCGTGTTGTAGCAATTGAACGCGTTACAAAGGTTGTAAAAGGTGGTAAAAAAATGAGTTTCCGTGCAATTATTGTAGTTGGAAATGAACAAGGTAAAGTTGGTGTTGGTGTTGGTAAAGCTGGTGATGTTATTACTGCCGTACGAAAAGGAGTAACAGATGGTAAAAAACATATAATCACAGTTCCTCTAACAAGTTCAAATTCGATCCCACACCCAACAAGTGGTCGTTTTGGTGCAGCAAAACTTATTTTACGTCCATCAGCACCAGGTTCTGGTGTAATTGCTGGAAGTTCAATACGCACAGTGCTCGAATTAGCAGGTATTAAAAATATTTTATCTAAGCAATTAGGTTCAAATAATCTTTTAAATAATGCGCGAGCAACAATTGATGGCTTAAGTACATTAAAAACGTACAACGCTTAAAATCCTCGTACTTTAAGATATGGTTCTCTCAGAAACAATAAGTCTTTTACAAAAAAAGATTCTTAAAATTTTTGGTCTGTTACTTCTTATTCGGTTAGGGCTTTATATCCCAGTACCGAATGTAGATCTTGATATCTTTTCGCAAACACAAGGAACGAACCCAATATTTGGGATAGCAAAAAACTTAACAGGAAGTTCATTTCTTGGTATTGGCTCCTTAGGGATTCTACCCTATATTAACTCTTCTATTGTAATTCAACTATTAACCCCTATTTTACCGGCATTAGAGCGTTTACAGAAAGAAGAAGGGGAGTTAGGCAGACAACAAATTAGTAAATATACAAGATATTTAACTTTTGGTTGGGCTCTTATACTAAGCACTGGTATTGCAATTTTTTTTGTTAAACCTGTTGTCTTTAATTGGAGTTTTGTATTAGCGCTAAAAATTATTTTATCGTTAACTACAGGTTCCATGCTTTCTATGTGGTTCGCAGAATTAATAACAAATGAAAAGTTGGGCAACGGATCCTCAATGATTATTTTCATTAATATTATTGGTGGTTTACCTGCAAATTTTAGTAATGTTTCACAATCAGCAGAAGGGTCTTCAATGGCAAGTAATGTTCTGTTATTAGCCTTTGCCTATCTAGTTTATCTAGTTATTGTTTCTATTATTGTTTTAGTACAAGATTCGTACAAGAAAATTAATATTGTTTCTGCTCGACAGTTAAATTTTAATGCCGCAGATAACAACCCAGAAACCTCGTTAAAAAATAGCTATATTCCTATTAAATTAAATCAAGGGGGTATTATGCCTCTTGTTTTTAGTACAACAATAGCTACGTTTTTGTTTTATCCACTACAGATAGCTATCACTAAGATTTTTACTGTCGGTGGTGCCTCATTAACAAATGTTTTAACATTTTTCTCATTTGGGTTGAATATTGTTCTTGTAGTTTTTTTTAGTAGTTTTTATGCACTACTTGTGTTAAAACCAAAAGATTTATCAGACAATTTAACTAAAATGGCTTATAACGTGCCCGGTTTAAAACAGGGTAAAGAAACAAGCCAGTATCTTGAAAGGGTTATCAGTCGCCTCGCCTTCATGGGTGGCATCTTTTTAGCTTTTTTAGCATTTTTTCCATTTTTAGTAGGGAATTTATTTCAATTCAATCTTTTTAAAAATTTAACATCTTTGATAATCCTAATCGGTGTTATTACAGATGTCTCTTCTCAAATACGAGGATTTTTAGTTTCTCAAAATTATGAGAGTTTTTAAAAGACGTAGACTTTTCCTTTACCTTACAGTAGCATAATCATATATGATATAGCTTTTTACTAGGTATCTAGGACCTGCTAAATCGACGTAGATTCTTTTTAGATCTACAACGTACACCGATACTTATAAGTACAAATTATGAAAGTAGTAAGCTCAATAGGCAACTTGAAAAATCGGTCGAAAGACTGCCAGGTTGTAAAGCGTCGTGGGCGTATTTATCTTATTTGCAAGAGTGACCCCCGACTTAAAGTTCGACAAGGTCGAGCAAAAATGAAACGTAAATAAAATATTTAGTTACTAAATGGCACGTATTTCAGGAGTAGACCTTCCGCGTAATAAGCGGATTGAAATTGGATTAACGTATGTGTTTGGAATCGGAAATACAAGTGCAAAAGACATTGTAAAACACGCTAATGTGGATCCCAGCACAAAATGTGGTGAGTTAACGGATGAACAAATCACAAGTATAAGAGCAATAATCGATAACGATTACCAGACTGAAGGTGATTTACGTCGTTTTGTTTCTCAAAACTTAAAGCGTTTGACAGATATTGGATCTGCAAAAGGTCGTCGTCACCGTGTAGGTTTACCCGTTCGCGGACAAAGAACCAAAACGAATGCCCGAACACGTAAAGGGAAAATTAAGATTCCTGTTACAAAGAAGAAATAAACATTTTAAGGCAATATAGCTTAATATGGTCAAACAAACAAAACGATTTTCTGGTAAAAAATCAAAAAAAACAATAACTAGTGGGGTTGTTCACATTAAATCAACGTTTAACAACACTATTGTAAATATTACTGATAAGCAAGGAAACACACTATTCTGGGCTTCGGCTGGTGGTAGTGGGTTTAAAGGTGCTAAAAAAGGCACGCCTTTTGCTGCACAATCGGCAGCAGAACAAGTAGCAACAAACGCTTACGAACAAGGTATGCGTCAAGCAGAAGTAGTAGTAAGTGGCCCTGGAAGTGGTCGTGAAACAGCTATTCGTGCTTTACAAGGTTGTGGTTTACAAATTTTAGTTATTAAAGATATTACACCAGTACCACATAACGGTTGCCGTCCTCCAAAAAAGAGACGCGTTTAATCTAGTGGGTGTAATAATTCAAATGTAAAGTTATTCAAAATCTTAGATCTTTCATTTAAGTCATGTTTCAAGTTCAGTGCCTAGAATCGAAAACAAAATCATCAACGGAATTGTATTCTAAGTATTCTATTGGCCCCTTTATTAAAGGGCAAAGTACGACTGTAGGAAATGCACTACGCCGTGTTCTTTTATCAAATTTACAAGGCATCGCTATTACTGGCGTTCGTATCACAGGAATTGATCATGAATTTTCGACGATTCCTAATGTTAAGGAAGATGTTGTGGATATTTTACTTAACTTAAAACAAATTATTTTTACGGGCGACGTTGCAGAACCAACGTTAGTTCGGTTACGCGCAAAAGATGCTGGCATTATAACTGCAAGTAATATAGAGTTACCAGACTCAATAGGTCTTGTAGATTCACGCCAATATATAGCGACAGTAACTGGTAAAAGTAATTTAGAAATGGAATTACTAATTGCTCGCGGGCAAAACTATATCACAAGTGGAAAAATTGGTTCAATAATACCAACTAGTTTTTTAGCTGTTGATGCGGTTTTTATGCCTGTAACAAAGGTAAACTTTTTCGTTGAAACTTCACGAAATAATTCTTCGTCGGAATTAGAGAGTTTAATGTTAGAAATTTGGACAAATGGTAGTATTAAACCTTCGGCAGCACTAAGTGCGTCTGCTGAAATTTTAGAAAATACCTTCGGTTTATTAAAAATCACCGAACCACCAACAACATTAGAGCAATCTATTCAAACACCACTACTCGAAGAAAAGGATGAGCATTTAGAAAAGGTTTTTATTGAAGAATTAGAACTTTCTGTAAGGGCCTATAACTGTTTAAAGCGCGCTAATGTTCATACTTTATCTGACCTGTTAGAATATTCTTCTGAAGATTTATTAGAATTTAAAAATTTTGGTCAAAAATCTGCTGATGAGGTTTGTGAAAATCTAAAAAAACGATTTAACATGGATCTTCGAAAGTAAAAAAACCAAAAATTAAACGACTGTTAAAAGGCAAGATTCGACGTAATATATTTACTCGATATAATCTTTGAACTTAATAGAACATTTTAAGAAAATAAACGACTGCAAAAACTAAATTATGTCTTTATCAGCTTCAGAAACGAAGTCGGCTTATTTTGGGATAGGGCGTAGAAAAACCTCCGTAGCTAAAGTTATACTAGTTCCGGGAACTGGTTCAATGGTAGTTAATCACAAACAAGGAGACGCATATCTGCAATTTAATTCTCAGTATATTAACGCATCAAAATTTCCGTTAACTACATTAGGTTTGGAAAATAACTATGATATTTATGTGAATACTCATGGTGGTGGTTTAAGAGGCCAAGCAGATGCGATAAAATTAGGGGTTGCCCGCGCATTATGTTACATGTCTTCGGAAAATAGAGCATCTTTAAAAGCAGAAGGGTTATTAACTCGTGATGCTCGTCGTAAAGAAAGAAAGAAATACGGATTAAAGAAAGCTAGAAAAGCTCCGCAGTTTTCTAAGCGTTAATAAAAGAATAGAAATAAAATGCCTAAGTCAACAAATCATCCTACTTGGTACCCTAATGCAAAAGTTTATTGCGATGGGCAGTTAATTATGAAAATTGGATCGACGAAGCCACGATTAAATGTTGATATTTGGTCTGGGAATCATCCATTTTATACTGGTTCTCAAAAAATTCTCGATACAGAAGGTCGAGTAGAGCGTTTTATGAGAAAATACGGTATTGAAAACACAACTGAATAAAATTTTTATATGCCAACAATACAACAATTAGTAAAATTTGAGAGGGTAGCGCAGAAAAAAAAGACAAAAGCACCTGCGCTAAAATCTTGCCCGCAACGACGTGGTGTATGTACTCGTGTATATACACAAACACCAAAAAAACCAAACTCGGCTTTACGTAAAGTTGCCCGTGTAAGATTAACGTCTGGGTTCGAAGTTACAGCGTATATTCCAGGTATTGGACACAACATCCAAGAGCATTCCGTTGTACTAATTCGCGGTGGACGTGTGAAAGATCTACCCGGGTGTCGTTATCACGTTGTTCGTGGTACACTTGATGCCGCAGGAGTAAAAGATCGTAGACAAAGTCGATCGAAGTACGGTGGTAAAAAACCGAAAGCTAGTGATTAATATCACTCATAAATAAACTCAAAATTACAGGGAAAAGAATTATGTCTCGTAGAAGTAGAGCACAACGAACAATAGCAGAACCGGACCCGATTTACAACAGTCGTTTAGTTACGTTACTTGTATCTCGAATACTGCAATCTGGAAAAAAATCACTTGCTCAAAAAATTGTATATCAAGCTTTAGAAATTATTTCCACAAAAACGGACGAAAACCCGGTTTTAGTTCTTGAGAAAGCAGTAAAAAATGTTACACCTGCTGTTGAAGTAAAATCTCGACGTGTTGGTGGTTCCACTTATCAAGTTCCAATTGCTATTAGAGCTTACAGAGGTACGAACGTATCTTTAAAGTGGATAACAGAATTTGCTCGAGCACGTGCTGGTAAAAGCATGGCTATGAAGCTATCTAATGAAATTATGGATGCAGCTCGAGAAGCTGGTAACAGCATAAGAAGAAAAGAACAAACACATAAAATGGCAGAAGCTAATAAAGCATTTGCCCACTTCCGTTATTAACTAGCTTTCAATAAATCTAGTTATCGTTCGGTAATTCGCCAAAAGTATTTCAGATTTTATAAAAAAATTAAAAGACGACTAATTAAAATATTCATATGGCACGCGAAAAGTTCGAAAGATCAAAACCACACATTAACATCGGTACTATTGGTCACGTAGATCACGGTAAAACAACACTTACAGCAGCAATTTCAGCAACATTAGCAATTCATAACGAAAGTGCTACTAAGAAGTTTGATGAAATCGATTCTGCGCCAGAAGAAAAAGCACGTGGTATTACAATTAATACTGCTCACGTAGAGTACGAAACGGCAGACCGTCACTACGCTCACGTTGATTGTCCCGGCCACGCGGATTATGTAAAAAACATGATTACAGGTGCTGCACAAATGGACGGTGGTATCTTAGTAGTTTCTGCTGCAGATGGACCTATGCCACAAACACGTGAGCACATTCTTCTTGCTAAGCAAGTAGGTGTACCTTACTTAGTTATTTTCTTAAACAAAGCTGACCAAGTAGACGATGAGGAATTACTTGAACTAGTACAATTAGAAGTTCAAGAACTTTTAGACAGTTACGATTTCCCAGGTGATGAAATTCCATTTGTTTGTGGTTCTGCTTTACTAGCATTACAAGCGGTTGAATCTGGTCCAAAGCCACGAGGTGAAGACAAATGGGTTGACCTTATTTATGATTTAATGGACGCCGTGGATAGCTATATCCCAACACCTGAGCGTGATACAGAAAAGACGTTCTTAATGGCTATTGAGGATGTATTCTCAATTACAGGTCGAGGAACTGTTGCTACGGGTCGTATTGAAAGAGGTATGGTTTCAGTCGGCGATGCCGTTGAATTAGTTGGTTTAAAAGAAACAAAAGCAACTACTGTTACAGGAATTGAGATGTTCCAAAAAACATTAGACCAAGGTATGGCTGGTGATAATGTAGGTATCCTTATCCGAGGTATCCAAAAAACTGAAATTGAAAGAGGTATGGTTCTAGCCCTACCTGGATCAATTACACCACACAAAAAGTTTGAAGCCGAAGTTTATATTTTAAACAAAGATGAAGGTGGTCGACACACTCCTTTCTTCACAGGTTACCGCCCACAATTCTATGTTCGAACAACAGATGTTACAGGCACAATCATCCAGTTTACTGGAGACGATGGTAGTATTGCAGAAATGGTAATGCCTGGTGATAGAATTAAGATGACTGCTGAACTTATTAACCCAATTGCTATTGAGCAGGGTATGCGTTTTGCTATTCGTGAAGGTGGTCGTACAGTAGGTGCTGGAGTAGTATCAAAAATTATTGAATAAATATAGCTAAATGAGCGCACTACAATTGCAAAAGCTTCGTATTAGTTTAAAAGCTTATGAATCAAATCTTTTAGATAATTCGTGCAGTAAAATTATCGATGCTGTAAAAGCTAGTGGAATTGAAGCAATCGGACCAATTCCTTTACCTACAAAAATTCGAAGATACTGTGTTTTAACATCACCACATGTTAATAAAGATGCCCGCGAGCATTTTGAAATACGTACACATAAACGTATTATTGATGTTTGTAAACCATCTGACAGTACATTAGAAAACCTTCGAAATTTAGATATTTCGGCAGGTGTTGATGTAGAAGTAAAAAGCTTTTAAGTTAGTTATTAGTCACGAAATGCG
>Ga0115099_10300387_pt1 | contig 13201 bp, 9 predicted proteins | sample MBTome_FD_89017 | JGI IMG/M metagenome (GOLD analysis project Ga0115099, IMG submission 89017) | Marine eukaryotic communities from Pacific Ocean to study complex ecological interactions - MBTS_20Mar14_M2_3um Metatranscriptome... | ecosystem: Environmental > Aquatic > Marine > Oceanic | place... | reverse complement strand
TAATTATCTAAATTAACATTTTAGTATTATATAACATACAATAGAAAAATTAATTTATTAATAATGTAAAATTTTTATGGCATTAAGAACAAGATTAGGTGAAATTTTACGCCCATTAAATGCGGAATATGGTAAAGTAGCACCCGGTTGGGGAACAACTCCAATTATGGGAGTGGTAATGGTACTATTTTTAGTATTTTTATTAATTATTTTACAAATCTACAACTCATCTCTAATTATCGAAAATGTTGATGTAGATTGGGCAAATGGTATTGTTTAATCTCAATACCGTAATAGAATAATTTTAAAGGTTTAAAACCTTTAAAATTATTTTAAAATTCTAACAACTGAAATTCAATTTTCAAAAATATATAAGTCTATGGATATTATAAGTCTAGGTTGGGCAGGTTTAATGACAATGTTTACTTTTACGTTAGCATTGGTAGTTTGGGCCCGAAATGGTTTTTAAAGATTGGAACTTTGTAAACCTTAAAAATTTTTAAATATTATATTATGTCATTAGTTCTAAAAATTTTCCCATTTGCAAGTCCAGAAATTGTTACAACAGCTGTAACATGTTTCTTTATGGTATTATTCGGTCTTTCTTTAGGCTTTGCATTATTAAAAGTGCAAGGTGAATAATACAATATTTAATAATAATATTACTATATATTATTATTAAATATTTAAAATTATTTCGTTGAATTTATGTGACTATAGCGTCTTCAAAATTTCTTTTCTTACTTAAATTAAATTAATTAATTCCATTTTTACCGGCATTAATACTCTCAGTTAATGATTGTAAAATTAATTTAATAGAACCAACTGCATCATCGTTTCCAGGAATTGGAATGTCCACTAAATCAGGGTCACAATTAGTATCTAAAATTGAAACAACTGGGATTCCTAACTTTTGACATTCGCGAATTGCTGTCATTTCACGTTTTTGATCAATAACAATTGCAACATCTGGTACTCGTTGCATGTCTTTAATTCCGTTTAAATTCTTACGTAACTTTTCTAATTCTTTTCGACGCAATGAAGCTTCTTTTTTTTGGTAATAGGTTAAAAACTTCGTCAGCTTCTTCTTGTTCTAAAGTTTTTAAACGTTCAATTCGTTCTTTTAATGTTACCCAGTTTGTTAGCATACCGCCTAACCAACGATGGTTTACGTAATATGAATCACAACGTTTTGCTTCTTGAGCAATTAAAGCACTTGCTTGACGTTTTGTACCAATAAATAGAAATGTTTGACCTTTTGCAGCAGCTGATTGTAAATACGAATTAGCTTCTTTTAATAATTGAGCAGATTGAACTAAATCTAAAATATGAATATTATTTCGTTCCGTATAAATATAAGGAAACATTTTTGGATTCCAACGATAAGCTTTATGTCCAAAATGAACACCTGCTTCTAGTAATTGGGCTAAACTGATTTCAGCCATAAATTTAAATAACTCCGTAAAATAAATAAATTGAGATTTTATTGACGATTTGAGAATATTCACCATTAATAAATAAATTAATGATGAATATTTTGAAGTCAAATTAAGAGATAACAAAATCATATTAACAGACACTGACAATTACCGTCTAGTTTTTAATATTATTTTTTGTTTGTTCTAATGTTAATTCTGTATTTAAAGAAGTGGAAACAGGTTTTTTAAAATAATTTGTATATACAGGTGAACCTGTACCAGCTGGCATTAAATGACCCGTAACAATATTTTCTTTTAAACCTCTTAACCAATCAATACGTCCTTCAATGGCAGCTTTTGTTAGAACACGTGTTGTCTCTTGGAAACTTGCTGCTGAAATAAAACTTGGATTGTTTAATGCTGCTTTCGTAATACCTAATAATAAAGGAACATATAATGCAGTCTGTTTTTTACGAGCTTGCGCAATTTCGTTAATATATTTAATATGATACAGATCAACAACTTCATGTGGTAATAACGCTGTGTTACCTTGATAGGTAATTAATACCTTAGTAGTCATCTGTTTAATAATTACTTCAATATGTTTATCGGAAATTCCAACTCCTTGAGATTTGTAAACAGATTGAACAGAGTTTAAAATTAATGATTGAACTTTTTTGAAACTTCTATAACTCGCTTCGTAATTGCTTAGTAATCGATACGAATTTAAAACTAATTCCTTTTCGCATAATAAGCTTTTCTTTAACCCATAATAATTAAAGTAAACTTTTAATAAATTGTGAGGATTTATTTTTTCATTTTCTTTAATGGTTGTTCCTAGTTTTCTAAATTCAAAATAGGAATCAAGACTTGTTGTTTGAGTAAGTAAGTTTTTTTTCTGATTTAAAGGAAGATTTTTACTTGCTTGTCTCTTTTTTCGTGCTTCTAAAAGTTGTTCAACCCTTGGTAAACCTTGAACAATATCGCCTGTAATTTCTTTTTCAAAATTTAACAATCCAATCGTTTGGCCATCTTCAATAAATTCCCCATTTTTACAAAAAACACTATTTACTTCTTGATCAAAATAATCATCAGTAATCGCATGAATACCACCCGTTGCGCTCGCTGTATATTTATGTGAATTTAATACCATTCCTAACTTTAACGCAGATGGTTCATTTGTGATTTGTTTTAAAGGATTTTTTCGTAAATCCGAGCTTTTTGTAAAGAATAATGATCGTAATTCTGGCGGTTTTTTATAGTTTTCTACGTCTTTTTGACGATATCCTTTCATACCAAACCATTTTGGGAAACCCTTTTTTCTTTTTCTATTCCAATTTTTAAGAAATTTTCTTGCTCCCATTGATGGCTGATAAGTAGGAACATTTGTTGTTTTTGATAGTTTATCCGAAATTGAAAAAATATGTAACGGTCGAATTAGAACACTACTAAATAATTTCCCATTCTTTTTAATAAACATTTTATTAAATTTCAGAACTCTATCTTGGCATCGTGTACGTTGTTTCGCTAAGCCTTTCGTAATATCATAATAATTTAAAGAAATTTTCCTTTGTGTTGTAGTTGGTAAATCTGATTCGACGTTATTAACAAATACTGGTTTATATTGCAAATCGGTTTTTAACATAAAATCTTCATTTTTACAATTTGGGAAGAAATATGGCCGACCTTTTTGAATGGTAACCATGTTACCATTATCCATTAAAATTTTTCCAGTATAATTTACATTAATATCATTAATTAATAAACTATCAATAGTTTTATTTTTAATAAATTCTTTCGGAACTGTCATACAATCATCATTTGAGATCAGACAAATTTCTTTATAATCTTGACTTTTTGACTTAAATTGAACAATTTCTTTCGCGGATGGAATAACCGCTTCGAGATATCCCAATATTGTGTAGATATCAATGAATTGTTTTGATTGTACTAATAAAGAGGATTGAATATTTTTATATCGTAAATATGGTACAATATACTGATTTAAATTCGCTTTTCTATCAATTAATAATTCTGTTGTATTTTGTTCAGGATTTGAACGCAATTCAATTTTGCTTTGATTCTTTACAGCATCTGGCATGCTTATCTGTAATGTATTAGTTGCTAAATTAATAGAATCAAAATGTTTGATGAATTGTGTAGAATTATAACAGTAGTATAAATTATCTTTTAAATTAAATGGTAAAGTTGATAATGAAGTGTTTTTTTGCTTTTCGCTATTTACATATGGAATTTCATAAATTGTTAATGGGCGAATAATTAATTGTTCATTTCCTTTTGTTCCAATATATTCACATAGGGAAGGCTGTAGAATTTTAATACTATCTAGTAAGACTTCGCCAGGGTAAAAAACCTTATTTTTTAATTTATTAAAATGTTTTCCTTTATAAACAGATCCACACTGAATCGAAATTTCTTGTGTGGTTTTATTGTTTTGTAGAATTTTAATACTTCCTTCAGTTTTTGAAAAAAGACCCGGAATAATCTCAAAATTTTCTGAAATAAAGTTTCCATTTTCAACGAGTAGAATACTATTCTCACAATCTAATTTATACGTTTCTTCGGGTAACCAAATTATAGAACGATGAACAAATCGTTTTGTCTGTGCTAAAGTTGTATAAAGAAATTGGTTTCTTTTGATTGGTTCAATTGGTAAAAAATAGGATACTGTTGAACCTTTAAAACAAGATTCAAGATTTATTCGATAATCATAATAACCTGAACCACCCGTCTTCGTAAGATAATCATTTGTAATGAGTGAACCAAAATTTTGATTTTTTAAGGGAGAAATAATGATTTTAGAATCAACTTCCATTAAATTCACAAAATATTTTAATGTTTTAGTATTTAGAATGTAATTTTGGTTTTCAATACTTTCTGATAATTTTTTAATTGTTGTATCTTCTAGTGTCCAAGATGTTTTTAATAAAAGTTGTAAAATACGTCGAAATAGATTGGTTTCTTTATTAACACGCCCTGTAAAACCTGGGAAATCATTGACTAATTTTGTTCGAAATACATAACTGTTTTTATTAATTTTATAATCATTCGATAAATTTAGAAAAGAACTCATTGGAGCTTTATATACTTGTCCAGATAAGATCCATAATAACTTTGTTTGATTAATTAAATTTCGTTTTGTTTTTAAATGAGGAATAAAAACTTCTCCTGAACTAGTACTTAAAACAGGTTTTATTTCAGTTCGCGTTTGTTTTTCGTCATCCACCAATTCCGCTAAAATTGCATTTTTTTGCACATATTGATTATTTTTATAAAAAATAATTGTATTACGAAACAGTTCTAATTTAACAGGTTCTTGGTTTTTTTGTTCAGGAATTAATAATAAAGATCCGGCATTTTTTGTTAATAATACATCCTCACCTCGGGTTGTTCTAACTGGTAATCGTTTTAGTCGTTTTGAAAATTTAAGAATCCCACTAATTGGACTGCGAATTTTTCCTTTAATTTCCGATGTAAAAATACCTCCTGTATGGAATGTTCGCATGGTTAATTGAGTACCAGGTTCTCCAATAGATTGACCAGCAATAATTCCTATCGCTTCACCCACATCAATTAAATTTTCTGTGGCTAAATCCCAACCATAACATTTTTGACAAATTGATCGATATAAACTACATGTTAAAGGTGAACGAATGTAAAAACTTTTAATATTTTTTTGTTTTAATGTCCGTATTAATTCTGGAGTAATTTGTGTATTGATTTCAGCAATTAATTCATTTGTTTGAGAATCATAAATTGGTTTATTAACTAATCGTCCTAAAATTTTGTCATAAACTGAATTTTTGATTTGTGGTTTATTTTCAATAATACAAGAATGTGGTGTTAAACAATCTTTCTCACGGATTATAATATCTTGTGCTACATCAATTAATCGACGCGTTAAATAACCAGAATTGGCCGTTTTTAAGGCGGTATCAATAATGCCCTTTCGTGCGCCATACCCTGACATTAAATAGTCGGTAATTGTTAAACCTTCACGGAAATTTTTCTTAATTGGTAGTTGCAGAATTTCACCACTAGGATCAGACATTAATCCACGCATACCGACTAATTGTCGTACTTGTGATAAATTTCCTCGTGCACCAGAGAATGCCATGATATACACAGAATTTAACGGATCATAATTCTTAAAATAAGAAACAACTTCGTCTTTTAATGATTCACTCGTTAAGTTCCAAGTATCAATAATTTTTTGAAACCTTTCAACATCTGTAATTTTTCCTTAGCATGCAATTTATCGGAACTTTGGATTTCTTGATTTGCGATTTGTAATAATAAATTTTTGTTAAAAGGAACTTTTAAATCTTCAATACTAATCGAAATTCCAGCTTTACTCGCATATTTAAAACCTAAATATTTTAATTCATCTGCTAATGAACAAGCTTGCATTGAATCATATTTCGTAAAGCTCCATGCGAGTAATTGTTTAAGTTGTTTTTTACTAATTAATGTGTTTTGATATGTGTAATTTTTCATAAAAATCTTCTGGTTTTATTTGAATTAACATAAATTATTTAAGATAAAAGATTTAATGTACGTTGTACTGTATGGTTAAAAATTACTCTTCCTGTTGTTGTTTGTAAGTATTGAACAATGTTATTTCCTAGGCTATCTTTTCGAATTTGCATATTTTCATAACACTCAATATAACTTCCATCATTTAATTGAACCTTTTTAACGAAATTACTAGGCTCGATCAATTGATCATTGTAACGTACCCAAATTAAAGTATGTAATTCAATTTGATCTTGATGGTAAGCTAAAAGAACATCGTCGAGATTTGCAAAGTAATGATTTGATCCTAATAAACCTTTAATATTTGAGACAGTTAAATAATAACACCCTAATACCATATCTTGACTCGGTAAAATGATTGGTTCACCGTTTGCAGGCGATAAAAAATTATATGGAGCTAACATTAACATGTAGCATTCCGATTGAGACTCTAATGACAATGGAATATGAACAGCCATTTGATCTCCATCAAAGTCAGCATTAAACGCTGAACAAACTAATGGGTGAAGTTTAATAGCTCGACCTTGAACTAAAACTGGCTCAAACGCTTGAATTCCTAATCTATGTAAAGTAGGGGCTCGATTTAAGAAAATCGGATGATTAACCAAAACTTTTTCTAATACTGAGTTAATACTAGGTTCTTTTTGTTCTATTAAATTTCTTGCGATTTTCATATTACTGGCTAACCCTTGATTAATCATTTCACGAATAACAAAGGGTTGAAATAGTTCCATTGCCATTTCATATGGTAGTCCACATTGATTTAATTTTAAACTTGGACCAACTACAATTACGGAACGACCTGAATAATCCACACGTTTTCCAAGAAGATTTTGTCGGAATCGTCCATGTTTACCTTTAATAATATCGGATAAAGATTTTAATGGGCGGTTATTTGCACTTAGTGCAATTTTTCCACGTTTACCATTATCGATTAATGTATCAACGGCTTCTTGTAACATTCGTTTCTCATTGCGAATGATTAGTTGTGGTGCATCAATTTCTAATAATCGAAGTAATCTATTATTACGAGTAATAATTCGACGATACAATTCATTTAAATCAGAGGTTGCAAATCTACCCCCTTCTAATTGAATCATTGGTCGTAAAGCCGGCGGAATAACAGGTAGAATTGTTAAAATCATCCACGCTGGGTTAGAACCGGTAGCTAATAAATTTTCAAGAATACGAACTCTTTTAATTGATTGAGCTCTAAGTTTATACAGCCGTTGTAATTCCCATTTTTTAAACCAATTCAATAATGAACTGATTGATTTTTCTTTGTGTAATACTTTACTACAAATAAAAATAAATTTTCTTGTTTTTTGAATTTCCTCTACAATGTTTAAACGTTCTAATTCTTTCTTTACTAAAACCGAACCGATTAAATATGTTGGAGTTATTCGTAATAAATATTTAGGTGTATTGTATCGACGATTTTGGAACCTCGGTTTGGGTTCAGGTTTCAATGGATAAGTTGTGAAACCTAATTCTCTAGATCGTCGATATTGTTGTAAATCCCAGTGTAAACCATAATACGAAATTTCATCTTCAGCTATAAAATAAATTAAGGAAGATAATTTAATCCTTTTTATACGAGCATCTAATGACTTAATAATATTTGATTTAGGATTAATTTTTTGTTTTAATATTTTTTTTTCCTCTTTATTGAAATAGAAATCAAAAAAGCTAAAAATATCGAAAACAAAATCTGTGGTATTGATTTGTAATGGATCTTTTGCGTGTAAAATTTTATTTGTTACATTACAGGGATCTATTACATCAATAATTTTGTTGTGCTCAAAATAATTAAAAATTGAAGGAAGGGTATTGCTTTTATTTTCAAGATCAATTGTTTCAATAAAATCAACGAATTGGAACAGACTTTCAGATTTTGAATAGAGTAATTCCTGGTAAATTTTAGAGATCTTTTGATACCACGCTTTTGACTTGAATGCCCACCCTTTTGAAGGCAGTAGAATACCGAATAGTAATGCTTTGGCTAAATCGGTTGTTAGTACTCTTAAATTACAGTAAAATAACCGATTATAAACACCGGGCAGTGAAAAATAGGAAAATCTGTCATTTGTATTTAAATTTTTCTCACATTGCTCTACTTCTAATAATAAAGCTAAATAGTTTGGTCGACTATTTGTATACCAAACGTGTGCAACAGGATAAATTAAATTTATATGCCCCATTCTATGTCGTCTAACTCGGGATTCAGTTAATTCGACTCCACATCTTTCACAAATTAATCCTTCATACCGAATTAATTTATATTTCCCACAGGCACATTCAAAACTTTTATTTGGTCCGAATATTCGTTCACAAAATAAACCATCCATTTCTGGTTTAAAAGTACGATAATTAATGGTTTCTGATTTTTGAACTTCGCCAATAAATTGTCCATTCGGAAGTCTACGATATGACCATTGTAAAATCCTAAGGGGTGAGGCTAGTTTTATTTTTATATAATCAAACTCTTTTTCAGATTGTATCATTTTTTCATTATTAACTTAAAAATTTCTAGAATGAAATCTCACTAATATTAGAAGCTGGAGGGAATGTTTTTGATAAAGAATCATATGTTTCAATTAAGTCAACTTCTAATTCATATTTTAGATTTGAACTATATTTATCAATTTTATATGTACTCATATCTAATCCGATTGATCGTAATTCTTGTAATAATACTTTAAATGATTCAGGAACTCCAGATTTTGGAATTGGTTGACCTTTGACAATAGCATTTAAGGTCTCATTTCGACCTTGCATATCATCAGATTTGATTGTTAAAATTTCTTTTAATGTAAAAGCGGCACCAAATCCTTCTAAAGCCCATACTTCCATTTCCCCAAACCGTTGACCACCATGTTGAGCTTTACCACCTAGTGGTTGTTGGGTGATTAAAGAATATGGTCCAGTTGCTCGAGCATGCATTTTATCATCAACTAAGTGTATTAATTTTAACATATATGCACTTCCTACTGTAATTGGATTTTCAAATTCTTTTCCAGTCCGTCCATCAATTAAAACCATTTTACCTGGTGAATATGGATTAAAAATCCATGCCTCATCATTTTCTATTGAAGCTTGACGTAATTTTTTATTAATTAAAATACGTGAAACTTCGGGACCATACATTTCATCGAATGGTAAAATTTTAAAGCGTCGATTTAATTTATGACCAGCAAACCCTAATAAACATTCGTACAATTGTCCAACATTCATTCTTGACGGTACACCTAATGGATTTAAAATAATATCAACTGGTGTTCCATCTGGTAAAAATGGCATATCTTGTCGCGGTAAAATTCTTGAAATAATACCTTTATTCCCATGACGACCAGCAATTTTATCACCAACTTTAATCTTGCGAATCTGTGCTACAAAAATTTGAATTTTTTCAAATTTATATGATAATTGTGTTCGTCTGTTAAACGTAACTTTATCAATTACACGACCAAATTTACCTTTTGGCATTCGGAAAGAAGTATCTCTTACACCTTTTGCTTTTGCACCAAAAATTGCTCGGAGTAACTTGGCTTCAGGTAATTGCTCAGCTTCATTTTTAGCAACAATTTTTCCAACTAAGATATCACCGGGAGTAACAAATGTTCCTACTTCAATAATACCTTCATCAGTTAAGTTTTGAACGTCGGCGAAACTTAAGTTTGGAATATTGCGAGTAATTTGTTCAGAAACATCATCATTTTGTTCAATATCAATATCATATCGTTCAATATGAATTGATGTGAATATATCTTCATAAACTAGACGTTCATTAATTAATATTGCATCTTCAAAATTATAACCTTGCCACGGCATGTAAGCTACTAAAACATTTTGTCCTAATGCTAATTCACTACTTGTAATAGCTGGTCCATCGGTTAATAATTGTCCAGATTTGACTCTTTCACCTTTCCAAACAATTGGTCTATGGTTTAAACAGGTTTCTTGATTTGAACGTTGATATTTTTGTAAAAAATATTTTAGCCGTCGACCAGAGTCTTCTTTAATAAGAATGTAATCCGCTGTAACCGAACGAACAATTCCGGAACTTTGAGCATTAACCGCCATACTTGAATCAATTGCAATCTGATTCTCTAAACCTGTCCCAACGATTGGTTTTTGTGGAAACATTAATGGTACTGATTGTCGTTGCATATTTGAACCCATTAAGGCTCTGTTTGCATCATCATGTTCAAAGAATGGGATTAATGATGTAGCAACGGAAACTACTTGAATTGGCGAGATAGTAATAAAATCAACGTCATACGGAGCAACCGTTATGAAATCTTGTTTATAACGTACTGGAATTGAATTTTGAGTTAAATAATTTTGCTTATCTGTCGATATATCAGCAGGAGCAATTTTATAAAAGTCTTCAATATCAGCTGTTAGATAAATTGGATTTCCAGTTTTAATAACTTTACCATTTACCACACGCCAAAATGGGGTTTCAAGAAAACCTAATTTATTAACACGTGCACATGTTGTTAATGAAGCAATTAAACCAACGTTCTGACCTTCCGGTGTTTCAATTGGACAAATTCGCCCATAATGACTTGGATGAATATCACGCATCGCAAAACTGATACGATCACGATCGAGACCACCCGGACCTAACGCACTAATTCGTCGTCGATGTGTTAATGCAGATAATGGATTCGTTTGATCCATATATTGTGATAATTGACTAGATCCAAAAAATTCTCGTACTGTAGTTCCTACAAGATTAAAACTCGAAATTTGTCCTGACTCACGTTTATTAATTTGACTACCTAATTTTCTTACTAATCTTTGGAACCCAACTCTGAAAAGATTTTGTAATAATTCTCCGACAGAACGAACACGTCGATTCTTTAAATGATCAATATCATCGCCTGTTGTTTTTGAAATTGATAATGTTATTAAAGAATCTAAAATAGCAAAAATATCGTCATAAGTAATTGTTTGAATTTTATTTGCTAATTTTATGTTTAAACGGTTATTGATTCTAAAACGTCCAACTTTTCCTAAGCGATAATAACGTGAATCAAAAATTCGGGAAAATTCAGAAATATTGTCATAATACTCTGGCTGTAGATCAAACCGTAATAGCGACGTCTTTGAATTAATTGAACTGGTTAATGCAGGTTTAGAAAAGTAGAAAAAATCAGCATGATGTAAATTTGAACAAATCTCGCCGTCGGTTAACCCCATTTCTTTCAAGAGTTGAATAATTGGTTTTTGTGTTATTTTATCTACTTGAATCGTAATTTCATCTTCCTGATTTTTAATCGGATATTTATAACGATTAATTTTAGTATTTTTTTGGAATCCAAACCGAATCCAAGAACCATATTCTGGAATTAATGTTGCTGTGTAAAGATCTTTTTCTTCATATTTTTCTTTATAACGATCTTGAATTGGAGAATCTGTTTTAAATTGAATAACACGACTTTTACTATAAAAATACGTGGATTGCATTTTATATTTTTGCCCAGTATCTTCTTCGTGTCCTATTCTATATTTAAAATCTTTCTCTCTATATTTAAAAATTTCGCGTAATTTTGGGGAGAAATAAAATGCGAATTTTAGATTTCCTGATGAAAAAATTAGATGATCTGTTTCGTCTACTGTTTCAATTCGTGTAGTTATAAGATCTTTAGCTTGAAGAAAATTCTCAAGTTTTATAGTTGGTTTACATGAAACTAAAATTTTTCCAAGTTTTAAAGCTCTTTTCTTTTCAGTACCTAAAGGAATTGTTAGAATATTACTAAAAAAACTTGAATTTAGAATTATCTGGTAGTCTTGAATTTTTTCACGATATTCTTTCTTCTGTTGACGTAATATTTTTAAATTTAGAGGGGCTTTATCTAAAATAATTTCGTCAATATTTTTGATAAGTTTGTCTAACCAAATTGTTTTTAGACTCTTTCCTTCATGACTAAATTTTTGATCTAAATATTGAAATTTAATTAGATAGTGAAGTACTTTATTCCAATGCTTTAATAAAGTTGAAATATAAGTATTGTTCAATGGGAGTGTTGATGTTAAATTATCGGAATTTAATGTTAACCAAGTGAAAAAAACTTTTATTCGTTTTAATTTAATTTCTTGATTTTTCGTTTTTGCAATAATTTTATAAATTTTGAATAGTTGAAGTGGGTATGAATAAACGTTTAAAAGGTTTTGTTGTTGTTGATAACGTTGAACATTAATTTTATTGCTAAGCTGCCAAGGTTCCCAAGGTTGATTTTGAGGAATTACCCATGGTAATCCCGTCGGAATAAAGGGTGCTAAATTGTTAGGAGTACCAGATATTTTTGCCTTAAACCTTGTTTTTTTTCTTTGGTTTCGATTTTTTTCAAAATAGATACCAGGACTTCTAATAATTTGACTAACAATAACACGTTCACATCCGTTAATAACGAATGTTGCATCGGTAGTCATCAACGGTAAGTTTAAAATTGGAAATTGGCCGAAATCACGAACGCTGTTTAATTTTTTATTGCGAACTTCTAATGGAATAGTTAGTTGGACAGCGTAATTTGCCGCTAATTTTTTCGCTCGTACTACAGTATAAACAGGTCTTATTAAGCTGTATTCTTGTCCGAATAATAAATATTCTGTATTCTGACTAAAATCATGAATACGAGAAAACATCATTAACTCTTCATTCAAGCCTTGAGCAATAAACCAACAAAAACTTACCCGTTGCATTTCAAGAAAATCGGGTAAAGCTGTAATATAGTTTAAAGAGTGCTTCATAATCTTTATTATTAATAAGTTTTAGATTAAGCCTAAGTGATTAATTGAAGTTAATTGACATTGAGAACCACTATATGTTAAGAAAATTTCATGACTAACATAAAATTTTCTTAACTTTAATTTTTGTCAAAGTTACTATAACAATTAATTATGCGACTCTTAATTGAGCCGATAGCTTTGACTTTTTACGTGCTGCAGTGTTTTTAGGAAAAACATTTTTTTTTGTTCCTTTATCAATTAAACTATAAACGGAACTTAAACGAGTTTGTGCTGTTACTTTATCATTTGGATCTTGAGAAGCTTTATACACTTCTAAATCTTGTAAGAACATTTTTGTCAATGTTCGTACTGAACTTTTATAATAACGATTTTCTAAGCGATTTCTTTCGTTAATTAAAATACGTTTTTTTCCAGACTTATTATTAGCCATAAAGAGATTTATTAATCCTATAAATTTTTGATTTAAT
>Ga0115099_10418218_pt1 | contig 13245 bp, 24 predicted proteins | sample MBTome_FD_89017 | JGI IMG/M metagenome (GOLD analysis project Ga0115099, IMG submission 89017) | Marine eukaryotic communities from Pacific Ocean to study complex ecological interactions - MBTS_20Mar14_M2_3um Metatranscriptome... | ecosystem: Environmental > Aquatic > Marine > Oceanic | place... | reverse complement strand
GCATTCTTTTTTTATTTAAAAACTTTTAACCTCAACATCAACTCCAGCAGAAATATCTAAATTTCTTAAGTTTTCTAAAGTTGTTTCTGATGGTTGGTACACATCAATAATTCGTTTGTGAGTACGAATCTCAAAATGATCACGTGCGTCTTTATTCACATGAGGCGACGTTAAAACACAATAACGACGAGTTTTTGTCGGTAAAGGTATTGGCCCGATTGCCTCAATTCCACTAGCTTTTACAGCGTCAACAATTTTAATACATGACGTATCTAAAAGTTTCGACTCGTAAGCTTTTAAACTTATACGAAGTTTATCTAGTTGCAGAGAAGCCATTATATCTGATGATTATTCAATAATTTTTGATACTACGCCGGCACCTACTGTTCTACCACCTTCACGAATGGCAAAACGCATTCCTTGTTCAATAGCAATTGGGTTAATAAGCTCAGCTGTCATTTTAATACGATCGCCAGGCATTACCATTTCTGCAACACTACCATCGTCCCCGGTAAATTGAACAATCGTTCCTGTTACATCTGTAGTACGAACATAAAATTGTGGTCGGTAACCTGTAAAGAATGGAGTATGACGTCCACCTTCATCTTTGTTTAGAATGTAAACTTCGGCTTCAAATTTTTTGTGAGGAGTAATAGAACCTGGTAATGCTAAAACCATACCACGTTCGATATCCGTTTTTTGAATACCTCGAATTAAGATACCTACATTGTCACCAGCCATACCCTGTTCTAGAGTCTTTTGGAACATTTCGATACCTGTAAATGTTGTAGCTTTAGTTTCTTTTAAACCAACTAACTCTACCGCTTCACCAACAGATACTGTACCACGCTCGATACGCCCTGTTGCTACAGTACCACGACCTGTAATTGAGAATACATCCTCAATAGCCATTAGGAACGTTTTCTCTGTATCACGTTCTGGTGTTGGGATGTAAGTATCAACAGCATCCATTAAATCGTAAATAAGATCAACCCACTTATCTTCACCTCTTGGTTTAGGGCCTGACTCAACAGCTTGTAATGCTAGTAAAGCAGAACCGGAAACAAATGGAATTTCATCACCAGGGAAATCATAACTTTCTAGTAGTTCTTGAACTTCTAGTTGTACTAGTTCTAGTAATTCCTCGTCGTCTACTTGGTCTGATTTGTTTAAGAAAACTACAAGATACGGAACACCTACCTGTTTTGCAAGAAGAATGTGCTCACGTGTTTGTGGCATTGGACCATCTGCCGCGGATACCACTAAAATACCACCATCCATTTGTGCAGCACCTGTAATCATGTTTTTTACGTAATCGGCGTGACCTGGACAATCTACGTGTGCATAATGACGATCTGCTGTCTCGTACTCTACGTGTGCAGTGTTAATTGTAATACCACGTGCTTTTTCTTCCGGTGCAGAATCAATTTCATCAAATTTCTTTGTTGCTGATTCGTTGTGAATCGCTAGTGTTGCTGAAATAGCTGCAGTAAGAGTAGTTTTACCGTGGTCTACGTGACCAATAGTACCAATGTTAATGTGCGGCTTTGATCGTTCAAATTTTTCGCGTGCCATATTATCTTCTTAAAATTTTAATTTGCTTTTATGTTTTAAATACTTTTGGCGAAGGTTGTAAATAACCTTAAATTTTTAATACCTAAAATGAGCAAACGCCTTATTTGCCTCTGCCATTTTATGCGTTTGTTCTTTACGTCGAATACTGTTTCCAGTATCTTTCGATGCGTCCAGAATTTCATTTGATAATTTCATAGCCATACTTTTGCCTGATCGTGTACGGGCAAACTCTGTAATCCATTTTAATGAAATATTTGTACCGCGATACGCACGAATACTAATTGGTACCTGATACGTTGAACCTCCAACTCGTCGAGATTTTACCTCGACTTGTGGTGTAACATTTTTTACCGCTTTTTCTAAAACTAATACTGGATTTTCTTCCGTTTTAGTTGAAATCATCTCTAGTGCTTGGTAAACAATTTTTTGTGCAAGAGATTTTTTACCGGATTGTAAAATTCGGCTTACCAATAATGTCACTAAACGACTATTGTAAATCGGGTCCGGTTGGGCGATTTTTCGTTGAGCTCTACTTCTACGCGACATATCTAATTTTTCCTCTTATTGTATTTAATATTTAGTTTGTATAGACTTATGCTGCTTTAGGCTTTTTACCACCGTACTTTGAGCGGCTTTGTTTACGATCTTTCACTCCCCCAGAATCTAAAGTACCACGCACAACGTGGTAACGGCAACCTGGGAGATCCTTAACACGACCCCCTCGAATTAAAACAACGGAGTGTTCTTGAATGTTGTGTCCAATACCTGGGATATACGCTGTAACTTCAAAACCTGACGTTAATCTTACACGAGCAACTTTTCGTAATGCTGAGTTTGGTTTTTTAGGTGTTGTTGTATAAACACGTGTACAAACTCCACGACGTTGTGGACAAGATTTTAATGCTGGTGATTTTGTCTTTTTTTTCTGAGCAGCGCGCTCAAACTTAACTAATTGTTGTATTGTTGGCATAAAAGAATATTAATCTGTTTTGTTTTCAATACCGTATTTTCTCATAAAGCGCTCTACTCGACCTTCGGTATCAAGAATTTTTTGAGAACCCGTATAAAATGGGTGGTTTCCAGACCAAATATCGACATTTAGCCTTGGGCGAGTTGAGCCAACTTTCATAATTAGTTGCCCATCACAATAAACTTTTGCATTAGGGTACCAAGTAGGATGAATTGATGACTTAGGCATGTTATATTTAAATTTTTATTAACGTTTAGAGAATTGAGGAGCTTTCCTTGCTTTCTTTAATCCATATTTCTTTCTTTCCTTACGGCGGGCATCACGAGTAAGTAACCCTTCAGCCTTTAATGCTGCTCGGTTTTCTGAAGACATATAACAAAGTGCGCGGGCAACACCTAGTTTAATAGCATCCGCTTGGCCTTTCAGCCCACCACCGTGAGTATTGACATATATGTCATAACTATTTTCTAAACCTAAGGTTGTTAGTGGTGTTTTAGATGCGTTAATGTATTGCGAATTAAATTGGAGGTACGCGTCTCCTTGTTTATGGTTAACTACCATTGCACCTGTTCCAGGTACTAAAATAACTTTAGCTACTGAAGTTTTTCTGCGCCCTATTCCAAAATAAGCCGACTTCTTTTCTGAAGCTGATAATGACATAATTCAAATTTTGCCGTTTTTTGTTTGCTTAAAGAATAATATTAAGTTCTAAGATTAATAGTGAGTATTTTGGTTTTAATCTTGCCTTTTAACAGTCGTTTTAAATTGTTTTGTTTCGAAGATCCATATTAAACCTCTTTTTTAGGTTTTCACAAACTTCGTCAGCGGACTTTTGACCAAAGTTTTTAAACTCTAATAAATCTTCTGCTGAATACTGTAATAAATCCGATAATGTATGAACATTTGCTCTCTTTAAACAGTTGTAAGCTCTTACAGACAGCTCCAATTCTTCAATAAAAATTGTTTCTAAAGGGCCCTCTTTATCTTCTTGTACAGCTACTTGCACAGAAGGGTTAGGCTCTTCTGGAGGGTCTGTAATTTTTAATAATTTAAAGGTATTTTCCAATATTTCGGCTGATGCACTTAACGCTACTGAAGGTTTAATGCTACCATTAGTCCAAATTTCTAAAATTAAACTTTCTAATTCTGCTGAAGAATTTTTTCGAGAAGTTTCAACAAAAAAATTAACTTTTGTTACCGGCATAAATACCGCATCTACAGCTAAAAAATTTGTAGGTATTACTGATCCAACGCTTCCACTTGCTATGTAATTTTGGCCTCGGGTTATTAATAATTCCATTTCTAAATTAGTTCTCCCAGTTACCGTAGCGATATACTGACGTGGATCTACTAATGTAATAGTATCTGGCAATTCAATATCCCGTGCCGTTACAACACCCGTATCGTTTACGCGTAATCGGGCTAGTGTTGGTTCTGCTATAGCACCCTGAAATATAAGTTGTTTTAAATTAAGTAAAATGTCTACTACATCCTCCTTAACATTTGTAATCGTAGAAAATTCATGATCGATTCCAGTAATACGAACGCCTGTTATTGCTATACCGTGTAAATTTGATAAAAGTACACGACGAAGAGCATTTCCGACAGTTGTACTTTGACCCTTGATAAACGGGCCAATGGAATACTTAGAATATAATTCTGTTGGTTTTGTTATTTTGGTATCGAGACACTGAACTTGAAACATGACTTAAATTAGATATCTAGAAGATAAAATCATTGGAAACCATTATTGTCTAAAAGGACGTTTTAAACACGTCTCTTTTTTGGTGGGCGACACCCATTGTGTGGAACAGGTGTAATATCCTTAATAACTAAAATTTGCAGTCCACAACCTTGTAACGCACGAATTGCTGTTTCACGGCCACTCCCTGGCCCGCTTACAACAACTTCGGCCTGTCTCATACCCTGCTCGTATGCACTTGTAGCTACTTTTTCTGCAGCTGATTGGGCAGCAAAAGGTGTACCCTTTTTCGCTCCTTTAAAGCCACTGCCTCCGGCCGAAGCCCAAAACATTGTGTTGCCTTGTTTATCTGTAATGTTAACAATGGTATTATTAAATGTTGATTTAATGTGAACAATACCGCTTGTTATTGTTTTTTTCGATTTTTTGCCAGAAAATCTTTTTATTTGTTTGACCATATGAACCTATATTGTCTTAAAATAATTATTTTTTCTTCGATACAGGAATTTTAATCTTCCCTTTACGTGTTCGTGCATTAGTTCGCGTTCGTTGCCCACGAACAGGTAAACCTACTCTGTGGCGACGGCCCGTTGCAGACCCAATCTCTGTTAAACGCTTTAAATTTTGCGAAATAACACGGCGTAAATCACCTTCAGTTTGGTAATTTTCGTCAATGATTGCTCTGATGTTTGTAATGTCCTCATCCGATAGCTCACCACATTTTGTGCTTGGATCAACATTTGCAGATTTTACAATTTGCTTTGCACTTGTATTACCAATACCAAACACATACGTTAATCCAATTTCAATCCGCTTATTGCGCGGAAGGTCGACTCCTGAAATACGTGCCATTCAGTTTTTCAAATTAACTTAGTATTTTATTTACGTTTCATTTTAGCTCGACCTTGTCGAACTTTAAGGCGTGGGTCTGATTTACAAATCAAATAGATTCGCCCACGACGCTTTACAACTTGGCAGTCTTTCGACCGGTTTTTTAAGTTGCCAATAGAACTTACGACTTTCATAACTTTGATTTTTATTGGTCTTTTTTTATAGAATTCAGCCAATTTTTTTCTGATTTAAAGGGGCTGGTAAGCCTCTAAAACCTTAAACCATACTGATTTTATGCTACTCCACAAGGAACAAAAAGTCTATGTTTTTTTGAAACTCTCGTAGTTTTGCGAAACTAAAAATCCGCGAATTTGTGAAGAAACATCAGTAATCACACCAATAAGAATAATTAACCCTGTTAAATTTTTAAATAAGGTAAATTGAAATAAATTTCCAAGAACAAATGGTGTAAATGCAAGAAAAGCTAAAAATAACCCACCCATAAAGGCTAAGCGGCTAATAACTTGTTCTAAATATTGAGTAGTCTCTCGCCCCTGCTTTAACCCAGGAATGTTGTAAGCCATTTTTGTTAAATTTTCCGACAAATCCTTTGGTTTTAGGACAAGTAGGGAGTAAAAACTGCTAAAAAAGATAACTAAAACAAGATTTAGGGCAAAAGAAACGAACGTTAAAATACTCGTTAATGATGACCCCTCAATAGAAAAAATATTTGCTATAACGAGTTGCAACGGATAAAAAAGAAACGTTGCAATTGTTGTGCTAAAAACAAGGGGCATAATACCTCCTTGGTTTAATTTTATTGGAATGTAACTATTTTTTAATTCCGATGGTGAGGATGTGTTAGTATCCATCGAATTAAAATTTAATTGGCGTGCGGATACAATGCTGATTTTTGTATAAGCATCTTGAACAAGCACAATAATAGAAACAATAATCAAATAAATAATGTACGAGGCTGCTAAAATTAAGAAGTTATTAACAAGTGAGGGGTCGCTTACATTTTGATTTAACGAACTAAAGTTAGCAGGTAGACCACCAATAATATTAATAAAAATAATCATTGAAGAGCCGTTACCAAGCTTTTCGTTTGTAATCAATTCGGCAAACCACATTGAAAGCATTGAACCCGTTGTTAACGAGAAAATAATTTTAAATGCCAATAACAAGCTCCAATTAAATACAATAGGCTTTACAAAAAAAAGTGCAATACTTGTGCTCAGAACAAGGGCCCAACCAAAAGTTAAATAGCGGGTATACATGCTAATTTGTTGACGCCCTAATTCACCTTCTTCTTTTTGTAACCGCTCAAGTGCAGGGATAATTGGGGTTAAAAGTTGTATTACAATTGAGGAGTTTATATAAGGTAAGATCCCTAACGACCCTATACCTAAAAAAGAACTTCCTGTTAAATTTCTCGCAATTCCAAAGATTGGGTTATTACCCTGAACCTGTGAAAAAATATCAAGGTCCACATTAGGTACTGGGATATATAACCCTAATCTAATTAAAATTAAAAGACCGAAAATTTTAAAAATTTTCTGTTGTAAAAGTTTAATTGTTTCTGATCCTGCCATAATTTAAGGCACGCGAATTAAATTTTAGGCGTTGTAAGTTTTTAACGTACTTAGGCCGTGAATTGTTGCTCGCGCGTTGTTTAAAAGATTATTTGAGCCTAGTTGCTTTGATAAAATGTTTTTAATCCCGGCTAATTCTAAAACTGTTCGTATTGAACTCCCGGCGATTACACCTGAACCTGGTGCCGAAGGACGCAAAATAAGCTTGGCTGCCCCAAAGCGACCACTTGTAGGGTGTGGAATCGATTGAGAACTTGTTAAAGGGACTGTGATTATATGTTTTTTACCATCAGTTACTCCTTTTCTCACAGCGGTAATAACATCACCAGCTTTCCCAACACCAACACCAACTTTACCTTGCTCATTACCAACGACGATAATTGCACGGAAACTCATTTTTTTACCACCTTTAACAACCTTTGTAACACGCTCAATGGCTACAACACGCTCAGACCATTCTGATTTAGGTTTAATTAATTTTTTAGGACACATAATTGAATCTGAATAAAATAAAAAGCGCTTTTAATATTTACGTTACTTTCCAGTTTTGCCGGCTTTGCGTCGAATAACTTCGCCTTCGTAAGCAATACCTTTACCTTTGTAAGGCTCCGGTGGTCGTACTGCCCTAATTTTCGCAGCAAACTCACCTACTAAGTCCTTTTGCATTCCTGAAATAAGTACACTTGTTGGACTTTCAACTTTTACTGTAAGTTCATTTGGAGTAATCATTTTAACAGGGTGGCTATAACCCATGTTAAGTACAAGATCTTTTCCATCCAGTTGTGCCCGATAACCAACACCAGTAATTTGTAAACGTTTCTCAAACCCTAGTGAAACACCAGTTACCATGTTTGCAACTAATGTTCTAGACAGACCATAAAGCGCTTGTGATAATTTAGTGTTTTCTGTTTTTTCTAACACTAATCCTTGATTACTGTCATCCATTGAGCAGCAAATTAATGAAGGTAAAATTCTTGATAGACTCCCTTTTGGTCCATCCACAAGAATTTTTTGACCATCAAGTTTTACTTTAACTTTTTCAGGAATAGATATAATTTTTTTACCGATACGAGACATATTGTTGTTAAATAGTTACCAAATATAACATAAAAGCTCACCACCAACGCCCTCTTGTCGAGCTTGTTGGTCTGTCATTAAACCACGAGATGTTGAAACAATAGCAGTTCCAAAACCACCTAAAATACGTGGCATCTTTTTTGCCCCACTATAAACGCGAAGGCCTGGTTTACTAATACGCTGAATTTTTTCAATACAAGGAGTACGGTCTTTACCTTTGTATTTCAGCGACAATAACAATGAACTGTTTAAACCGTTTTTTAATTCTTCATACGAATCTATTAGTCCTTCACGGAATAATACTTCTGCGATATTTCGCGTAATTTTTGTTGATGGAATCTGTACAATTTGATGCTTAGCTAAATTCGCGTTACGAATTCGAGTTAGCATGTCTGCAATGGTATCAGTAGTCATATTTTAAAATAATCGAAAATTAAGCTGCTTTGAAAGGCATTCCAAGTGATTTTAATAATGCGCGTGCTTCTTCATCTGTTTTTGCTGTTGTAACAATAGAGATGTCTAAGCCACGAATTTGAGTTACGTCATCATAGGAAATTTCCGGGAAAATTAGTTGTTCTTTAAGCCCCAGGTTATAGTTCCCTCGCCCATCAAAACCATCAGGGCTAATTCCTCTAAAATCACGGATACGCGGCAGTACAATATGGATTAACTTCGTTAAAAAAGTATACATTTGTTCTTTACGTAGGGTTACAGAAGCACCAATGGCCATACCATCACGAATTTTAAACCCAGCAACTGATTTACGAGCTGTATTAACAATAGGCTTTTGCCCAACAATTAAAGTCATTTCATCTTTGCTTGCGTCTAATTCTTTCGAATTTTTCGATGCTTCACCAATTCCACGATTTATTGAAATTTTGACAAGCTTCGGCACTTGTTCGATATTTTTATACCCAAACTCCTCGATTAGAGTGGGGATAATTTTTTTCTTATATAAGTTTTTTAAATCGATTTTCATAGTTAGTGATTATCACTTTATAACGTTACGACATTTAATTAAAGAACTTCGGGAGCTAAAGATACGATCTTTGTAAACCCTTTTTCTTTTAATTCTCTAGCAATCGGTCCAAAAACACGTGTACCGCGTGGGTTATTTTCTTTATTGATAATAACTGACGCATTATCATCAAAACGTAGACGTGAACCATCTTTACGGCGGATTGATTGTTTTGTTCGCACAATTACTGCGCGAACTACGTCTGAACGCTTTACCGTTAGATTTGGAGTGGCATCTTTAACAACACCAATAATAACATCACCGACACGGCCGTATCTTCTGTTGCTACCAAGTACACGAATACACATTAAATTTTTTGCACCGCTATTGTCTGCAACCTTTAAACATGTTTGGGGTTGTATCATTTTTTACGTTACTGATTTTCTTAAAATACTAATTAAAGCCCAATTTTTTGTTTTACTCATTGGTTTTGTTTCGCGAATACGTACTTGGTCGCCGATTGAAGCATTACATGTCGAGTCATGTACAGCATATCGCTTTGTTCGGGTAATAACCTTTTTATACTTTTTGTGAATAATACGGTCGTTTACAGCAACAATTCTTGTATCTTTCATTTTGTCGCTTACAACGATGCCTATTTTTTCTTTTGCAGTCATATGTTTTTGTGATTATAAAACTGGGTTTAGTTTTTAACCTTTTTCCAGAATTTTTGTTTTAATTGGCAGCTTATATGAAGCTAATTTAAGAACCTTATAAGCCGTTTCCTTATTTAAACCATTAATCTCAAATAGAACAGCGCCTGGTTTTACAACAGCTACCCAATAAGCAACAGCACCTTTACCGGAACCCATTCTTGATTCCGCAGCACGTTCGGTAATCGGTTTATCAGGAAAGATTCTAATCCAAATTTTTCCGGTACGACGAACATATCTTGTAATACTACGTCGTGTCGCTTCAATTTGTCGTGATGTTAACCACACAGGTTCTAAGGCTTGCAGACCATAGTCACCAAACACAATAGTATTAGCTTTTGAAACGCCCTTAAAACGACCGCGATGTTGTCTGCGAAATTTCGTTCTTTTAGGTAATAACATATTACAACTCTCTTTTCGTTTAATTAAAAATTTCTTTGTTAAAGATCCAAACTTTAATACCTAAAACACCATAAATTGTATTAGCACGGTGTGTTGCATAGCTAATATCTGCACGAATTGTTTGAAGGGGTACTCGACCTTCACGAGCCCACTCAGCACGTGCAATTTCAGCACCGTTTAAACGGCCAGCAACTTGGATTTTAAATCCTTTAACACCGTTTTTTTGTAACATTTGTGTTGTTTGGCGCACAGCTTTTCTAAAAGCTACACGTTTTTCTAGTTGTTCCGCGATTGAGCGGGCAATTAAAGAACTCTCATTTTCGCTCTTATATAATTGAACAACTTTAATGCGGATCTGTTTTGAATTACTTACAATAGTTTTTAATTTATTCTGTAAGATTGTGATCGCATTAGTATCAGAATCACTTGTTATTGCTTTTGGTCGTGCCGCATGAATAATTAACTCAAGTTGGTTAACTTTACGGTGAATTTCTAATTTTGCAACACCCGCCTTGCTATAAACCGATTCGAAAGTTTTATCAAAAAGTTGTCTAATCTTATAATCTTCTTTTAGAACTTCACTATAAGCCCCATAATTTGCAAACCAAGTTGCATTATGTGGTTTATATACGCCTGTTCTAAACCCTGTTGGATGTGTTTTTTGTCCCACGACTTAGATCCTCGTAAATATAATTTAAATTGTTTTAATTACCCACAACAATTGTGATGTGAGATGTTGCTTTTTGAATTCGATACGCACGGCCTTGAGCTCGTGGGCGAAACCTTTTCATTGTAGGTCCTTGGTCTGAGAAAGCAGACTTTACTATTAAAGTCTTCTCGTCTAAACCAAAATTATTTCTTGCGTTGGCCGCAGCCGAACGCAACACTTTAATAATAGGAGTACATGATGCATACGGCATGAACTCTAGTAGAGTAAGAGCTTCAGCATAGGTTTTTCCTTGTATTTGTCGAAGTACGCGTCTTACTTTACTAGGGGACATTCTAATATACTTTGAAACGGCCCTAATTTCGTTTTTTTGTAAAACTTTATCTACCATACCTTTTATTTAACGTTTTCCTTTTTTATCTTTCTTCACGTGTGAGCGAAACGTTCTAGTAGGAGCAAATTCACCAAGTTTGTGGCCAATCATTTGATCAGATACGAATACTGGTAAATGTTGACGCCCGTTGTACACAGCAAAAGTGTGTCCAATCATGTTGGGAAGAATTGTCGTAGAACGGGACCAAGTTTTAATTATGTCCTTTTTTCCACTAGCATTCATTTCCTCAACTTTTTCAAAAACTTGAGAAGCTACAAATGGCCCTTTTTTTAAGGAACGTGGCATTTTAACTAATATTTAGGTTTAAATTTAATAAGGTTAACGACGTGCACGCAGAATGTATTTACTACTTGCTTTCGTTTGCTTTCTGGTTTTAATACCTAAAGCTGGTTTACCCCAAGGTGTTACTGGTTTAGCACGACCAATAGGTGATCGGCCTTCACCACCACCGTGTGGGTGGTCAATAGGGTTTTGAACAACACCACGAACTTTTGGTTTTTTACCTAACCAGCGGCTACGCCCTGCTTTTCCTAGGGTAATATTAATACTATCAACATTACCAACTTGCCCTAATGTGGCGTAACATTTTTTATTTACTAAACGAACTTCGTTCGATGGTAATTTCAATGTTACAAAATCACCCTCTTTTGCAATTAATTGCGCATAAGTACCTGCAGCTCGAGCAATTTGCCCACCTTTTCCAAGAGTTAATTCAACATTATGAATAATACTTCCTAAAGGTATGAACTCAAGCGGCATTGAATTTCCTACCTCAATCGGAACATTAGGTCCTGATAAAAGCTCCATCCCAACTTTTAATGCACGCGGTGATAGAATATATTTTTTCGAACCATCTTGGTAATGCAATAAAGCAATTCTTGCATTTATGTTTGGATCATATTCAATGCTTGCAACTGTGGCAGCAATTGTTGATTTTCTGTGAAAATCAATTAAACGGTATTTTCTTTTGTGTCCACCACCACGGCCTTTAACGGTAATAATTCCTCGATTGTTTCTACCACCGAAGGCTTTTTTACCAAAAGTTAAAGAACGTTCTGGTTTTACTTGCGAAAGATCATCGAAGTAAGATACCGATTTAGTACGTGTACCTGGACTATAAGCCCGATAAAGACGAATGGCCATATATTAATAATCTATTTAAAATTTACGAACGCCACTCAAAATCATTCTATATAAGTTCCTTACTCTTCTTCGAATAAGGTTATAGAATCGTCTGGTGCGAGTTTTACAATAGCTCTTTTATAACGAGCTTTATGCCCAATAAATTTACCAACACGACGTTTCTTTGCAGGAAATAATGATGTATTAACAGATAAAACTTTTACATCAAACAATTCTTCAACAGCAGCTTTAACTAATGTCTTGTCGGCTTTAGTATCTACCGCAAAACTGTATTGGTTTTGCTCAATTAGTCGAATTGTCTTTTCGGTTAGAATTGGGTATTTAATTATACTTAATAAATCCCTTTGTTTAGGTTGCGTGAAAGACATAAAAATAATACTGAACTAAACTTTTAAACTAATATTTTTGTGGTTGTATTTTTAATACAGTATTCTTTTTACCCGGTACAGAGCCCTTTAAAACTAAAAGATTTTCTTCCGAGTTAATATAAACAACCTCTGTATTTTTTAGTGTTACCGTGTTATTACCAAGATGGCCAGCCATCTTTTTACCAGGGTAAACACGGCCGGGAGTACTTCCGGCTCCGATACTTCCAGGTAATCTATGGTTTTTTGAACCATGAGTCATTGGGCCTCGGCTAAAATTATGTCTTTTTTGGTTGCCGGCAAAGCCTTTACCAATACTGTTTCCTGTTACACGAACTTTTTGTCCAACAGAAAAAGTATCTACCTTGATTAATTGGCCCAATTTAAATTCTTCAGGTGATTTAACACGAAATTCACCAAAAGATTTGAATCCTTGATCACCTAATTTTTTTAAGTGACCCCTTGTTGCTTTATTTAATTTTTCTAACTTTTCCTCCCCGTAAGCAACTTGAACAGCATTATAACCATCTGTTTCAAGTGTTTTAATTTGACTTACTTGGCATAGTCCAGTTTTTAAAATTGTTACGGGCAAGATTGTTCCCGACTCATCAAAAATTTGAGTCATTCCAATTTTTTTGCAAATAACCCTGTATGCATAAAGTTAATGTAATTGTGTTTGGATTAGATTCGAAAGCAAAGCATGTTATAAAAACAATTTAAAATATCTTTCGCTGTCGGAATGATATATGTCCTAAAAGTATAAAGCAAAACTAATACTGGTGTCTACGTTTATTAGCCTTGAGCTTATATAGATTAAAAAAATATAAAAAACCTTTTCAATTTTTGGTTGGTG
>Ga0115099_10043887_pt1 | contig 13331 bp, 23 predicted proteins | sample MBTome_FD_89017 | JGI IMG/M metagenome (GOLD analysis project Ga0115099, IMG submission 89017) | Marine eukaryotic communities from Pacific Ocean to study complex ecological interactions - MBTS_20Mar14_M2_3um Metatranscriptome... | ecosystem: Environmental > Aquatic > Marine > Oceanic | place... | reverse complement strand
GTTTAGTATAGTATTGTACGTGTAATTTATTTTCAAGGGACTGTAGTTCAATTGGTTAGAGCACCGCCCTGTCACGGCGGAAGTTGCGGGTTCGAGTCCCGTCAGTCTCGATAATTTCCTAATGTTATCTATTGATTACGTTTTATTATATGAAAAAAAAAGAGTTCCAGTATCTATACTGGAACTCTTTAAAAGAATGTAAATTAAAAACTTTTAACTTCGACATCCACACCTGCTGAGATATCTAAATTTCTCAGATTTTCTAACGTATCGTTTGATGGTTTGCAAATATCAATAATTCTTTTGTGTGTTCTAATTTCAAAATGCTCACGGGCATCTTTATTAACATGCGGAGATGTTAAAACACAATACCTTCTAATCTTTGTAGGTAATGGTATAGGACCTATTGCTTCGATGCCACTAGCTTTTACTGCTTCGATAATTTTAGTACACGAATTATCTAAAAGTTTTGATTCATACGCTTTTAAACTTATACGAAGCTTTTGTTGTTGTAGTGCAGTCATTATTTATAACTATTCGATAATTTTTGATACTACTCCAGCACCTACAGTTCTACCACCTTCACGGATCGCAAAACGCATCCCTTGCTCAATTGCAATAGGGTTAATAAGTTCAGCTGTCATTTTAATACGGTCACCAGGCATTACCATTTCAGCAATACTACCGTCGTCACCAGTGAACTGAACAATTGTACCTGTAACGTCTGTCGTTCTAACATAGAATTGAGGACGGTAACCTGTGAAGAAAGGAGTGTGACGACCACCTTCATCTTTGTTTAAGATATAAACCTCAGCCTCAAACTTTTTGTGAGGTGTAATAGAACCTGGTAAAGCTAAAACCATACCACGCTCAATCTCAGTTTTTTGGATACCACGGATAAGGATACCCACGTTATCACCGGCCATACCTTGCTCTAAAGTTTTCTGGAACATTTCGATACCAGTAACCGTAGTAGCTTTAGTTTCTTTTAGACCTACTAATTCTACAGCGTCACCAACAGAAACCATACCACGCTCAATACGTCCTGTTGCTACAGTACCACGACCAGTAATAGAGAATACATCTTCAATTGCCATTAAGAATGTCTTTTCAGTGTCTCTCTCAGGTGTAGGAATGTAGTTATCTACAGCATCCATTAGTTCGTAGATTAGATCAACCCACTTGTCTGCCCCACGTTCTTGTGGACCACTTTCTACTGCTTGAAGTGCTAATAATGCTGAACCAGATACGAATGGAATTTCATCTCCTGGGAAGTCGTAACTCTCTAGAAGTTCTTGAACTTCTAATTGTACTAATTCAAGAAGTTCTTCGTCATCAACTTGGTCAGCTTTGTTTAGGAATACTACAAGGTATGGTACACCTACTTGCTTAGCTAAAAGGATGTGCTCACGAGTTTGTGGCATTGGTCCATCAGCAGCTGAAACTACAAGGATACCACCATCCATTTGAGCTGCACCAGTAATCATGTTTTTTACATAATCCGCGTGGCCCGGGCAATCTACGTGCGCATAGTGACGATCCGCTGTTTCATACTCTACGTGAGCTGTGTTAATTGTAATACCACGAGCTTTTTCTTCTGGTGCAGAATCAATTTCATCAAATTTCTTTGTAGCATCTGCGTTGTGAATTGCTAATGTAGCTGAAATTGCAGCTGTAAGAGTTGTCTTACCGTGGTCTACGTGACCAATAGTACCAATGTTAATATGCGGTTTTGATCGTTCGAACTTTTCGCGTGCCATATGAATTATTTATGTCGTTCTTTAATTTTTTGCTTAATTTTTTAAATACTTTTGGCGAAGACCCTAATTAATAAAAGGGCAGAAGATTAATATCTAAAATGTGCAAAAGCTTTATTCGCTTCAGCCATTTTATGAGTTTGCTCTTTTCGACGGATACTGTTGCCTGCTTCGCGGGCTGCATCCATAATTTCATTTGATAGTTTCATTGCCATACTTTTACCAGCTCGCGCACGCGCAAATTCGGTAATCCATTTTAATGAAATATTTGTACCACGGTAAGCACGGATTGAAATCGGGACTTGGTAAGTTGAACCACCAACCCTACGCGATTTAACCTCAACTTGTGGAGTAACATTTTTTACAGCCTTTTCTAGTACTAAAACAGGATTTTCATCTGTTTTTGTGGAAATAATTTCCAGTGCTTGATAAACGATTTTTTGTGCAAGTGACTTCTTGCCTGATTGTAATATCCTACTTACAAGTAACGTAACTAAACGGCTATTATAGATAGGATCTGGCTCAGCCATTTTTCGTTGTGCTCTACTTCTACGAGACATATTCCCTTTTTCTTCTACAATTTAAAATATTTAACTTAACAGGCTTTATGCTGCTTTTGGCTTTTTACCACCGTATTTAGATCTACTTTGTCGACGATCTTTTACACCTGCCGCATCTAAAGTACCACGAACAACGTGGTATCGACACCCTGGTAAATCCTTAACACGACCACCACGAATTAATACCACTGAGTGCTCTTGAATATTGTGGCCAATACCTGGAATATAAGCTGTAACTTCAAAACCTGATGTTAAACGCACACGGGCAACTTTACGTAAAGCTGAGTTTGGTTTCTTAGGTGTTGTCGTGTATACACGTGTACAAACACCACGTCGCTGTGGGCATGACTTTAACGCAGGCGACTTTGTTTTTTTCTTTTGAGCTACTCGCTCAAATTTTACTAATTGTTGTATTGTTGGCATAAAAAATTGCTATTCTGTTTTGTTTTCAATACCATATTTTCTCATGAATCTCTCTACTCGTCCTTCAGTGTCTAGAATTTTTTTGAGAGCCTGTATAAAATGGATGATTTCCTGACCAAATATCAACATTTAATCTAGGTTTTGTCGATCCAATCTTCATGATTAGTTGTCCATCGCAATATACTTTTGCATTTGGATACCAAGTAGGATGAATTGTTGACTTAGGCATTTTAGTTTTATTGTTACATTAACGCTTAGAAAATTGAGGAGCTTTTCTAGCTTTCTTTAATCCATATTTCTTTCTTTCCTTGCGACGGGCATCACGAGTTAATAACCCCTCAGCTTTTAAAGATGCTCTATTTTCTGCAGAAATATAGCATAATGCGCGGGCAACGCCTAATTTGATAGCATCAGCTTGGCCTCGTAATCCACCACCATGAGTATTTACATAAATATCATAGTTGTTTTCAAGGCCAAGTGTTGTTAGCGGAAATTTAGACGCGTTGATATACTGCGAATTAAATTGCAAGTATGCATCTCCTTGCTTATGGTTAACAACCATGGAACCTGTTCCCGGTACTAAGATAACTTTAGCTACGGATGTTTTTCTACGCCCTATACCAAAATAAGCTGACTTCGTTTCTGAAGCTGATAAAGACATAAGTTAATTTTTATAGTCGTTTGTTTTCTTAAAAATTTATAATAAGTTCAAAGATTATTTCGCGTAATATAGATTAGCGAATCTTGCCTTTTAACAGTCGTTTTAAAATAAATTGATTTATTGTCGAAGATCCATATTAAAACGCTTTTTCAAATTGTCACATACTTCATCTGCAGATTTTTGACCGAAATTTTTAAATTCAAGTAAATCTTCAGCAGAATACTGCAACAAATCAGATAAAGTGTGTACATTTGCTCGTTTTAAACAATTGTACGCTCGCACTGATAGTTCTAATTCTTCAATAAAAACCTTTTCTAGTTGTTCATCATTCTCTTCCGGGAGTGACGCTTGACTAGGTTGTTCTATTAAAGTTGGGGCATCTACAATTTTTAATAAACCAAAAGTGTTTTCTAAAATTTCGGCTGAAACACTTAAAGCTGCCGATGGTTTTATACTACCATTTGTCCAAATTTCTAATATTAGACTTTCTAAGTCCGAAGCGGTGTTGGTCTTTGAGGTCTCAACAAAAAAACTCACTTTTGTTACAGGCATAAAAACGGCATCTACACCTAAGAAACTAGCAGGTATTACGGAACCAATACTTCCACTCGTAATATAATTTTGCCCACGCGCAATAAGTAATTCCATTTCTAAACTACTATTACCTGTGATCGTTGCAATATATTGACGGGGATCTACAAGCTCTATATTATCTGGTAATTCAATATTATTAGCTGTAACAATACCATTGTCTTGAGCACGTAACCTAACAAGCGTTGGTTCTGCGATTGTGCCTGTAAAAACAATTTGTTTTAAGTTAAGTAAAATATCAACGACGTCTTCTTTTACATAAGGAATCGTTGAAAATTCATGATCAATCCCGTTAATACGGACGCCTGTTATAGCCACACCTTGAAGGTTTGACAAAAGTACACGCCGTAAAGCATTACCAACTGTTGTACTTTGACCTTTTATAAAGGGGCCGATAGAATACTTAGAATACAGTTCGGTTACTGAGTTTGTTTTAGATTCTAGGCATTGAACTTGAAACATGACTTAATTTAAAGATATAAGGTTTTTATGTACTTTATTTTGTATAAATTAAAACCGGAAGATTATACGCGTCTCTTCTTAGGAGGACGGCACCCATTATGAGGTACTGGCGTGATATCTTTAATAACTGAAATCTGTAAACCGCAACCTTGAAGAGCACGAATTGCTGTTTCACGCCCACTTCCGGGGCCACTTACAACAACTTCTGCTTGACGCATACCTTGTTCATAAGCATTCGTTGCTACTTGCTCAGCTGCAGATTGAGCTGCAAAAGGTGTTCCTTTTTTAGCTCCTTTAAACCCACTACCACCCGCAGATGCCCAAAATAAAGTATTACCCTGTTTATCAGTAATATTTACAATTGTGTTGTTAAAAGTAGATTTAATGTGGACAACACCACTTGTTACTGTTTTCTTGGATTTTTTACCCGAAAACCGTTTTACTTGTTTGACCATAGGAAACTATACTGCCTTAAAATGTTTATTTCTTCTTCGAAACTGGAATCTTAATCTTTCCTTTACGTGTACGTGCATTTGTTTTTGTTCGCTGCCCACGAACTGGTAAACCAACACGATGACGACGACCAGCAGCAGATCCAATTTCTGTTAAACGTTTTATGTTTTGCGACACAAAACGACGTAAATCACCTTCTGTTTGGTAATCCCCATCCACAATTGCTCTGATGCTTGTGATCTCCTCGTCTGTTAATTCACCACATTTTGTACTTGGGTTAACATTGGCGTGCGCTACAATCTGTTTTGCACTTGTATTTCCAATTCCAAACACATATGTTAATCCAATATCAATCCGCTTATTACGCGGAAGGTCTACTCCTGAAATACGTGCCATTCAGTTTTTTAAGTAACTATGTATTTTATTTACGTTTCATTTTCGCTCGACCTTGTCGAACTTTTAGGCGTGGGTCACTCTTACAAATAAGGTAAATGCGACCACGACGCTTTACAACTTGACAATCTTTTGACCGATTTTTCAAGTTGCCAATAGAGCTTACTACTTTCATAAGTTTGCTTTAAAAAATGGTATAGAATGTAAATTTTAAAAAATTTACGACAATTCAGCAGGTCTTAAAAATCAGTAAAATCGCTAAATCATATAGGTTTATGCTAATTCACAGGTACGAAAAAGTCTACGGTTATTACAAACTCTCATAATTTTGTGAAACCAGAAAACCTCGTATCTGAGATGAAACATCAGTAATAACACCTATTAAGATTATTAAAGATGTTAAATTTTTGAAAAAAGTAAATTGAAAAATATTTCCAATTACAAATGGGAAAAACGCTAAAAATGCTAAAAATATCCCACCCATAAAGGCTAATCTACTTATAACACTTTCAAGGTATTGAGTTGTTTCCCGCCCTTGTTTTAAACCAGGCACGTTATAGGCCATTTTGGTTAAATTATCGGACAAATCTTTGGGTTTTAATACTAATAAGGCATAAAAGCTACTAAAAAAAACAACTAGAACAATATTTAAACCAAACGAGATAAATGTTAAAACATTTGTTAAATACGAACCCCCAACTGAAAATACATTTGTAACTAATAGTTGAAGTGGGTAAAAAAGAAATGTTGCAATCGTCGAACTAAACACAAGTGGCATAATACCTCCTTGATTTAATTTGATTGGAATATAACTATTTTTTAAATCTGACACTTTCATGTCGGTGTCAGACGAATTAAAATTCAATTGTCTAGCTGATACAATATTAATCTTTTTATACGAATCTTGTACTAAAACAATAACCGAAACAATAAGTAAATAAACTAAATAACCAACGATAAAAATTAAAGAATTATTTACCATTGAAGGTTCATTTACGGATTGGGTCGCATTGCTAAAATTAGCAGGTAAACCACCAATAATATTAATAAAAATTATCATTGATGAGCCATTACCTAATTTTTCATTAGTTATTAATTCGGCGAACCAAGAAGATAACATGGAACCAGTTGTTAAAGATAAAATTACCTTTAAAGCTAAACTTAAATTCCAATTAAAAACTACTGGTTTAACAAAAAAGATTGCAATAGCAGTACTTAGCACAATAGCCCAACCCAATGTTAAATAACGTGTGTATTTACTGATTTGTTGCCTTCCTAATTCTCCTTCTTCTTTTTGCAACCTCTCTAATGCCGGAATTACAGGTGTTAGAAGCTGAATTACAATTGAAGAATTAATATACGGTAGGATACCTAAGGACCCAATACCAAGAAAAGAACTTCCAGTTAAATTTTTTGCTATTCCAAATATAGGGTTCGATGTTTGGGTCTGTGAAAAAATATCAAGATCGACATTTGGTACAGGAATATAAAGCCCCAATCGAATAAGCAGTAGAAAGCCAAAAATTTTAAGAATCTTTTTTTGTAAAAGCTTTACTGTTTCTGATTGAACCATGGTATTACATGCAAGAATAAAATTTAGGCGTTATATGTCTTCAATGTACTTAAGCCATCAATTGTTGCTCGTGCATTATTTAAAAGATTATTTGAACCAAGCTGCTTCGATAAAATATTTTTAATGCCTGCTAATTCTAAAACTGTACGAATTGAACTACCAGCGATTACACCAGAACCAGGAGCTGATGGGCGTAAAATAAGTTTTGCTGCACCGAAACGACCACTCGTTGGGTGCGGAATTGAATTAGAGCTAGTTAATGGTACTGTAATAATGTGCTTTTTACCATCAGTTACACCTTTTTTTACTGCTGTAATAACATCACCAGCTTTACCAACACCAACACCTACCTTGCCTTGTTCATTTCCAACTACAATAATTGCGCGGAAGCTCATTTTTTTACCACCTTTTACAACCTTAGTAACACGTTCAATTGCTACAACGCGTTCAGACCATTCTGATTTAGGTTTAACTATTTTTTTAGGACACATATTTTAAATAAAAAAAACAGTAATTTATTTTTACGTTTACTTACCAGTTTTACCGGCTTTACGTCTGATTACTTCGCCGTCGTAAGCAATACCCTTCCCTTTGTAAGGTTCAGGTGGGCGAACGGCACGAATTTTAGCAGCGAACTCACCAACTAAGTCTTTTTGCATTCCAGATACAACAACACTTGTCGGGCTTTCGACTTTTACCGCTAACTCACTTGGAGTAATCATTTTTACCGGGTGGCTATAACCCATATTTAAAACCAGGTCTTTGCCATCAAGTTGGGCACGGTAACCAACCCCTGTAATTTTAAGTCTCTTCTCAAATCCAGCAGAAACACCAACTACCATGTTTGATACTAATGTTCGAGACAGGCCATAAAGGGCTTGAGATAATTTAGTATTTTGTGTTTTTTCTATAACTAACTGTTGAGTTTGCTCATCTAACGAACAACAAACTAACGATGGCAAGATTCTTGTAAGGCTACCTTTTGGCCCGTCAACAAGAATTTTTTGCCCATCAAGTTTAACTTTTACTTTTTCAGGTATATCTATACTTTGTTTACCGATACGAGACATATTTTCTTAAACTAATTACCAAATATAACATAAAAGTTCACCGCCAATTCCTTCCTTACGGGCTTGTTGATCGGTCATTAAACCACGAGAGGTTGAAACGATCGCGGTACCAAACCCACCTAAAATTCTTGGCATGTTTTTAGCACCACTGTAAACACGAAGACCGGGTTTACTAATACGTTGAATTTTTTCAATAAACGGTTTTCTTTCTTTTCCTTTATATTTCAACGAAACAAGTAAAGAACTGTTTAAACCATTTTTTAATTCTTCAAAAGATTCGATTAGCCCCTCGTTAAATAACACTTGGGCAATATTTTTTGTAATCTTTGTTGCAGGTATCTGGACAATTTGATGCTTTGCTAAATTCGCATTACGAATTCGAGTAAGCATATCAGCAATGGTATCCGTAGTCATGTTTTCTAAAATTATTAAACAAATTAAAATTAAGACGATGTAAAAGGCATTCCAAAAGCCTTAAGAAGAGCACGAGCTTCTTCGTCTGTTTTTGCTGTTGTTACAATCGAAATATCTAAACCTCGAATTTCTGTTACATCATCATACGAAATCTCAGGGAAAATTAATTGCTCCTTTAATCCTAAATTGTAATTACCACGACCATCAAATCCATTCGGACTAATTCCTCTGAAGTCTCTAATTCGTGGAAGAACAATATGAATTAATTTTGTTAAGAATGTATACATTTGCTCCTTACGTAGTGTAACTGAAGCACCGATTGACATACCATCACGAATTTTAAAACCAGCGACTGATTTGCGTGCTTTGTTAACAATTGGTTGTTGGCCAACAATTAACGTCATTTCATCCACACTAGCATCGAGTTCTTTAGCATTTTTTGACGCTTCCCCAATCCCTCGATTCACTGAGATTTTAACAAGTTTGGGTACCTGCTCGATATTCTTATAACCGAACTCTTCAATTAAAGAAGGGACGATTTTTGTTTTGTATAAATTTTTTAAATCTAATTTCATAGCTAGTCAATATCACTTTTGTAATCTTACGCCGTATACTAAAGTACTTCTGGGGCTAAAGAAACAATTTTAGTAAAACCCTTTTCTTTTAATTCCCTAGCAATAGGGCCAAAAACACGTGTACCACGAGGGTTATTCTCTTTGTTAATAATGACAGATGCGTTATCATCAAATCTTAACGATGAACCATCTTTACGACGTACAGTATGCTTTGTACGCACAATTACAGCACGTACCACGTCAGAGCGCTTTACTGTTAAATTTGGCGTTGCATCTTTAACAACACCAATGATAACGTCGCCAACATGACCATAACGTCTATTACTACCAAGAACTCTAATACACATTAATTTTTTTGCACCACTATTGTCGGCAACTTTCAAACATGTTTGTGGTTGTATCATTTTTTTATGTTACTGATTTTCTTAAAACATTAGTTAAGACCCAATTTTTTGTTTTACTAATTGGTTTCGTTTCACGAATACGTACTTGGTCGCCAATCGATGCATTGCACGATGAATCATGAACAGCGTAACGCTTCGTTCTTGTAACAACTTTTTTATATCTTTTGTGCATAATACGGTCGTTTACAGCAACAATTCGAGTATCTTTCATCTTGTCGCTTACAACGATACCTATTTTTTCTTTTGCGGTCATACTTTCTTGTATTCTAAAAAAATAACCCTATAAGAGGTTGTATTTTAAGCTTTTTCTAGGATTTTAGTTTTGATTGGAAGCTTGTACGAAGCAAGCTTTAAAACTTTATAAGCCATTTCCTTATTTAGCCCGTTGATTTCAAACAGGACTGCACCAGGTTTTACAACAGCCACCCAATAAGCAACAGTACCTTTACCTGAACCCATTCGAGATTCAGCTGCACGCTCTGTGATTGGTTTATCTGGGAAAATTCGAATCCAAATTTTACCAGTACGACGTACATATCGAGTAATACTACGACGTGTTGCCTCAATTTGTCGGGAAGTTAACCAAACTGGCTCTAAAGCCTGTAGGCCATAGTCTCCAAAAACGATTGTGTTTGCTTTTGAGACCCCTTTAAAACGACCACGATGTTGTCTACGAAATTTTGTTCTTTTAGGGAGTAGCATTTTAAACCTCTCTATACGTTTAATTAAAAGATTTCTTTATTAAAGATCCAAACTTTAATACCTAGAACACCATATATTGTATTTGCACGATGAGTTGCATAACTAATATCGGCTCTAATTGTTTGAAGTGGTACACGCCCCTCACGTGCCCATTCAGCACGGGCAATTTCAGCACCATTTAAACGCCCTGCAACTTGAATCTTGAAGCCTTTAACCCCATTTTTCTGAAGCATTTGCGTTGTTTGACGGATTGCTTTTCTGAAAGCAACACGCTTTTCAAGCTGATCAGCAATTGAACGTGCAACCAGAGAGCTCTCATTTTCACTCTTGTAAAGCTGAACAACTTTGATACGGATTTGCTTTGATTCGTTTACTAATGACTTGATGTCATTTTGTAATGTTGCAATTAAACTATTTTCCGAATCGGCAGTAATTGCTTTAGGTCGTGCTGCATGGATAATTAATTCAATTTGATTAACTTTTCGTTGAATTTCCAATTTTGCAATACCAGCTTTACTATAAATTGATTCGAATTTTTTCTCAAAAAATTGTCGAATTTTATAATCTTCTTTTAGAACTTCGCTATAAGCTCCATAATTTGCAAACCAAGTTGCAGAATGTGGTTTATAAATACCAGTTCTAAAACCAGTTGGATGTGTTTTTTGTCCCACTTTTTAGATCCTCGTAAAAGTTTAAATATTTAATTACCAACCACAATTGTGATATGTGATGTGGCTTTTTGAATTTTATATGCTCTACCTTGAGCTCTTGGACGGAAACGTTTCATTGTAGGGCCTTTATCTGCAAAAGCCGATTTTACAATAAGCGTTTTTTCATCAAAGCCAAAATTATTTTTCGCGTTTGCCGTTGCTGAACGTAAAACTTTAATAATTGGGGCACAAGAAGCGTACGGCATAAACTCTAACAATGTTAAAGCTTCTGCATATGTTTTTCCTTGTATTTCTCTAAGAACACGACGAATCTTAGAGGGTGACATTCGAATATATTTTGAAACAGCTCGAACATCATTTTGTTGCAAAACTTTATTTTCCATACCTCGGTTTTAGCGTTTTCCTTTTTTATCCTTTTTCACGTGTGAGCGAAAAGTTCGTGTGGGAGCAAATTCACCCAGTTTATGACCAATCATTTGATCGGATACAAAGACCGGTAAATGTTGACGCCCATTATAAACAGCAAATGTATGACCAATCATGTTTGGAAGAATAGTTGTCGAGCGAGACCAAGTTTTAATAATTTCCTTTTTCCCGCTGGCATTCATTTCCTCAACTTGTTTAAAAACCTGAGAAGCTACAAAAGGTCCTTTTTTTAAAGAACGTGGCATCTTTTATCTAATAAATTTTAAATTTTTTAATTAGCGACGCGAACGTAAAATATATTTACTACTCGCTTTTGTCGGCTTTCTTGTCTTAATACCTAATGCTGGTTTACCCCATGGCGTTACTGGTCGCGGACGTCCAATTGGAGATCGACCTTCACCACCACCGTGCGGGTGATCAATAGGGTTTTTAACAACACCACGTACCTTTGGTTTTTTACCTAACCAACGGCTTCGTCCAGCTTTACCCAGCGTAATGTTAATGCTGTCAACATTACCAACCTGACCTAATGTTGCGTAACATTTTTTATTTACTAGGCGAACTTCATTCGACGGAAGTTTAAGTGTTACAAAATCACCTTCTTTTGCTACTAATTGAGCATAAGTACCCGCAGCACGAGCAAGTTGGCCGCCCTTTCCTAGTGTTAATTCAACGTTGTGAACAATACTACCTAAAGGGATAAATTCTAATGGCATTGCATTACCAACTTCGATAGGAACGTTGGGGCCTGATTGAAGCTCCATACCAACCTTTAAAGAACGGGGTGAAATTACATACTTTTTCGACCCATCTTTATAATTTAGTAATGCGATGCGTGCGTTTCTGTTTGGATCGTATTCAATACTAGCAACTTTGGCTGTAAGTGTTGATTTTCGGTGAAAATCAATCATACGATATTTTCTTTTGTGTCCACCACCGCGGCCTTTAACAGTAATCACACCACGGTTATTTCGCCCGCCACATGCTTTTTTACCAACTGTTAAAGAACGTTGTGGTTTTACTTGTGATAAATCATCAAAGTATGACACAGATTTCGAACGTGTTCCAGGGCTGTATGCCCTATACAGACGAATTGCCATATATAGTTGTATTAATAATTAAGAACGTCTAATGAATTGAAGCTATGATTCGTTTTATTCTTCTTCGAATAAAGTAATTGAATCATCAGCTGCTAGCTTTACAATCGCTCGTTTATAACGAGCTTTGTGACCAATAAATTTACCTACTCGTCTTTGTCTAGCTGGTAATAATGACGTATTTACCGAAAGAACCTTAACATCAAAAAGCTCTTCTACAGCCGCTTTTACGGATGCTTTATCAGCTTTTCGATCTACAGCAAAACTATATTGGTTTTGCTCGATTAAGCGGATTGTTTTTTCGGTAAGAATTGGATATTTCACAATACCCAATAGGTCTATTTGTTTCGATTGAATTGAAGACATAATAAATAATATTGGGGTAATTTTGTTACGAATACTTTTGTGGTTGAATTTTTAGGACAGTGTTTTTCTTACCAGGCACTGAACCTTTTACAACTAAGATATTTTCATCTGAGTTTACATAAACAACCTCAGTATTCTTTAGGGTTACCGTATTACCACCCATCTGACCAGCCATTTTTTTACCTGGGTATACACGGCCTGGTGTACTACCAGCTCCAATACTACCTGGTAATCTGTGGTTCTTTGAACCGTGCGTCATTGGTCCACGACTAAAGTTGTGGCGTTTTTGGTTACCAGCAAAGCCTTTACCAATACTTTTTCCTGTTACTCGAACTTTTTGACCGATAGAAAAAGTATCAACTTTGATTACTTGACCTAATTTAAAAGTTTCAGGTGAGGATACACGAAATTCACCAAATGATTTGAATCCTTGATCACCTATTTTTTGTAAGTGACCGCGTGTTGATTTGTTTAGTTTATCTAATTTTTCTTCCCCGAATGCTACCTGAACAGCATCATAACCGTCCGTAGCAACAGTTTTAATTTGGCTTACTTTACATAACCCAGTTTTTAAAATTGTTACAGGGAAAATGGTACCTGACTCATCAAAGATTTGAGTCATACCAACTTTTTTTGCGAATAAACCTGTCTGCATAAAGTTAAATTACTTCTATATGTAAATCGGATTCTAAAACGATACATGTTGTAAAAACAATGAAAGCTATCTATTTTT
>Ga0115099_10185045_pt1 | contig 13458 bp, 2 predicted proteins | sample MBTome_FD_89017 | JGI IMG/M metagenome (GOLD analysis project Ga0115099, IMG submission 89017) | Marine eukaryotic communities from Pacific Ocean to study complex ecological interactions - MBTS_20Mar14_M2_3um Metatranscriptome... | ecosystem: Environmental > Aquatic > Marine > Oceanic | place... | reverse complement strand
GTCAACTTCAACTTGTTTAGATTTATACCTTATTTTATTGCTGATACAAAATGTAACTACTCTTTCGATTTACGAGAATTGGAAACTGCCTGCACCTTCCTTTATGGCGTAGAGGAGTTTTTCCCGCATCTGTTCCTCGCTCTTGTATACAGGAAGATCTAGAGAGTTGAAACATGTGTGCGCACTCATGAGGGCACCTGCTGATCCACCTGCTTTGTGGATGGAAAATTTCTGGATCCCTCGCATACCCTGCAATTCGCTGAATCCATTCAGCGGTACTTTCGAGCTTCCTGTCACGAATTGCAGAAAAGATGCTTTCTCACTTTTTGATAAGGAAAACATGATATTCCAAAACCATCCAATTTCTTTATCTGCTGTTCTGTAACCATTGTATTCAGTATTTTTCTTTAGATCGAGAATGTCGATATCAGGCATTCCTGAGATTAGAAGTTCAAGCTCTTGAGGCGTAAATATGGAAATCATTGCTGGGTTTACAAGTTCATAAAACCCATCTAAATAAGCCTTTATCTGTTTCTGGATTGCGGTCGTCATCCTGTGCTCGCAGACAAGACCCACATATTTCTCTTTCTCTTCTTCAGTCACTGGGATATTCCTACCATTCGGAATAAGATCAACTATCTGACTACGACCAAACCACTGAGATATAGACGAAAAGGTGAGGTCTAAACCAATATCTTCAAGTTTGTACCCTAGAAGAGTCTTAAGACTTTTATAATATTCAGGATCGATGGCTTCCATGTCTTGATAGGTGGGCTTGATTCCCAACATATGCTTGTACAAAGATCTGGTAAAGTGAGCATCAAGAAGATATCCATCTGCGACTGCTTTACCTACTATCCTCCCAACAAAGTTGAAATAGTGCAGATGATCACGATTAATGCTACTTTGTGGATTGGGCTGAAATGTGCACCCATCCTCGGTTGATGTAAATAAGGCATAATTAGGATTGAACATTTCTTTCGCAAGGATGCCGAAGAATTCTCTCGATAAGCCACCTGCATCCACCCCTTCCTCATTGGCAAATGTAATATGCAACCTTCCACGCATTTCGTCAGCATTCCTCATTCGAAGTTGACGATACGCATCTTCGAATACATATTGGCGTCGGATGCTCAATCGGAGGTTGCCGTGTCTACGGCTAGCTTGAGATCGAAGTTTGCGGACTTGTTGCTTGAACCAATGTCTCTTGACATCAAAATCTAGGAAAGAAGTACAGCGTGGGACTTGAACCATTGCACGGAGGCCTTTATCTAGTAACGAGGGATTGCTTCTCAACAAGGCATTGAGGAGGACCTTGTTTTTCGAAATGAACTTGAGAAGACTTTCCCCGCCTACTAACCTTTCAACATCTAATGCACCAGTTTCGTCTTGTTTTTCGTCGACACCTCTCTCGATTGAACATGCATTCACGACAAAAAAAGCTTCGACAGTGGGGAGGAATCGCGTGAGAAGTCCTGCTACACTATTTTGTAACTTCTTTCCACCTTTTGTGCCATTTACATCAGTGTCATCTTCTAGTTCAGATTCATCATCCTCTTCGCCACTAACTTTAGTAACTCCCTCAAGTACAGATACAATGTTAAGGCATCCAGTCAGCTGCTCCCAAAGCGCAGTTAGATTGATGCCTTCCAACAGGTTGACTAGTTCTTTGCTTGCGATTGGTAGCTCGGTACTCTTTTTAGCCTCGGTCCCGGTACACAGATTATGCAATACCTGCAATACTCTGAGAAGCTTCAATTCTGTATTATTTGTAGACAACGTGACAGCACTTGATGGAGTACCATTATTTGATATTGATGCGGGGGATTCGTGATCATTGACTTCGGAGCTGCTAGTCGCATTACTTGCTACAATATTCGAACTAAGCTGATTATAGTGTAGGCGTACAGCATTGTCAAGTCTGATTCGCAATGATCGTAAATCACGGATTGCATCTCTCCCGAGATCTCCCGCAACTGAGGCCAGTTCTACAAGGATACACTGGCGATTTGCTTCGACGCGACAAAGCCGCCGTGCGATGACACTAACTTTCGAAAATAGCGAGTCTTTACAGGTCTCGAATCTCAAAATAGAGCAAAGCAACTTCAACATGCTTGGAGAGACTATAGAACGGGGCACACCAACATATTCTTTTCCATCAGATGCCGCAGCCTCAATTTCTCTTTTTGTGGGTAGATTCTCAGTAACATCATTTGTCGGAATTGTCGACAGGGGTGCACAGATGCCCTCAATTACACCAAGTAAATCTCCAAGGTTCGATGAACTTTGTGTGTATTTTGTCTTCGCGAGTAAACCTAACAGGGTGTCGAGATAGGCAGCATGGGAATTCTTGTCCGTATCTTCTGATTGAATGTCGAAGTTACTTAAGATATCAAGGGAGAGCCTAACATTCTTTGTAAGCACTGTTAAGGTGCCAAAAATGCGTCTGGCTACAACAGGTGGAAGAACGTTCGTCTTTCCTGAAGTGATTGCGCTAAGCGGTAAATTCATTGCAATTGCTGTGGCAGCACCAGTGTCCCGACGTCTTCTGAAGAAGGAACGAGAGTTGGCAGGCTCAGATTCCGTACTCTCCGGGGCGATGCCTATAAGACTTGAGGGGAATGTGGAATTTGGACAAACAGCTCCGCCAAGAGAATGAATGGCATCAATAGCACTACGAGGCTCGTCGTTGAGTAGAGAGATAAATGAGGTCGCCACAACTTTTCTAAGATCAGGATTATAAGAGAAATTTTGAAACAGTTTCTGTAATAACTTCTGGGGCCGTACAGGTGAGAGTAAAAACATTAAATCAAAAAGAGCTTTCATGGATGTGGGTGTAAGCAGTGGCCCTATATCATCTGAGCAATCGGGTGGAGTGAAGGCAATAATAGATCTGTCGCAATCGACACAAACCTTCGACTTTGTGCGTCTTCTAGTCGACGCGCTCCTTCTCTGACCACCTAATTCGTTCCCGTTTGCCTGTCTCGCTGGTTGACGCTCGCGGTGCGAAGGCGCAGCAGCGGCTATTTCACGGCGATGACGATGAAATATGGCTCTCTCCTGAAGCAATCGAGCCTCGGCAAGGATGTCAGGTGGAAGCTGGCTCAAGAATTCATCATCTGAAGTCAAGAGAATTTCCTCACGGAGATCAGGAGCTAGAGATGCAATGAAGCTTGCAGGATCAATGTCTTCAGCTTGAGCAGGGTCTGCAGATGTTTCTTGCTCTTGTTGTCGCAAACGCATTTCGTTGCGCTCTTGCTCAATGACTTCTTGTCTCAATTCTTCAGGTAGCGCAGCCAGAACTTCAGGATCAAGAGTAGATGAGGCATCTAGATCCAGGGATGCAACAACTGGACCTGAATTCTGCTCAACAACTTCTTGCTGCATTTCAAAAGGAAGCTGCGCGAAGACTTCGGGGTCCATACCAGCTGGGCACCGAAGAGGCCCAGGTTCTCCAGCAGCTATGGGAGCATCAATTTGTTGATCTAGTGAGGAGTTTCCTGTGACTTGATCTGAAGTACTATTGTGAGCTTCTTGGCCAATAGCTTCTCCTCCTTCGCTTGCTTCATCTCCATCCGGACGATCAGTGGGCAAAGCTCCATTGACAACCATTTCAACATCTCTTCTGTCTACACTTGTATTATTATCAACTATAATGTCAACCTCTCCTTCAACATTTTCCGAATCCTGCGCATTGATTGTTTCTTCTTGATGTACACTGGCCAAACCAGCTGTATCATCTTGAATGGCTCCTGAGTTATCGGCAAATTGAGTCCTCTCCGCTTCTCTTTCATTGGTGTCACTTGGCCGATTTTCACCTCTCAAAGTTTCGCTGACAGTGGCATGATGGACTTCGTCGCCATCAGCTCTCATATTTTGTTGGTTGGACGCCATAGAGGCATCAGCATCTACTTGTGCCTGCGATTGGTCTGGTAGCCTTGAACCAAAAGTTGCCAACGATCTTTCAAATGCTGTACTGAAATCTGACGCCATAGTATCTGCTGCTTCACCATTGTCTCCTGGAATAGCACGACGTGCCCCTAAACTCATTGCAGGAGATCTGTGTAGACGAATGACATTTGTGTGGCCCGTAATTGTGCTACCACCTGTGAACAAAAAGTTACCCCCGTAAGGGCTGCCAAATGGAGCACCAAAAGGATCAGATGTAAAGCGCTGGACTCGCGGAGGATCTTCTAGTCGCCTACTTAATGATAGCATAGCATTCGATGGAGCAAGATTAACTCCCGCTAGAAAGACGTGTGGAACAATTGGTGCTCTAATATGAGTGCAAGTCGCTGGACCTCCTGGAAAAAGCTGAGCCTCGACAGCAGAAGGTACTGGCAAAACCCGTTGAGCTCTTTCTTCTTCTTCCAATCCGATCGAACCTCTAAGGTTATAATAGACTCTACTAGAACCAACAACTGGTCCCCCAAAGTGATATTCCACATCTGAAATCTGATATCCAATATCAGGAGGGTTGCTCTGTTGTACTGTAGGTCTTTCGCCCATTGGTTCGGCGCCCTGCGTATTTGAATTTGTGTCATTAGATTCCCCAAACGGGTTTCGTCCCGTGGGCTCAGGCTGCCGACTTCTCATTCGCTGCATATCAGGTAGGCGAATGCCAAGAGTTTGTTCTATTTCAGCCAAGGCGTCCATTTGGATTTCACCCGAACGCAAGATATTGTTTAGGACCGATGTCGCTGCCTCGATCATAAGCCCCCCTCCCGCCCTTGGCCGTCCAACAGGGGCAGCTCCAGGACGTGAAGAGAAAAGCATGGATCCAAGATCTGTCGAGTCGATATTTTCCCAACCTTCTTCCCTTAATTCAGCGTCTGCTTCCTCTTCGTCAACTTCTTCTTCAACTTCAAAGAAATCGTCATTGTCATCTTCAGCTGGGTACTCCTCTTCATAGGCTTCCTCTTCCATCTCAATCTGATTATTTTGCAGGGCGATTTCATCAGGGTCGGCATTGCTTTCGTTATCCTCTTCGTCTTCTTGATGAATAACTTCTTCTAGGATTTCAATCTGATCATCATCATCGTTGTCGTCGTCATCATTCTCGTCCTCACCACTAGAAGAAGACATGTGTTCGTCGTCATCATCATCATCATCATCATCATCATCGCTGAGACTGTCATCTTCGGACGAAGAGATCATGTCTTCATCGTCGCTACTAGTTTCATCGTCGCTGGCCGAAGAGCCTTCAAAGAGATCCTCTTCACTTTGATCGGAAGCTGCCGATGTTGCATCGAAGTCATCACCAAGCATACCATCCTCAACTATATACGATGACTTTTTTGGTTCGGCTTTTTCAGCGTTCTCTCCAAATTGGCGAAGAGCAGTCTTTCTTTTTTTGTCTTCCCTTTCAGCCATTTCTTGTAGGGTATCAATAATCGCAGGCCGAGTAAGTATTTCAAGAGGTCTCAAGAGATTTGCGGCTGTTGCAGCTGCAAGAGGATGGTCCAAGGAGATCCGTTGTAGAGCATTCATGAGGGAATGCGCCATTTTGTACTCAGACATGATTTTGACGACCTCGAAACTGAGACTTGTATTTTTATGATCGGCGTTGGGAGTACGTGTACGTGGCGCTGCAAGTCCCAAACACAATTCTCCCCAGGCCTGCAAAGCCCACATCGAATGATCAGAAAATTTGGTTTCAGCCTTCCCCTTTAAGGCCAAAGATAACTCTGATATGACGCGGTGTCTACCTTCACCAGCCCTAGCAACCAAGGCCACAATAAGCCTGGCGGAACATTGAGCAATACGTATTCTAACAAAAGCCTCCCTCTTCTTCGCACTCAAATGAGGCTGTTCATCGTCCATATCATGTGAACTTTCTGACAACACTTCACGGGGTTGAGGCAAAGTCACATGCAACAAAAAACCCAGCGCCCCCCTAGGATGATCTTGACCCTTTACCACGTGATTTGGTAAACGGTAGTTGTAAATTGCTGCTGCACAAGCTGGCACTGCCAAAAGTAAATCTCCAAGAATTTCTAGAAATTCGAAGGTACAGAAGAATGGCACTTCAAAAATATTTGAAACTTTCTGCTGAAGTTGGTGCGACTTGATCATTTCTGTAAGTATTTGAGATGCTACATGTGCTGCTGCTGAACCAGAAATAGAAACACCTTTCTCTTGCTTCTCCTTCTTCGCTGATCTCTTCCCCCGCTTATGATGCGGCGATTTACTAGTGGGGGTTTTAGAGTGCGCCTTCTTTGCATTATGTGCACCCTTTGATGGTGTTTTCTGAGAAATGTCCCCGTTGTCACAGTGGGGAATACTCGTGTGCCCTCGAAAACATTCTGCTAGTAGTTTTGCATTTTTTGATCTCACATCTGATGGCATGAGGCTCACACGAATCTTACTTTCTTTACTATCAGTACTCGCTCTTTCACTCTGTTTTATAGAGAGAGAAGTCCCTGCTGCTCTCAAAAATACGACCGGATCCCTGCAAATCAAATGAGTCACCGCCTGCAGAAATACCTTGCCTGTTACGGATTTGGCATCGGACCCATTTCCAGAATTTTGCTTCTTCAGTATTTTCGTCAGGACTCGTCGTATTTCAATTTCCATTGAATTTTGAAGTTCTTTCTCGTCTTCAATCATTCGGCGCAATGCCAAGGTCACAAGGCTCACATGCCCTTTGAAACGACTCCGGAAGTGGAGAGAAAGCAGAACTTCTGCACCGCCCATTTTCAAGCATCGACTTGCAACTCTATGGAAAATTAAAACTCTGGCAAGCAGTTGAGTTGCAGAGTGTGCAATTTCCGGTCTCAAATACGAAGAATCGTCATCTTTCTTATTGCGCTTGTTCAGTCTAAGGATTTGAAGACAAATAGATAGACAATGATCAGCCACTTCGGGTGTAATAAGGGGGGCAAATGCTGGGAAATCGGTGAAAGCCGAAAACAATTTATTGTCTGTGGACAGAGCTGATCTCGGTTTTTGGGATAGGACTGCAGATATTTTTTTTGACGTCTTCGCTAGTGAAGCTCGCTGTTTCTTATGTTCAGAACAGACTCGTTCGTAATCATCTCGTCGAATTTGTTTGGTTGGTGTATGCTTTTCACTCTGAGATGATTCCTTTTCGTCATGTTCAACTGGAAGTGACATTGGCTGCGCCATAATTTCTAAGAATAACAACACAGACGAAATCCATGGTGGCAGTGTATCAGGCCCTGAACTTTTTAGTTTTGAAGTGGCACCTTTTAAGCAATTGGTCAAAATTGTGACAAGATTTTTTTTCAAAACAAGAGTTCTTGTCTTAGGCATAGCACGCAGAAGTAATCCAGCCAAAAGACACAGAGAAGCAAAGCTCCTATCTTTGGTATTTTTAATCTTGGTTTGCGATGCTTTGGGACCAATATCGATGCAATCCATCAAGCGCTCAAGAGTTGCATCGATTAACTTGAGTCTTTCCTCGGCATTCTTTGCAGCATTTTCAAGGAGAAAGGAGCTCACTATAATTGCCGATGCGTTTGCCTCTTCAATCCAATCATCTTCAATACAAAAATGGCTGAATTCCACTTCAACACGATCTGACGAGCCTTCAAGAATATTGAGAGAAATTCGAGTGAGATCGGCTCTCAGTTCCTTGTAACTTTTTAATGTCCATGCCAACGATAGGGAATCAAAATGTTTTTCAGCCATTTTCTTTAGCTCTGAATCGGTCATTTTTTTCTTCCGTGAGGCTGTGTCGTTTTTAATGTCAGCATCATCTGACGCATTCGATACTTTTGGGTCGGGTGCATTATTGTCTTGCGATGTAGGATCATTGGCGCTCGTGCCTGACAAAGCTGTGCCTTCTCTCAACCGATTTCTCTCTGCATTTATCCGAAATAATTGAGGAATTGTGGAACTCTCACTATTTTCTTCAATTTTGTTGCCTTCTTCTTTCACTGAATCCTGGAGACAAGATAATACTTCTCGCATTAGAATAAAAAGGGGCTCCAACACATGTGGTGGGCAATTTTTCAATTTCGGATTTGTCCAGAGTTCATGAGTTATGGCACCAATATTGCAGTGGACAACCCTGGCAAAAGAATTTTGTTGAAATGAAAAAATGCAATCATTCGTTTCAGCATTTGCTTCATCAGAAGTCTCATGGAGGAACAAACTGAAATCGACAAACTTCATCTTTCTTAATACAGCAACAACATCCGGCTCAATAGACAAGCTCTGAGATGATAATCGCCCAAGTAAGGAGAGGGTGGCAGGAAAGCAGGAAGCGACAGCCTTGCTTACTCTCTGTTTTGGATGAGAGACGGTATCATCTAATGAGGTTTCCATCTGAGCAATATCGGATAGACTATGCTTGAGAACATAGCGGATGGCACCGTAGAAGCCTGAAGTTGGAACACACTTTTTGTCTACCTCGCTGGAAATCTCCTTTTCTCCAATATCGATGTTGATGGAAGGAAGTATAAAGGCATCATGGAGACCGTCATGGTATAATATATTACATAATAAAAATACGTTCAACAGTTGCCTGTCCCTCCTACTATCCTCGCACAAACACGAGTGCAAAATGCTGAGTGCATTTCCGAAGTACATTGCCACTCCACGAGGACCTAATTTCATCTGCGCATCGTCTTCTCTGGTTTGTATCAGGTCGAAATTTTTGCGTAGGAACATTCCCACGTCACGTACGACAATTCCAACATGAGAGTTAATATTAGACTGAGAAACTGATGGACGAGAATTTCGAAATCCCACCATTGTCGAACGACTCATACTGGAGAAAAAGCTCGAATAACTGATCTGTAGACGGGCCAGGATGGAGGCCCCGAGGCTAGAGAGGTTGGAGATACCAAAATCAATTGGTTTTCGCACCTCGGTGACCTTTTCTTCGGACAAGCAGCAAGCTCTCTTCTTTGAGTTTCCACTGATACAAAGAACTTCACAGATGGGCTCGCGACTGTGCCCCCTAGTCTGCTCACTGACCCAACCTCTTGCAATTCGGTATCTCATGATACCTGAACGATTTACACATCGATCAAAAGCATCCACTTCCTCTCCCATCTCGAGACCTCCTACACTAGAACAAGAATCTATGTCTATTCCATCCCTTACAATAGCACCATCACAACAGACTATCCTTAATCGGTATGTCGCGGGATAATAGTCTGACTGACCAGGCGATTTCCATCGCTCAGTTTCACACATGTCAAACTGTGGTGTAGATCTGATACGGCATACTTCAGACATAGACGTGCGGTAGAGCAACCCTAGCCGCTGCATAATGGACCTCATCTCGTCGGATGCTAGCTGCTTTTGCCATTCAGAACGAGCATTTCTTGCAAGAGGCATTCGCTGACCAGCAACTCGAACTATCTCAGACATGACCTGCGACATCCACTCCGTATTAAATATTTCGCGAAGGAACGAGGAGAAAGCAAGCAACATACCACGGGAGGAGCCATTCTCTTGGAGGACATTCAGAGGGACTTGAGGTATTCCGTTCAAGATACCAGATATGTTCAAGGCATCACTGTCACTGTCAGAACATCTGAACAATACGTTGGAATTTGGAATTACCTCTCTGATCTTCAGGGAAGCTTCTTCTAAAGTGTCAAGTTGAAGCTTAAGCTCGCGTGCAACCTTGCCCATAATTTTGGTAGGGCTATCGTTCACAGAACACCGCTTAATAGCAGTAATCAGAGCAGACGAAGCAGTAGAGTGACTCAAACTTGCAGCAGATGGCGAGCTCTGACAACTAACATGAGCAAGAAATTGCTTACCTCGGAGGATAAGAAGTGGGTGCAATTTTAGAATAGCTTCTACTCCTCCAGAAGAAACAAATTCACCGCAATTCTCTTCATTCTGTAAAATATGTTCCAACGCTTGCCCAACGTTACTGGCGTAGTGCACGAGGCATATTCTATAATCGTCCTTCTTGTCTATGCTTGTTTCGCTCTTTTCTGCCTCATCCTCATTATTAGCGATGTTGGTTCCTAAATGGACAATCCTTTTCACCAACGTAACGAGAGATTTGATAACAGTCTTCTTCATAGAAGGTACGTGTCTCATCAACTCATCAAGTCCTGTCCCAATTAAAGATGCCATTTCATTCAACATACAACGAGAGTGCGGCATGGAAAATTTTGGAGTGCACAGTAGCGACAGAAGTTCGGGAATAGGATTCATCTCTAATATCTTCTTTCGGCCATCATCTGTTAGCGCAAGAGCAATAATTAGGTTGGGCAACGACATAATAAGCTCGGAGGATACAGGAATATTGGGTTCATGCCAAATATCCGAAGTGATGTCCAGAAATCCATGGTTCCCATAACTTTTTCCTTTCAGCATTCGGAAAATAGTGTCGGCAAGGCCACATTCGTAAACGTAGTGTACAATTTTTGGATCGGAATTCATGATATCAGATATGAGCGTTGTAGCAAGTGCACATAGCACACCACCATAAGAGTGCACATGAAGTATTATACCATTCAGAACCGAAGTCATTTCTGGCTTTCTCAAAACTTCACTGGGCGTAATAGGGGCATTGGTTGAACGTGGATTTGTCTCCTGATGATGAAGGACGATAGTAAGGCAGTTGAGAATGCTGAATAATAGCACCCTTGTTGATCCCTCCAATTCACTTGAACATATCTTATCTCCAGAATCTTGCATGACAACATCGCCTTCATGACAAGGTAGGGACTTTTGAAATTCAGAGTGCAATAGTTTGATCAATAAGTCTACTGCTTTTAGATCATGAAATGCAGCAAGAGCAGGACTATGGGTAACAATTGCTCCTTCTAGAATTTGAATGGCCTGCGCAGTAATAAATCTTAAAAGATTGGTGCAGTACTTCTTCTGTGAGACGTTCCTATTTGTAGAGGACAATTCATTTTCAACATTAGAAGTCAACGCAATTGTGCTAACAAGAGCAGGCACGAGGCCGCAATCGGTTAGAGCAGATGTCCCGGATGCAACAGACACTATAGATGATGCAAGAGATAGTACAATTTCCACAAATTCCAAAGCCTTTTCCTCCCGTTCTTGTTCGTTAAATGAGGATTGTTTATTCGCCTCGAGAAAAGTCAATCCTAGATCTAACCCAAGTTCATCAATTTCTAACGAGGTTTCTGAGGCACACGTCAAAAGATGTCGACTACCCACTTTGCTATTGTCTATTGCCGCACCTGGCACTCCAGTCAAAAACACATTTAGTGATGCTAAAGAATATCGAATTAACGTAGGAAGTAAGCCTAAAAAGTGACCCTTCGCAACTCCCAACTCGGAGAGAACGTTGGTTTGTCTGGACACATGGCTCAGCCCTCCACCTCCCGTAGAATTATCATCCTTTCGCGAGACAAGTGCTGTCAAAACTTCAACAGCTAAAGATCGGACTGCAAATGGAATATCTGCCGAAGCGGAAGGGTCTACAATGGACGCAATTGCCGCTTGCCTCCTCTCCACCTCCGTCACATCTACATTGTTTGTAGCATTGGAACTACCACCGTCGACAACTGTTGCAGAAACAGACGAAGCTGAAACAATTGGCCTCACTAAATCAGCAATTTCTGTGCATAATTCCGGTTGAGCATGAAAGTATCCCGCCATGACATCTTGGGATGGATGGGCATACAACACAGCAACAAGGGCATGGAGACGCCTCTTCACGGCTGCTATCCGTGACGACTGACAGTGGAATGATGCCGAAAGACGAATATGCGAAAGAAGAGCAAAGATACGCTCATGAGAGATTTTGGATCTAGCACTTTCCCCCTCCAAATTGTTCAAGTGCTTGAAAAAAGAGAGCAGCAGTTGATTTAGACTTCCTCCGAAACAAATTTCCTATTGAAGCAGGAGCAGTAAGTACATCCGTATTACCTCCAGGCGAGCTTGTGCCACAAGACGACATTTTCCGGCGTTTACCATTATGGCGTGAAGGAGATGCGGGTGTGCTACTGGTACTATCTCTACTATTGCTGGCTGATTCACGTTGTGTACCCGACTCCATAGCGCTCGAAGAATCAACAAAGGAATGACAAATATCTTCGATTGACAACTTCACAGTGACAACGTCTGCACCAATATCTCTTTTGCTATTAGGAGCATTACTAGCTTTCATTTCTTTCAAGTCATTCTTTTCTGCATCTTTTGGGATAAACTCAAACAATACCTCACCCGCAAATCGGGGTAATGATCCCTGAGAACTGTCATTTAAAGGACTTGTAACTCCCTTTCCAATGAAATTTGCATTTTCTTTCTCTTTTTCATTTCCAAACTCGAAATTTCTCATACTTCTTATTGAATCATCAGCAGTAACGCAAGTCGCAAGGCCTAATCCACATCCACGCGTACCCCAACCCTTTGCCAAAGTCATAAGCCTCGAATGTACAACTAAATTATCATCTCTGTTATCCATAGAATGTCCATGAAGCATGGTAGTATGATGATTCGTTTCTTGACTCTGCAACCTATGCACCAAGGGCGGAGATGCCAAATCTGATAACACTTGCAAAGCCAATGCCGCGATATCATCATTAGAAGAGGATAGGAGGTTGGATAATTCGTGGATAGAGTTAAACAGTGATTTATGTGTAGCATGCTTGAGGAGTGCAGACAAAAATTGAAGAATAGTAGTCACAGCGTGAATAATAGAAGGTGGAATGGCACGAACTTCTGCTTCCGACTTGGCATAGAGCCGATGCGAATATGATTGGGGCTCATCTTCCATCATCACCGAAGAATCAATTCTGTTGTCAGCCTCGTTGATCTCTTTTTGCCTTTGCTTATTCTTAGGCAGAGGAGATGGCTCAATAAGAAGGAGCGCAGGATGGTCTTGAATCATCTGTGATATTGCTGCATCCATGGCATTGAGGGGTTTTATCCATTCATACAAATTAGCCATTTCTTGGAATCGCCATTGCGGCCACCGTTCAAGTTCCCCAACAAGCCCTTCCACATCCACCCTACCAGAGCAAGCGTTAGATGGTGCATGATTTTTACTTGCTTCTGCCTTCGCCAGGCTATCACAATCATACGAACTCAACGTATCTATTAGAGATCTCAACACCGCATCGTCAATCGTTTGCCGCGGTATACCCGTGGTTGTAGATGTTATTGGAGCCATCTCGATCTATATTATAAGATACGATGCGTGTTCTACTTCAAGAATTATGTCGATTCCTTTCAATGATGTAGTAATGCAACGATTTTGCGTGAGATATTGCCTCCTTTCGTGTTAATTCGAGTATATTTTCTGTAACTACTCGTATGTTTGAGATGCTCAGCGGAGAGTGATTTCTGCACCTCTTGGCGGCTTTGTTGACGTGCGACGTGCTCCGTTTCAACTCCAAACTATCAAAGCTGGTCGTCTACGTTCTATTTAGTTATCAAACTTAGTTCCTCTCTCTAGCTAGTGTAGTGACAAGATGATTCAAATGGTTTCTAGCACGATGGTAGGTTAGTTCCAGCCTAACACTTGTACTGTTTGTTGCTGAG
>Ga0115099_10604717_pt1 | contig 13573 bp, 15 predicted proteins | sample MBTome_FD_89017 | JGI IMG/M metagenome (GOLD analysis project Ga0115099, IMG submission 89017) | Marine eukaryotic communities from Pacific Ocean to study complex ecological interactions - MBTS_20Mar14_M2_3um Metatranscriptome... | ecosystem: Environmental > Aquatic > Marine > Oceanic | place... | reverse complement strand
TACAGATAATATCTTGATTTTAAATAGGTTTTTGAGATTTTTGCTAAAACGGCCGCATAGAAGGTTTCACTTAAAACAAAAAATGCAGAGTTTAATTCGAAAAAGAACCAAAGGTATCAAACAAGTTTCTGATGTCTCAAACCTGCACGAAGAAGTTTATTTAAATAAATTATTAAATAAAATTTCAGTTTTACGAGTTACAAAAGATATAAAAGCTGTAAAACGATTAAGATTTTTGTTAGCGGTTAAACTATTGAGTAAATCTAAAGTATTAAGGTTTTGCCATAAATTTTCATCTAAACCTATTACAACTGAAAGATTTCGACAAAATTTAGTTGCCTATATAATCACTATTAATTTAACGAATACAAATACTATTATAAGCGTCACCGATATAAAAGGGAATGTTAAAATATTTTACTCATCGGGGCAAGTAAATTTAAAAGGTAAGCAGAAAATAAAGCAACCTGCGGCTTTAATTAATATTTTAAAACAGCTAATTGCAAAAGCAAAATTTATAAAACAAGAACCAGTGGCACTGCATTTTAGAAACACAAAACCACATTATGAATCATTTATTGTCAAAATGTTAAAGAATAGATTTTTTCTGAAAACTATTCGGAGTTATAATTTACAACCACACAATGGGTGCAGACCGAAAAAAATAAAACGATTCAAAAGAAATTCATTTTCAAAATAAAATATTTTGAAGGGGTGACTGAGTGGCTAAAAGTGGCAGATTGTAAATCTGTTGGGTTATCCTATCGTAGGTTCGAATCCTACCTCCTTCAATTAGTTTTAGGATTCTATCGAAATATAACGCAGCCTGGTAGCGTGCCTGTTTTGGGAACAGGAAGTCATGTGTTCAAATCACATTATTTCGAAATAACTCTTTTTTGTTTTAAGTGAAACCTTCTATGCGGCCGTTTTAGCAAAAATCTCAAAAACCTATTTAAAATCAAGATATTATCTGTATAAATCAAAGTTTTAATTTTTCCTAATTGGGCAGTTGAATAAAACTTATCGTTTAGCCGAACACACAATATAGTAAGAAATCGGTTGACTTCAATGATTTTTTCCAAAGTCTGGCAAATTCCTTTTTTCTGTTCCATTTCAATTAATAACAATGGACCGTTTATTAATTTCGACAAGTGTTTGAAGATAGAAGTTTTTACGGATTTTTTTGTAAGGGTATTGTATAAACGATAATAGTTGAGCTTTGATAAAGCTAGATCCTGCTCTACTCTAACCCAGTTTTTGATATCCAAGCTTATTCCATGACAAAAGAAGAAAAATCTGGTTGTCTTGAAAAGGCGTTTTACCTTATATGTTTTATAGCTTTTTATGCTAAGTTTCATCTTGTACGCAAAATCTAAATTTAGGCTTGGTAGGATTTGAACCTACGACAAAACCGTTATGAGCGGTGCGTTCTACCCCTGAACTACAAGCCTTTTGTGAAAAACTACAAATTAAAAATAAAATTTTGAAAAATATGGGCAACTTAAGTTTAAGTCAATTAATTGTAATTGTAATGCTTTCAATTTTACTATTCGGAGACATCTCTAAAATTAGAAAAAAGTTGTCTTACATACTTACTCGTTTAGATTTGAGTAAAACATCCACTATAAAGAAAAAAAACAGGAAAAAAGGGAGTTGAACCCTTGACCTTTGGTTTTGGAAACCACTATTCTACCAACTGAACTATTTTCCTTTAATTAATTTCCGCTAAAATAAATTGTATCTGATGTTTTATAATTATATAAAAGAACTTGGTAACCGAATCTCCTTACTCATTATAACATGGGTTTCCGTTACGATTACAAGCTATTATTACAAGGAGGTTTTAATCTTTATACTAGTAACACCCAGCTTAGTTGTATTCGAAAAAAATACTTTATATTTTATTTTTACGAACTTATCAGATATTTTTTCAACTTATATAAAGCTTGCGTGTTTTATGGGCAATCAATTTTTATGTGTATTTTTGTTCTATCATTTCGTCATTTTTCTTTCACCTGGGTTACGCTTCTCTGAATTTTCGAACACCCTGAAAATTTTTTTTTTAAGTTTATTTCTGTGGTTATGTGCGATCCTAACTTTAAATACATACGTCTTACCTTTTAGCTGGCAGTTTTTCCTGAGTTTTCAGAACTCAACAAGTGATGCTGTATTAAATTTCCATCTAGAAGCAAAAATAAATGAATACTTAGATTTCTATATTAACCTATATTATTTATGTTGTTTAAATTTTCAGTTTTTGATTATACTCTCAGTTTTCTTAGAAAGTATAAAAAACAACTTGGGCAAATTAAAAACGTTTAGAAAGTTTTTTTACTTCGGTTTTTTTTTTATTGCAACTATAGTAACTCCACCAGATATTTTAAGTCAAATTTGCTTAGGAATTGGTTTTATCCTTGTGCACGAAATAATGATAATTATTATTATTTTAAAGACGAATCTGTTAAAAAGTGTTCTCAGAACTAATTTGGTAGCCAATTAAAGCTGATTAATATACCAACTGTCATTAATAGATAACCCAAGGATAAGGGTAGAAAACATTTCCATCCTATGTGCATTAGTTGATCATACCTGTATCGAGGAAGTGCCGCTCGGGTCAAGATGAAAAAAACTACACCCAAAGCTATTTTAAGACTAAACCAGAAACTGCCCGGAAAAATGTTCAATGGAAAAAGGTTAAATAAAGGTAACCATCCACCCAAAAATAAAATTGACGCGAATGAGCTCATTAATAACATGTTAGCATATTCACCTAAGAAAAACAAAGCAAAAGTCATAGCGGAGTATTCAATGTTATACCCAGAAACTAATTCAGCTTCAGCTTCAGGTAAATCAAAAGGGTGTCTATTTGTTTCCGCAAGCATCGAAACTGAAAACATTATGAACATTGGAAATAATGGAATAAAGAACCAAATGCTCTGTTGTGCTAAAACAATAGAACTTAAATTGAATGATCCAACACAAATGCAAACGTTAACAATTATGAAGCCTATAGAAACTTCATAGGAAATCATTTGTGCTGCCGAACGAAGGGCACCTAAAAAAGGGTATTTGGAGTTACTAGACCAACCTGCCATGACAATACCATATACACTTAAGGAAGACGTTGCGAATAAATATAAAATCCCGACGTTTAAATCTGCTAAAACTATTTTCTCAGAAAATGGAATAACAGACCAGCCTATTAAACTTAAAATAAAGGTTAATATAGGAGCAAATAAGAAAATAGTTATACTTGAATTGCTTGGTAAAATAGTTTCTTTAGCAAATAATTTTAATCCGTCAGCCAAAGGTTGGAGTAGTCCTAAAAAACCTATAACATTGGGACCTCTACGACGCTGTATACTTCCCATAATTTTTCGTTCAGCTATAGTGAAATAAGCTACAGAAATCAGCAAAGGAATAACAATAACAAGAATTTTTAATATGATAGAACTTATTAATACAAACATTTATAAAATAATTCAATAAATAACTGTTCTAGATAACGTAAAGGCTAAAATCGGACTTGAACCGATATTACAAGATTTGCAATCTAATACATTAACCAAATTATGTTATTTAGCCAAGCAGAGAATTGAGAAAGAAACGCACTTAAAAGGATAAGGTGGGATTCGAACCCACGGTATTAATAAAATAATACAATAGTTTTCAAAACTAACGCCTTAAACCACTCGACCACTTATCCTTTTCAGCAAATGAAGGGATTCGAACCCTCAGCTTCAATCTTGGCAAGATTACACTCTACCATTGAGTTACATCTGCAAATGAATAGGAATTTTGAAAGATTTTAATAAGAAAATACATTCATTAAATTTAGATGTATTTGTCATTATTGTAAAATTTAAAGGAGGCAATCTATTGAAATATTGGTAATGGTTTTTCAATTCAGGGAATAACAAACTGTTCTTGATTTTAAACGAAATCGCTTTCGTACTCAAATTATGATTCGGGCGTTTGAAACCGGCAAATCTTTTCAACTTAGGTAAAACTTTGTTCACAAATTTTTCTAAAAAACTATACATTAAAGTTTTCCTAATAGTAATTTTGCAACCTACTGGAGAGCCTTTTTTGATTTTTAAAGAAATATTAGACATTTTTGCACGGGTGAACGAACCTCGTTGAGAACTAATCAATTCTAGACCAGTTAACATAGGACCTAATAATTTTAGCTCTGATTTTTTGCATCCAAAATTCAAAATGAGTTTGGTCAATCTAGGCATTTGCCTTACGTTTTTATATTGAAACTTATTTAACAAATCGTTTTTGACGATATTTTCATAATAATAATCATAATAATTCATTTTCACAGGTTTATATAAAACCAGCTGAAATACTTGCAAATTTCATGAATTTGCCTTTTCGGAAATTTTTAGGAACAGGGCCAATGACTCTTGTAGCTATAGGTTTCCCTTGCTTATTCATCAAACTAACTGCATTTTCATTAAACCAATAAACAGAGCCGTCTTTTTTTTTTATTTTACTACGCGTTCGGATTATAACAGCTCGATAAACGTCACCTGGTTGAACTTTCGACGTAATCCGTGATTTATTTCTAAGTTGCTGCACAGAGGCGACAATGACGTCCCCTACTTTTGCAACTTTTCTTTTAAAACCCCCAAGAACTTTGATACATTTGACTGTTTTTGCCCCAGAATTATCTGAAACTTTTAAAATAGTTTGTAATTGAATCATAATTTTTTATTCAGGAAATTTTATGAAGCGTCTTACCAGATAAATAGCGCTTATAGCTCAATTGGATAGAGCGTCGGATTTCGGTCCCGAAAGTTATAGGTTCAAGTCCTATTAAGTGTAATGCGTTTATCAAAACCATCTATAATTTGCATACTTTCGGCTAATAAAGGCTTCATTGTGCATATTTTCTTTCATTTTTGAGCTGGTACTAGAATGTTTTGAAGATTGAGTTATTTCAGCATTAAACTTTGAGCTAAAAGTTGAATCTGACCGTTTCTCAATTGTATGTAATATTAGCTTTATTGCCAGAGAGATTCGAATAGACGGGCGAAGAATAAAAGGAAATTCTTGCATTTGTTTTCGCCCTCGTTTAATCGATTTGATATTAACGACTGGTGAACAATTTATTATTGCTGACTTGAAGATTTTCGAATGGTCTTTTAAACATTGTTTTTGGCTAAGTTTAAAGCATTTTAAAACTAATTTCTCAGAAGTTTGTTTTTTTCCATTAGTAATTAAGTGATTAATTAGCAAATTTTTTAACATTATTTTAACGGTTTTTGGCATTATCGCATTAGAGGTATTTGGCAACTTTTTTTGTACCGTATTTCGATCTCGAAGTTTTTCTAGACTTGAGTCCTGGAAAATCAAGTTTACCTCGGATCAACGTATATTTAATTCCAGGCAAATCTTTTACTCTTCCTCCTCTTACTAATACGGTAGAATACTCTTGCAAGTTATGACCCTCTCCTGGTATATAAGCAGTTATTCTTTTATGATTAGTTAAGCGTAAACGAGCCAGTTTACGCAAAGCAGAATTCGGTTTTTTTGGCGTTCTTAAAAATACTTTAATACAAACCCCTTTGCGCTGAGGACATTTTTCTAAAGCAGGGGTTTTATTTCTGTTCGCCTTTTTCACTCTTTTTTTTCTTAATAATTGATTTATTGTTGGCATTTTTTTTTAGATACTTGTCTCGTAAAAATTAGGATAAATGAGTAAATAGGAAACTATTTATCTTATACTTTTAGAATATTAAGACCAAAATACATTTATAACCTTTATGAATATTCTTGTCTCGAAAAATCATCGTTACCAAAAAGGGGACTTGAACCCCTACTCTTTAAAAAAGAACTAGAACCTAAACCTAGCATGTCTACCAATTCCATCATTTTGGTACATCTTCAAGAACAAAAAAAATTACTCGTTATCGGACTTGAACCGATACTCTTTCAAAAAGAATCAGATTTTAAGTCTGACGTGTCTACCAATTTCACCAAACGAGCCGAACAGAAAGTTTTATGATTTAAATTCCACAATTTGATATTTTAACAATAAGTACCCAAGTATTCGGATTATTAATAACTTTATACTTTTTCTATTACTACAGTATTGTTACGACAATACCATATTTCGTAGAAGTGAAAAAGTTTAGAGCTAAAAAATTAACTAAAAATGCAGAATCTATCAAAATTATCGATAAAGATTTAAATTATAATTTATGGTTAATCAATTATTGTTATAAACACTTTCTTAAGTAAATAAATTGCTTTTAGTAAAAGGGGGGTATAACTCAATTGGTAGAGTGTATGCTTTGCACGCATAAAGTTATCGGTTCGAGTCCGATTACCTCCAAAATATTAAAAAAGCGTGAACTGAAAAAAGGCTTCAGTTTTGTTTTTTAATCTAAATAATTAGCATAATAGTGTTTTAAAGTTTCAACTAATCTAAATTTTTGACCATTTTTAACCTGAAGTGATAAAAACAGTAAAATCTTATGTAGGTTTACGAAACATAAAAGTTTAACACTCGATTGAGTTGATTGTTATTTAACTGAACTTAAAGACCGCTACCTTTTTACTAATGGAGCAAAAATACTCTTCAGGTTGGATTTGAACCAACGTCCTGGTGGTTAACAGCCACTCGCTCTACCTCTGAGCTACTGAAGATCTTAAAGTTAGCGTTCATAGTATTTCATAAGAGTATTTAAATCTAACCAAAACGGATAATGTGGAAAAAGGTTGGTAAACCTAATATCTTCAATAAGTGATACTTGCAAAGTTCGATAATTAATCAACAGAGATTTTGGCGGTATCGGCCAACTTGCAGCCGATTTTATATTTGTCTCAATTAATTTGTGGAGTCTTTTATCCACCTCAACCAAATCTCCTTTTTGAAGCAAAAAATTGCTTTTTGATATTGGCTTTTTGTTTACAAGAACATGATTATGCGAAATTAACTGTCGTGCATTTCGCATACTTGTCGCAAAATGCGATCGGTACAACACAGTATCTAATCGTTTTTCTAAAAGTTCTAAAAAGAAAATTTTTGGGTTACGTGGTTTTCTTTGTAATTTCTGTTTGTTTTTTGCTAATCGAACAACAGTTTTTATATATTTTTTGACAATCCACCGTAAAAATAGCTTATTTTTTGTTTAGTATAAAGTTTATGACGAAAATTATTTCTAAAACTAAAAGTAAATATTGGGTAACGATGATAATCATATAATTTAAATTTCGCAGTACGTTTAAATTTTTCGGCCCGTCCTAAAAATTCTATCAGTTTTTTCCATTTTCGCCTTTTAAATTTACATAAACGAGGTCTGTTCTGCACGTTTTGCTTTAAATTTAAAAATTTTTTATACAAAGGTTTGAATCTTCGTTTTTTTGTAATTAACATAAATTTGATAAAAATTAAAATTTTTGAATAACGTATACTCTATGCAGGATTTTTTATAAATGAATGATTTAAAAGAGTTGATCGATGATGTAGACCTCAAGGATTCTTCCAGACGCATTATGCACCAAATTTTTGTATTAATTTAATCGGATACTTTCTGAATGTATGAATTAAACTAAAAAACACCCATCATACCTTGAAACATCACTTTAAAACAGGTAATACCTTTAAATCCCTCTTCGAGCTGGTTGATGCCTTAAAGTTCGATTCCGAAGAGGGTAGCACTGGCAACCAAAAAAGTTTTCTTTTTCGATCGAATATCGAACATAACACATAAGAAAAAATGTTTGTTACCTTTTGCCTAACGAAAAAAAAATTGCCTGGTACTGAATAAGTAATTTGTCTCTCGAAACAAAAATTGTTTCCAAATAAGATAATAGGAACGTTTAAATTACCTAATTCTTTCAACATATCCGAATCGATATCTTCGTCAAAGATCACGATCAACCTTGGTTTTTTATGAATTGATAACAAAGTGTTTATTTTTTTCAAAGATAGATTCTTTTTATTAACTGTTTGACTTGTCAATCTATTTAATTTTAAAAAACGGAAGATTGAATCATAATTAGCTAAAAAACTGTTTACCCACAAATTTGAAGGAATGAAAAAATGATGCGTACTTTTTAAAAGATCTTTTACTGCTTTATTTTTTACTGTAGGAAAACCTATAAAAAGAATTTTATAGTTATTATAATGGTATTCATAAATAATCTTAAACGCTTTTTTAGCGTGTAATTCACATCGCTCTAAATTATTATTCACAAACATATTAAGATTCTTTTTTGTGATCTTACTTAGATAAACTTGCGATTTCAATAAATGTAATTTTAACATCTTGTATTTTTTAAACTTAATCTTTTTCAATTTCATCTTTAAACTTTTTTTCCTTCTTTCAAGACGATTTTTTCATTTTCGTATAAGATCCCTTTTCCTTTATACGGCTCCGGAGTTTTGTATGAACGAATCACTGCCGCAACTCGAGTAACATACTCATAAAAATTGCCAGAGATAAATATTTTATCAGATTTTAAACAAAAAATCTTAAGGTTATCCGGGATTTTAAAAAAAATACTGTGACTATAACCCAATTTAAATTGTAATAAATTTTTGCCTGAAACTTGGATTAAAAATGTTCTATAACCAACCCCGACTAATTGCAGTTTTTTACAAAGAGAAACGGAAACTTCTAATATCGCTTGTTTTAACAATGCAACAACAGTACCCCGTAAGATTTTCAACTGTTTTCTTTCGTTGCAGGAAATACTTTGAAAAGGTTTAATAGTTACTCCGATCAATTTTTTTTTCGAAGAAATAATTATTTGAGTTTTCAATTTTAAGGATTTTCTTCGAAGAGGACCAATTAAAGTAACAATTCTACTTTTTTCAGAATAAAAAATAGATATATTTTTAGGAACTTTTATAATATGTTTTTTTGTTAAGTTTTTCATAATTATCTTATTATAAGGTAAGGCTCTCCTCCTAAATTTAATTTTTTACATTCTTCAAGAACCATTAATCCTTCGTTAGTTGAAACAATTATAGTACTGTTATTACACTTAATTTTCCATAATTGTTTGTTGGAATAATAGATTCGTTGGCTTGGTTTTGTTATAGGTTTTAAAGACTTTATTACAGGTTTTCCATTTTTGTATTTTAAAAAAATTTTAAGCATGCTTGAGTCATTTTCTGAAATTTTATAGCCTAGAATAAATCCTTCATCCCATAAAACGTTTAGAAATGCAGTACAAATTTTTTTTTGAGGATGTAAAACAATTGAATTTCTTGCTAGTTGGCCATTTTTTATGTTGGCAAACATATTCCATAAATAATTTTTCATGAATTTCAAAATTTGTAAAATGTCTAGAGACAGATTTGAACTGCCGACCCAAGGATTTTCAGTCCTTTGCTCTACCGACTGAGCTACCTAGACTTGCCAATTTAAGTTTATTTTTTAGTTAAACAAACAAAAATTCTTAGAGTTTAAGAAGTAGTCAAAAATTAATGAAGGTTTATACCATCATTTAAATAAATACATGTTAAAATAGTGAAAACGTAAGCCTGTATAACTGCAACACCAAGCTCTAATCCAACTAATAGAATTAGAACAAAAAGTGGTAAAACATGAACAATTGCTAACAAATCTTCTAACAACAACATACTCCAAGAAAAACCAACAATTACCTTTAACAAAGTATGACCAGCCATTAAATTTGCAAACAACCGAACACCTAAACTAATTGGTTTAAAAATGTACGAGACAAATTCAATTGGCACTAATAACAAAGCTAGGCCAAACGAGGTATTTGCTGGTATGAATAAAGATAACATATGGGTTTTGTAACGCTGAATACAAATTATGTTTACACCAATGAAAATAGATAATGATAAAGTGAAGGTTACAATTAAATGGCTTGTCACAGTGAAACTATAAGGTATTAAACCAATCAAATTACTAAATAAAATAAAAGTAAATAGAACGGATATGAAAGGAAAATATTTTTCTCCTTCTAAATTAATATTATCAAATAATAATTGAGCTATAGTTTCATAAGTGGTTTCAAGTAGAATTTGCCAATTATTTGGCACAAAAAAGAAGCTAGTTTCTCCTAAATAGTTTGTATCCGAACTGAAAAAATAAACAATAGAACTATAAAAAATTAACATTACTACATTAATTAAAATTAGATTAGTAAAAGAGAAATCTATGCAAAACAGTTTAAAAGAGAATAAAGAAATTATTTGAAATTGTTCTAGTGGTGTCAATAACATTTTGAAACTTAATTAAGTTTTTCAGATTTAAAATGAATCAATTTTGTTTCAATAATACCTATTAATGGGATTAAAAAAACAAAAAATAAAAAATAGAAGACTGTAGCAATTTGACCGACTAAAACATAAATATCTTTAACCGGTTTTTGACCAATCCAACCTAAAATTAAAAAATCTGCAACAATTAACCAATAAAAAATTTTGAATATTGGTCTAAATGTAGTACTTCTAATTTCAGATGTATTAGTAAATGGAATTAAAAGTAATACTAAGAGCGAACCTCCCATAGCAGCAACACCACCAAATTTGTCTGGTATTGATCGTAGAATAGCATAAAACGGCAAAAAATACCACTCTGGTACAATATGTGCTGGGGTCTGCATAGGATCCGCTGGAATATAATTATCTGGGTGGCCTAAAACATTAGGAAAATAAAATACAAATGTACCAAAAAAAAGCAAAAAGCAAAAGAATGCGAACAAATCTTTAACAAAAAAATAAGGATAAAAAGGTATTTTATCGACACCGCTATCCACCCCTAAAGGATTGTTAGAACCGTCTTTGTGTAACAATGCTAAATGAATTACTGTTAAACCAGCTATTATAAAAGGTAAGAAAAAGTGTAAACTAAAAAATCGGTTTAGTGTTGCGTTATTTATAGTAAAACCTCCCCACAACCAATCAACTATAGGTTGACCTACAACCGGCACTGCAGTTACTAAACTAGTAATCACAGTTGCACCCCAAAAACTCATTTGTCCCCACGGAAGAACATAACCCATAAAAGCAGTTCCCATCATCAAAATAAAAATGATTACCCCAGAGCACCAAAGCAATTGTCTAGGTTGCATATATGAACCGTAGTATAACCCTCTAAAAATATGGCAATATACTACAATAAAAAACATTGAAGCGCCATTAGCATGAATATAACGAATAAGCCATCCATTATTTACATCTCGCATAATATGCTCTACACTGCTAAAAGCTAGGTCAATATGAGGCGTGTAATGCATTGCTAAAAAAATTCCAGATAAAATTTGAATTACCAAGCAAATTCCTGCAGACGACCCAAAACTCCAAGCGTATGTTAAGTTTATTGGGGTTGGATAATGAATTAAATGGTTATCCAAAAACGACAATAAATAATTTTTGTTCCATCGAATTGTTTTAGTGACAAATCCTGCCATAAAACTAGAACTTTTTAGGACATTAGAAGAAAAAGGTTTTGAAAAACTTTCCAAAACAATGTTTTTTGGTAAATTTTTTAATTGCATATAAACGATTTTGGAATCGAACCAAAAAATTTAAAAACAAGAAAAAGTGTTTTTAAAAGCTTTTTACATAAAAATAAGCCAGTCGTTTTTATTATCCAAATATAATAATAACTTTATTTACGAAATCGTTTCGATGTCTTTGCGTTAGTATGTGTTCTTTGCCCTCGAATTGGAAGGCCTTGAATTTTTCGAAGGCCTTTATAAGACTTTATGTTAACTAATTTCTTTAAGAATATGGCTTGAAGTTTCTTTAAATCATTACTGAAAGTTAATTCTGAGTTTTCAATTAATTTTACAAGTTCATTGATTTGATCGTTCGTCAAATCAACTATTTTACAGTTTGTGGAAAATCCTAATCTTCTACAAATAATGATTGATTGAGGTTTTCCAATGCCATATATGTTTGACAACGCAAAAAGTACAGATTTGTTTTTGGGTAATTCAGTTTCTAATAGATATATCATATAGACTTCAATATTTTGATCCTCTAAATTAAAAATACATAGATTCAATTAACATATTCACACTCATATGGATTGATTCTAAAAAAATTTCAGGATATAAACCCATAATAAGTGTTCCAAGAATTAAAGGTAGAAACGTAAAAAATTCTCGCTTATTAAGATCAGTGTAACAATTAAAATACTGAGTTTTTGGGTTTCCATACGAAACTCGATTGAAAAGCCAGAGAGAGTAACAAGCACCGATGACCATACCTGTAGCACTTAAAAAAGTAATACTTGTATTAACTTTAAACGACCCCGTCAAAATTAAAAACTCACCCACAAAACTACCAGTTCCAGGTAAACCAATATTTGACATAGTAAAAAACAAGAAAATAGAAACGTACAGTGGCATAGTATGTACTAATCCCCCATAATATTTAACCATTCGTGTATGATGCCGATCGTATACAACACCTATCGATAGAAAAAGAGCACTCGCGACAAAACCATGACTTAAACTTTGCAAAATTGCCCCCTCAACACCTACAGTATTAAAACTAAACAAACCAACCATTACTAAATTCATATGCGCCACAGAAGTGTAAGCAATTATTCTTTTAAAGTCAGTTTGACGAATAGCAGTAAAAGAAGTATAAATGATACCGATTACAGACAAAGAATACACAAAAGGAGCAAAATAAAAACACGCTTTTGCAAATAATGGGAACGAAAATCGGACGAAACCATAAGTCCCTAATTTAAGCAAAACTCCTGCTAAAATTACAGAACCTGCAGTTGGTGCTTCAACGTGAGCTTCAGGAAGCCACAAATGTACTGGAATCATAGGAATTTTAGTTGCGAAAGATGCAAAAAAAGACAACCATAATACTTTTTGCTCTGAGTCTGAAAAAGAAAAAGTCATTAATACTTCATAGTCAGTAGTCCCGACTTGATAATAGATATATAAGATAGATAATAACATCAAAACTGAACCTAATAAAGTGTAGAGAAAAAAGAAATAAGCTGCTCGAATTTTTCTCTCTCTCGAACCCCAAATACCTACAATTAAATACATAGGAATTAGGACGCTCTCAAAAAAGATATAAAAAAGCAGCAAATCTAAGATGCAAAACACCCCAATTAAAAAAAATTCCATTATCAAAAAAGCTATCAAAAATTCTTTCAAATTTATTTTGATACTTTTCCAACTTACTAAAAGACAAAGAGGAATCAATAAGGTAGTTAAAAGAACAAAAAAGAGTGAAATACCATCTATACCCAAAACAAAATTTAAATTCAGAATGGGAATCCACAAAAATTTGCTAACAAACTGAAATGTTCCAATAGATTTATTGAAAAAAATCCATAGAAACAATGAGAAAATAAAGGTAAGGCAGGAAATATTTAAAGCAATAAGCCTTAACAACATTAGATTTGATGAAGGAACAATAGCTAGAAGACAAACTCCAATTAAAGGTAATATCAAGATACATACTAATAAATTTTTATTAATTTTGGATCCGTTAAATCTGGTTTCTTAATTATTGACATAGTATTTCCTTATCAAAAAGATTAAATTTAAATTATATAATTCAGATTAAAGAGGTCCTGAAATACCTTGTTTCCGAATC
>Ga0115099_10091376_pt1 | contig 13726 bp, 27 predicted proteins | sample MBTome_FD_89017 | JGI IMG/M metagenome (GOLD analysis project Ga0115099, IMG submission 89017) | Marine eukaryotic communities from Pacific Ocean to study complex ecological interactions - MBTS_20Mar14_M2_3um Metatranscriptome... | ecosystem: Environmental > Aquatic > Marine > Oceanic | place... | reverse complement strand
GCAGCTGATACTACTAAAATTGCACCATCCATTTGAGCCGCACCGGTAATCATGTTTTTTACATAATCGGCGTGACCTGGACAATCTACGTGTGCATAGTGACGAGTTTCTGTTTCATATTCTACGTGTGCTGTATTAATAGTAATACCACGAGCACGTTCTTCTGGAGCAGCATCAATATCACTATATGATTTTGCATCAATCGTTTCGTTACCTAATGCTAACGTTGCTGTAATTGCGGCTGTTAATGTTGTTTTACCATGATCAACGTGGCCAATTGTACCAATATTTACATGGGGTTTTGTACGTTCAAATTTTTCGCGTGCCATTTTATAATTTTCCTTAAGAAGTTGAAATTTAGAGTTTTAATAAGCTTTTGGCGAGAAAAGAAGTTAATAACGAAAATGTGCAAAAGCTTTATTTGCTTCAGCCATTCTATGTGTTTCTTCTTTTTTCTTAATAGTATTACCTATTTCATTAGATGTGTCAATGATTTCATTTGCTAATTTTATTGCCATTGAACGACCACCTCGTTGTTTTGAATAAGTTAGAATCCAACGTAACGCTAAATTAGTTGCTCGAAAAGCCCCTACTTCAATTGGAACTTGATATGTTGAACCACCGATTCGACGTGCTTTTACTTCAACAATTGGACTTGCGTTTTTGATTGCTTTTTCAAACACTAATAATGGATCTTGTTCAGTTTTTTTTTGAATAATTTCAAAAGCTGCATTAACAATATTTTGTGCAATATTTTTTTTACCAGATTTTAAAATACGAGCGGTTAATAAACTTACTAGGTAACTATTATAAACCGGATCTGGTTCTGGAAATCGTTTTTTTTGCTATATTTCGACGTGACATAAATGAAGTACTATGATTTAATAATAATTTTGATTAAAAATGAAAATAATTTCATTCGTTTATTTTGGCTTCTTAACACCATATTTTGAACGGCCTTGTGCACGGTCTTTTACACCACCACTATCTAAGGCACCACGAATAATATGATATCTTACCCCGGGTAAATCTTTCACACGTCCACCGCGAATTAATACAACTGAATGTTCTTGTAAATTATGCCCAATTCCAGGAATATAAGCTGTAACTTCAAAACCTGACGTTAGACGAACACGTGCAACTTTACGAATTGCTGAATTCGGTTTTTTTGGGGTTGTTGTATAAACTCGAGTACAAACTCCACGTCTTTGTGGACAACTTACTAATGCAGGTGATTTTGTTTTTTTTCGTATCTGAATACGTGGTGAACGAACTAATTGTTCTATAGTTGGCATATTTTTAAAAATTAAATATTTATAAGTTAATGTTTAATTGTCCGAATCTAATCCATATTTTTTCATAAATCGATCTACCCGACCTTCACTATCGATGATAGTTTGTGAACCGGTATAAAATGGATGATTTCCTGACCAAACATCAATGTTTATTTCTGGTACAGTAGAACCAATTGTAAATAATACTTTTCCATCACATAGTACCTTGGCTTCTGGATACCAAGTAGGATGTATTTCAGATTTTGGCATATAGTTTTAAAATTTCTTAATAGATTAACGTTTTGAATATTGTGGAGCTTTTCGAGCTTTTCGTAAACCATATTTTTTTTCGTTCTTTAATACGTGAATCACGTGTTAATAGACCATAGGGTTTTAAAATCGGACGATTGTTTGGATCCATCTTACATAATAACCGAGAGACACCTAGTTTGATTGCATCAGTTTGGCCTGTTAAACCACCACCTTTAACTAAAACAATAATATCAAACTGGTTTTCTAAATTTACATATTTTAATGGTGCCCAAATATTATTTAAATATGTTGTATTATATTGTAAATATTTTTCTCCAGGAACGTTATTTATAATGATTTGTCCATTACCAGGAACTAAGAAAACTCTTGCAGTAGCTTGTTTTCTACGACCAATTCCAATTTTTTCTTTTTGAAAATTGTATTCAAAAGTTGTATTCATATTATTTTTTATAAATTTAGTAATTGAGGATTTTGAGCTACATGTTTATGTGTACTACCATTAAAAACTTTTAATCGTTTAAACATTACACGGCCCAAAGGTCCTTTCGGTAACATACCTTTTACTGCTTTTTCGATAATTCTTTCTGGTAAACGATCCCGAAGATTTTGTAAGTTTTCTTTACGCCAATTTCCCGGTCGACCAGAGTGATAAAAATATGTTTTTTGAAGTTCTTTTTTCCCAGTTACTTTAATATTTTTGGCATTTGTAACAATAACATAATCACCAATATCAACAGAAGGATGATAATCAACCTTATGCTTTCCAATTAAAATATTTGCTATCTCACTAGCTATTCGACCTAATGTTTTCCCATCAGCATCAACAATATACCATTTTTTCTCAGTATAAGTTGAAGCGGGAATATGTGTTTTATTCATACGTTTTGGTATTTAAAAAATAATTAACTTAACGTTATTCCTAACTTGTTTTTTAAGGCTGCAAAAACTTCATTCGCAGATTTACGACCAAAGTTTTTAATTTCTTGTAATTGTTCAGGAGAATACTTCAATAATTGTCCTACTGTATTAATCTGAGCCCGTTTTAAACAATTATAAGCACGGACTGGAAGTTGTAATTCTTCAATTGGTATATTTGTATTAGGGTCTAATGAAAGTGCTGAGTTATTTGAATTTTCAGACTCTAAAATTTTGTCAACAAATGTCGTCTTAGTAATTGAACTAAATAAATCAACAATCATTTGTGACGCATTTAAGATAGTTGTTGCAGGACTTATACTACCATTTGTCCAAATTTCTATAAGTAAACGCTCAGTTACTTCATTATTTTCATTATAAACATTCTCAATTTTAAAATCGACTTTCTGTACTGGCATAAAAATCGCATCCATTTCTAAAAAATCGTTAGATTTTTCATAAAAATTTTGACTAGCTAATTTATACCCAACCCCGTATTCAAATTTAAATTCAATTTCTAAAAAATTCGAATCAGAAATCGTTGCAATATAATGATTTGGGTTAATAATTTCTAAATTTGAAGGTAATTCAATTAAATTTGCGGTAATAACAGCAGGTCCTTTAATTTTTAATCGACCAAACTCTGTCTCATTTGTTTTATGTTTTAAAACGATACCTTTTAGATTTAATATTAATTCTAGAATGTCTTCGCGTACACCAGGTAAAGTTGAAAACTCATGAGTTATTCCCGCAATTCGAACTGCGGTTATTGCAAAACCCCCAATTTCACTTAAAAGAACTCTTCGGAGTAGATTCCCAATTGTAATCCCTTGTCCAAGAGCTAATGAATTAATTAAAAACTGTCCATACAATGCACCTGATTCGGTTTTTTTTGTTTTTAGACATTTAATACTTAAATTTTGCATAATTTAAATTCGTGTTATAAATTATTCTGAATAAGAATTATACACGACGACGTTTTGGTGGTCGACAACCATTATGTGGTACTGGGGTAATATCTTGAATTGAATTAATTTCAAAACCTGCACCTTGAATCGACCGAATTGCTGTTTCACGGCCGGAACCTTGTCCTTTAACTAAAATTTGAACTGTTTTTAAGCCCGCGCTAAACGCTTCAGCGCCCGCTTTTTCAGCAGCCATCTGAGCTGCGAACGGCGTTCCTTTTCGCGCACCTTTAAATCCAACACTTCCTGCTGAAGCAGCTGAAATTGTGTCGCCAGTTAAATTACTTATTGTAACAATTGTATTATTAAAAGTCGATTGAATATGTACAACCCCTGCCGTAAATTGTTTCTTATCTTTTGTTATTTTTCGAATTTTTTGCACCATATTAGATAAACCTTATAGATTAGGTTAATAAGTTATTTTTTCTTACTACTAACAGTTTTCTTTGCCCCACGACGTGTACGTGCATTAGTACGGGTACGTTGACCACGAATCGGCAAACTATTCCGATGACGTTGGCCACGAAAACAATTAATTTCATTTAAACGTTTAATATTTAATGCATTAAATCGACGTAAATCACCTTCTAATTTTAGTTCACAAGTCTCTAGGACTTTTTTTAATGCTACTGTTTCTTCAATTGTTAGATCTTCTGTTCTTGTTGTATCATCGATATTCGCTGATTCAACAAGTTTTTTTTTGCTGATTGTATACCAATACCATGAATAGCTGTTAAAGAATATGCGATTCGTTTTTTGTTTGGTAAATCGACCCCTATTAATCTTATCACTTGATTAACTCCTTTAAATTTTTAACCTTGACGTTGTTTATGTTTTGGATTCGGACAAATAACCATAATTTTTCCGTTTCGTTTAATTACACGGCATTTATCACACATTTTTTTTACTGATGGACGAACTTTCATTAGAAAATTTTGTTTAATTTAATTTAATGGTGCTATTTTAACATTTCTTTATAGATATTCGATAAAATAACACTACGAATTTGTCGGGTCATATCTAATGTAACACCAACCAAAATTAATAAGGATGTTGCACCTAAACCCTTAAGATTTGATACGTGTAAAACGGCTTCTATTATATTAGGGAATGTAGTTAAAATTGCTAAAAAGAATGCACCAATAAAAGTAATTCTTTTCATGATTTGTTTTAAATAATAAGTAGTAGCTTTACCCGGTGGAACACCGGGAATACTTACAGCCATTTTTTGTAAATCTTCAGAAATTTCTTTAGGATTTAAAACAATTGTTGAATAGAAATAACTAAATGTTAAAATTAAAGTAAAATAACTTACCCAATAAATAAGTTTTGATGATTTTAAAAGAAATGGTAATGTTGCAATTGGTATAATTCCGGCATTAATTAAATAATTTGGTAGCACTAAAATTGAAGCGGTAAAAATAATCGGCATTACCCCAGCTTGGTTTAAACGTAAAGGGATGTAATTATTTTTGGGTAAATCAGATACTACTGGATTATTTTGACTTAATTGTTTAGCTGAAATTAATGGAATGATTCTACTACCTTCTTGTAATAAAATGATTCCACACATTACAATAAAAAATAATACTGCAATTAAGAAAATTGAAACAGGATTTAAATAATCGCTACTTTCCGTAAGAATACTTTTTGCTAAATTCGGTAAGCTTGAGGCAATGTTTGTAAAAATTAGTAAAGAAGCTCCATTTCCTAACCCGTATTCTGTTATTAATTCACTAATCCATAGTACTATCATAGCGCCTGCGGTTAAAGAAATTACAATTTCAAATGCTAATTCTATATTCCAATTAAAAAGAATTTTTTTTAAGAAAATAGCAATACTTGAACTTTGAATAATGGCCCAACCAAGACATACGAAACGGGTTATTTGATTAATTTTTCGTCGTCCTGGTGCTCCTTCTTCTTTCTGTAACCGTTTCAAATCAGGAATAACACCAACTAAAACTTGCATTAAAATTGATGCATTGATGTAAGGAAAGATATTTAAAGTAAACAATCCTAGTACAAAAACGTTATCATTTGAAAAAGTATTTACAAATCGTGCAATTGAACTATTTTGAATATAATATGTAAGGTAACTTTGTTCAATTCCAGGAACAGGTAAAAATGTTCCAATACGAACAAATGCTAATAAAGCTAAACTTACTAATATTCGTTTTAAAAGTATGTTACTACCTGCATTTCTCTGGCGTTCCGTTCTCATTTTGTATAATTAATAAATTTTATTAGATATAGTTAATCCTATTCACTTAACGTAAGACTTCGTTTTTTCAGAACTTGGGATTTTGTTGTTAAATTATCTAATGCACAAACAGCGGCTCGAGCATTATTTAGTAAATTATTAGAGCCTAATTGTTTTGCAATTACATTTTTAATACCAGCAACTTCTAAAACTGTTCGAACAGCACCACCCGCAATTACACCAGAACCTTCAATTGAAGGACGCATAATAACGTGACATGCACCGAAAGTTCCTGTCACCCGGTGAGGGATACTTAAGGATTTGGTAATTGGAACTTGAATTAAATGTTTGATTCCATCTGTTTTTGCTTTTTTAAATGCATTAACTACGTCGTCTGCTTTCGCTACTCCTACGCCAACTTTACCCTTTTCATCTCCAATAACTACTACTGCACGAAAACTTAATTTTTTACCACCTTTTGTAACTTTCGAAACTCGGCTAATCTTAATTAATCGTTCAACTAGCTGTGGCTGACGATTTCGATCGTTACGTCGGCCTGTTTTTTTTAATTTATTAACTTGTTTTAAATCAGTATTCATAAAGATTTATTTTGTATTTAATATTGTCATTAATAATTAGAATTCTAGCCCACCTTCACGAGCACCCTCAGCTAATGCTTTAATACGACCATGATATAGATAAGGCCCACGGTCAAAAATAATTGTTTTAATATTTTGTTCTAAACTTCGTTCAGCTAACTTTTGTCCAATTATTTTTGAAGCTTCGCAGGTTTTACCAGTTTTAAGTTCAACTTTAATTTCTGGATCAAGTGTAGAACATGAAACTAGTGTTTTAAAATTTACATAATCAATAATTTGCGCGTAAATATGTTGATTTGAACGGAAAACTGATAATCTTGGGCGTTCAACTGTACCTTTTACTGACCCACGTAATGTTTCACGCTTTTTTAATTTTTTTTTTTAGAGTTTTCATATGTTTATTTTTTTCCTGATTTACCAGCTTTACGTTGTACGATTTCACCTTCATAAAGGATTCCTTTTCCTTTATAAGGCTCTGGTGGTCGCCATGAACGGATTTGGGAAGCAAATAACCCCAATTGGGCTTTGTCACAGCCTGATAAATTTAATGTTGTATTTTTTATAACTTCAACGCTAACACCTTCAGGAACTGGAATATTAACGGGATGACTGTATCCTAAATTTAAAACCAGTTCTTTACCTTGAACCGCAGCACGATAACCAACTCCTTGTAAGTTTAAAGTGATCTTAAATTGTTCAGAAACACCCATCACCATATTGTTGACTAGTGTTCTATATAAACCATGTAATGATCGGTTTGTGCGACTTTGTGTTTCTAAATTTAAAACTAAAGTGTCATCAACTTGCTCAATTTTAATACTATCTGGAATAGTATCTTGTAATGTACCAAACTTTCCTTTTACAGTAATATCTGCCCCATTAAAAGTAACATCAACACTCGTTGGAATTTTAATAGGTAACTTTCCTATACGTGACATATCTTTTTCCCGATTACCAAATATAACATAAAACTTCACCACCAATACCTAGTTTTTTTGCTTTTAGGTTTGTCATCACACCTTGTGAGGTAGAGATAATAGCAATACCTAAATTATTTAAAACTTTTGGTAGTTGTTTAGAATTTGCATAAACTCGTAAACCTGGTTTACTAATTCGTTTAATTGTACAAATAACAGGTTCACGATCTTTTCCAGTATATTTTAATGAAAGTAAAATATAATTTTCTTTTTCATCACTATATAGTTCAAAATCCTCAATAAACCCTTCTTCTTTTAAAATAGCACTAATTGCTGCCGACATTTTTGTAGTAGGCACTTGTACGATTTGATGCTTAACCATATTAGCATTTCGAATTCGGGTTAACATATCCGAAATTGTATCTGTTACCACTAATTTCTCCTTCTTGTTTTATTAATCATTAAATGGGAATCCAAATTCAGCTAAAAGTGCTTTACTTTCATCTTTATTGTTTCCAGTTGTTACAATTGTAATGTCAAGACCTCGGATTTGGTCAACATCTTCATAATTAATTTCTGGGAAAATTAATTGCTCTTTGATTGCAAATGTATAATTACCATCTCGATCAAAACTTTTTGAAGATAAACCTTTAAAATCTCGAACTTGTGGTAAAGTTAAATTTATTAACTTATCAAAAAATGTATACATTTTTTTCCCACGTAAGGTCACAGTAAGCCCAAGATCCATATCTTCACGGATTTTAAATCCCGCATTTGATTTTTTCGACTTTGTAATAATCGGTTTTTGACCTGTTATGGTACGAAACTCTTCAATACTTTTTTTTAAAATATTACTATTTTGTGCTGCTAAACCTAAACCTCGGTTCACCTGAATTTTTTCTAACTTTGGTATTTGGTGAGAGTTCTGATAATTAAGCTTTTGTCCTAAATTAGGAATTACTTGTTCTTTATAAATAGTTCTAAAGCGTGGAGTCATATTAAAAAACTCTTTTAATTTTTGATAATTTTTACATTTGAGTGGTGAATTGGAGCTTCAATTTGCTTAATTTCTCCAACATCACCTTGTTGATTAGGTTTTATATGTTTAAATTTTAAATTGATACCTTTTACAATTATTTTTCCAGTATTTGGATAAATTTTAATAATTTCACCTGTTTTTTCTTTGTCGAAGCCGGAAATAATTTGAACATTATCCCCAATTTTCACATGCATTTTTTGTTTTTTAGACATTTATACAACCTCCGGAGCTAATGAAACAATTTTTGAAAAGTTTTTGTCCCGAATTTCTCGTGCAATTGGTCCAAAAATACGTGTTCCACGTGGATTACTATCATTATTCACGATTACAGCTGCATTATCATCAAAACGGATAAACATACCATCAGCGCGACGAATAGTTTTACTTGTACGGACTATAACAGCTCGAACAACATCTGAACGTTTAACGGGCATATTAGGCGTAGCTTCTTTAACGACACCGATGATAGTATCACCGACTTTTCCATATTTACGACTGCCACCTAATACACGAATACACATAATTTTTTTGGCTCCAGTATTATCAGCCACTGTTAATATTGTTTGAGGGTAGATCATAAAAGTTTGATTTTAACTAAATTAGAGATGATTTTGAAAGGATCTTTTTTAATATCCATCGTTTACGACGACTTAATGGACGAGATTCCTGAACTAGAATTTGATCCCCAATATTGCATTCATTAATTTCATCATGTACTAAATACTTTTTCGTTTTAACAACAGTTTTGGAATAAATCGGATGTGAATATCTGTCTTCTACTTTTATCACAACACTTTTTTGCATATTGTTGCTTATTACAACACCAATCTTTTCTTTTACTGGCATATTGAACTCCTTAAGTTTATAGTAATGTGTTACCTATCGTTTTTTCGGCTAATTCTAACCTTAAGGTTAAAAGTGTTTTTAATTGTGCCAATTTGTGTTTTGTCATTTTTATTTCATGCGATTTAAATGACTGTCGTGTTGCCTTTCGAAATTGTAAATTAAACAATTCTTTTTCAAATTTTAAAATTGACTCAGCAATTTCGGAATTTGATAACTCAAGTATATCTTTGAATTTAGGTAACCCCATCAACTACTCATCCTTATTTTTTAAAATAAATTTTGTTTTGATTGGTAATTTGTAAGATGCTAATTTCATTGCAGCACGTGCTGTTTCTTGTGAAACCCCTGCCATTTCGAAAATAACAGTTCCTGGTTTTACTGTAGCTACCCAGTAGTCTACAGCACCCTTACCTGATCCCATTCGAGATTCAGCAGCACGTGCTGTTACAGTTTTATCCGGAAAGATTTTAATCCATAATTTACCACCACGCTTTGTATATCGTGTAATTGTTCGACGGGTAGCTTCGATTTGACGTGATGTAATCCATGATGGTTCTAATGCCTGAAGACCATAGTCACCAAAAACAACTGTATTACCACGTGTAGCTTTTCCTCGCATACGACCACGGTGAAATTTTCTATATTTTGTTCTCTTTGGACTTAACATAATTAATTTTTAGATAGTAGATATAAGTATTTAAATTAATGAATAATCAATCCATTACTTATTTTAATATTTCATTTTTAAAGATCCAAACTTTAATACCTAATACACCATATATTGTATTGGCTTCTTTTGTAGCATAATCAATATCAGCTCTTAGAGTTTGTAAAGGAACTCGACCTTCTCTGAACCATTCACTTCGAGCAATTTCAGCTCCATTCAGTCGCCCAGAGACTTGAATTTTAATACCACTAACGTTGTTATCTTGTGCTTGTTGCATCGCTTCCCGAACAGCTCGACGGAACGGAATTCGATCTTCTAATTGTTTTACAACTAAATCACCTAACAAAGCAGCATCTAAGCTCACTTTTTCTACTTCGCTAACCTTAATTGTAATTTGACGAGTAGTCGGTAAAATTTTTTTAGATTAGTTAGTAAATTTTTAATTCCTGTTCCATTTTCACCTACTAGAACACCAGGTCTACCAGTCTCAATAGTAAGTTTAATTTGGTCGCTTAAACTATTACGACTAATATGAACATTAGAAATACTTGCTGTTTTTGTAAATTGATTTAAATATGTTCGAATTTGATCGTCTTCTTTTAGTAGATTTGCATATTCACGTAAATTGGCATACCATGCAGATCGATGATCTTGTGTGATTCCTAATCGAAATCCTAATGGATGTGTTTTTTGACCCACTTAACTAGTCCTTTAAATAATATTGAATAATTTATCGTTTAATATTAAGTTATAGATTTAACGACAATTGTTATATGACACGTTGGTTTTAATATTTTATATGCTCGACCTTGTGCACGAGGTCGAATTCGTTTTAATTTTGGCCCTTCATCGGCAAATGCTGTTTCGATAATTAATGTTCTCTTATCAATATCAAAATTATTTTTAGCATTCGATGCAGCCGAATGTAGAACTTGCCAAACTGGCCCACTAGCTTTATATGGAAGAAATTCTAACATCATTAATGCATCTTGATAAGATTTTCCACGAATTTGATTTAGAACTCTTCTCACTTTTTGGGGAGACATTCGGACATATTTTGCAACGGCTTGAACTGGCTGAACATCCGACATAAAGTATATTCTCCTTCACTTTATCTATAAAATTTTTGTAATTAACGTTGTGCTTTTCGATCAGTTTTAATGTGTGTGCGGAACGTACGTGTTGTCACTAATTCCCCTAATTTATGCCCAACTAAATGATCAGAAATAAATACAGGTACATGCTGTCTACCATTATAAACTGCAATCGTATGGCCTACCATCATTGGTAAAATAGTTGACGCACGTGACCAAGTTTTAATTGTATCTTTTTTTGCCACTGGCTTCCATTTTTTCAATTTTTTTTAATAAATGATAAGCAACAAATGGACCTTTCTTAATTGATCTTGCCATCTTAAACGAGTAATTTTTTTTATTAAAGTTTATTTATTTTTATTTCCGACGTCGAAGAATATATGCATCACTTAATTTTTTCGTTTGACGCGTTTTCACTCCTAATGCCGGTTTACCCCATGGGGTTAATGGACGACTACGACCAATAGGTGCTCGACCTTCACCACCACCATGTGGGTGATCGCATGGATTCATTACTGAACCACGAACGGTAGGACGTTTTCCTAACCAGCGTGTTCGACCAGCTTTACCACTTTGAACTAAAAATGCTTCACTATTACTAACTTCACCAATTGTAGCAAAACATTCTTGTCGGACTAATCGAATTTCTTTTGAGGGTAAGCGTAAGGTAACGTAATTACCTTCTTTTGCTAAAATTTTTGCTGACGTTCCAGCAGCTCTAACAATTTGGCCACCACGATTAGGAATTAATTCAATATTATGTACTGATGTTCCTAACGGAATTTCACTTAATGGTAAAGCATTTCCGATTGAAAGAGGAGCATTTGAACCGGCAATAATTTTACTACCCACAGTTAACTTATTTGGGTGTAAAATATATCTTTTTTCTCCATCTTTATAATACACTAAAGCAATTTGTGCATTTCGATTAGGATCATATTCTATAGATGCTACCGTTGCTTCAATATTATATTTATTTCGTCGAAAATCAATTAATCGATATCTTCTTTTGTGTCCACCACCACGATGACGTACGGTGATAACGCCACGATTGTTACGTCCTTTATGACGGTGATTCTTACGGATTAAAGTTTTTTCGGGTCTATCTGTCGTAATTTCATCAAATGTTGAAAGGGCACGATTTCTTGTACCAGGTGTATATGATTTATAAAGGCGAATACTCATAAACTTGATTAATAAATGTAGTTTTTAATTTTCTGCAAATAAATTTATTGTATCACCTTCTGATAATGTTACAATTGCTTTTTTATATTGAGGTTTCCAACCAATATATTTTCCTACACGTTTTTTTCTTTCTTGGCAGATTTGATGTTGTTATTTTTGTTACAGTTACATCAAATAAATATTCAATTGATTGCTTAATTGTAGTTTTATCAGATTGGCCATTGACAATAAAACTGTACTGATTATTCTCTAGTAATCGAGTCGTTTTATCAGTAATAAGAGGGTATTTTATAATATTAGCAACATTACAATTCAAATATGTAAAATTAGTCACAATAAATCTCCTTTATATCACTTATTGCTGATGGGGTTAATATAATTGATTTTGCTTTTAATAAGCTTAAAGTATTTAAGCACGAAGCTGAAATTAATTCTACATTTTTTAAATTTCGTGTAGCTAATTTCAATTCATTTGTTTTATTTGAAACAATAATAAGTGTTTTATGTTCTAAGAAAACACTACAATTCTTACATACATTTGAAAAAGCTTTTGTACTTGGTGTTGTAATACTTGTTTCTAAATCATTAATAATAGAAATTGAGTTTCTTTTATTATATAAAAGAGTTTGTAAGGCTAATTGTCGTTCTTTTTGATTTAGTTTGTAAGTAATTTGTTTTGGTTTTGGACCAAAGATAACACCACCACCTTTCCATAAAGGAGATGTATTTGAACCTGCTCGCGCTCGACCGGTTCCTTTTTGTTGCCAAGGTTTTCGGCCACCACCTCTTACTTCACTTCGTGTTTTTGTTGAAACAGTCCATTGTCGTTTATTTTTTTGATGGCGTGAAATATCTTTATGAAGTAAATAATTTCCTGATTCTTCAACGACGCTTAATTCTATTTTTTGTTCTTCACTTAATACTTGCCCATCTGTGTCTAGCACATTATATGTAACAAATTTTTGAACAGCCATAATTTATTCCACTATAGTTCAATTCTAAATTTTAATTTGTGTAAATATTAGTTAAATATTATTTAGAAGTCATAATATTTAGTAAATTGCCTGGCTTTCCAGGAACAGAGCCTTTCACAACCAATATATTTTCATCAATATTTACTTGAATAACTTTTAATTTTCTAATATTTACTGTTTTATTTCCTAATTGTCCTGCCATTTTTTTACCAGGTAATACACGGCCAGGAGATGTACCCATACCGATTGAACCTGGCTGACGGTGATTTTTTGAACCATGAGTCATAGGTCCTCGGGCAAAACTATAACGTTTTTGTAAACCTGAAAAACCCTTGCCGGAACTTTTTCCTGTAACATCTATAAGTTGACCTTCGGTAAATGCTTCAGCAGTAATAACCTGTCCGACAGTAAAATCTTCTGGATTATTAACTCGAAATTCTTTAAGATATTTTAATGGTTGAATATTTGATTTTTGTAAATGACCCAATTGTGGTTGGGTTAAAGTTTTACTGGCTACATTTAAATAACCTATTTGAATCGCATTATAACCGTCCGATAAAGTTGTTTTAATTTGTGTTACGACACATGGTCCAACCTTTACAATTGTAACTGGAATTATATTCCCTGATTCGTCAAAAATCTGAGTCATTCCAATTTTATTTCCTAATAAACCTAAAGACACAATCCTTCTCCAGTTATATAAATATTAACACTACAAATTTTAACTTCTCATCATAAATTTGTTATCAAAAAAATATAAAATAATGAATATTAT
>Ga0115099_10696786_pt1 | contig 13775 bp, 10 predicted proteins | sample MBTome_FD_89017 | JGI IMG/M metagenome (GOLD analysis project Ga0115099, IMG submission 89017) | Marine eukaryotic communities from Pacific Ocean to study complex ecological interactions - MBTS_20Mar14_M2_3um Metatranscriptome... | ecosystem: Environmental > Aquatic > Marine > Oceanic | place... | reverse complement strand
GCTAATTCACCTTCTGGAAGTTGGATTAACTTCCAAGGGATTAACGCACCTAACCAGTTAGCTACAAAGATAAATAAGAAAATTGTTCCCACATATGGGACCCATGGACGATAGTGGTATTCTCCAATTTCGCCTTTCGCGATACCTGCTACGTATTCGAAAACAGATTCGAGAAAATTTTGTATTCCTTTTGGAATTTGCTCAAGTTTAGATGTACCCACAACAGCGAGACCTAAGATGATTGCAAGTACAAGCCAAGTAACTAATAGAACTTGTCCGTGTACTGTAAATCCTCCTATTTCCCAATAGAGATGGGTACCAACTTCGACAGCAGCTAATGAAAAAAACATAAACGAAAGACTAATTCGAAGTAAGTAATGCAATTTTTTTCTTGCTTGATTATTATTATACCTAGGTGTATTCCAGCCTGGTCAATATAAGAAGATTTTCTATAATTAAGTTTGATTAAAAATAAAAATAGTGCTTGTGAGCTTCATAAAGCTAAACTAAAGAAAGATTCGCTTTGAGGTTACCCACTTATCGTTATTGGTAACTTTGCTTTCCTTCTAGAATACCGTCAGCTAAAGTTGAAATAATAAGTTTCACAGAACGTACAGCATCGTCGTTTGCCGGAATTGGTATATCGACTAAATTTGGGTCGCAATTTGTATCTAAAATTGAAATAATTGGAATCCCTAATTTTCTACACTCTAGTAATGCCGTAGTTTCTCGTTTCGGATCTACAAGAATAACAATATCAGGGATTTGTGTCATGTTTATTAAGCCCCGCAAGTTATGACTTAATTTCTCCTGCTCACGACGTAAAAATGCGGCTTCTTTTTTTGGTAAGCGATCTAACGTCCCATCTTCTTCTTTTGCATCTAACTCTTTTAGGTATTCAACCCTTTTTTGGACTGTCGACCAGTTTGTTAGAATTCCACCTAACCAACGGTTGTTAACATAATGGCCACCACATCGTTGCGCTTCTTCAGCAATAATAGAAGCGGCTTGTCTTTTTTTTCCAACAAATAAAAAGCTCTTTTTTTCCTGACTCGCTTTTTGTACGAATTCGTACGCGTGTGTTAAAAGTCGCGCAGTTTGAACTAAATCAATAACATGGATACCATTTCGTTCAGCATAAATGTAGGGGAACATCTTCGGGTTCCACCGACTTGCTTGGTGACCGAAATGTACACCTGCGTCTAACAATTCACCTAATGTAACTACAGTCATAATATTCTTTTTTATTTTCGAAATCTAAGTAACTTAAAGAAATAATTGGGGACAAAATAATGAATTAAATTTTACGTGAGTAGTACTCAATCACAAATAATTCGTTTAATTTTAATGCAACCCATTCACGGTCAACAATTCCTAAGACTTTAGCTGTTAAACTTTTTTTGTCAAAATCTAGGTGTTGAGGCGATTGTGATAAGGAAGGTGATTCTAAATAAGTATTGACTAAACTTTTTGACGCGGCATTATCGCGGACAGATAAAACATCTCCTGGTTGACATTGATAACTAGGGATAGAGACACGTGTATTATTTACTTGAATATGTTTATGACTAACAAGCTGCCTAGCTGCAGCTATAGTTGGTGCTAAACCTAATCTAAAAATAAGATTGTCTAAACGCATTTCTAGAAGCTGAAGTAAAATAGTACCGGTTGTACCTTTAATACCTTTAGCTTGTCGAATGTAATTCATTAATTGCTTTTCTGAGATTCCATAATTAAATCTCAACTTTTGCTTTTCCTCTAAACGAATACCATATTGGGTAGGCTTTTTTTGAACTGCCCCATGTTGGCCTGGTCTACTTGTTCGTTTGGCAATTTTACTCGTTAAACCGGGTAAATCTCCCAAACGGCGTGTTATACGCAATTTTGCTCCTCTATAACGAGCCATAATTTTTTTTGCTTAAATTAAAATTTTCCACCTATGCAATAATACTATATTTCTCGAAAAAAATAAAATAAAAAATGTTTTAGGGTTTTTATTCTTTTTTAACAAGACGTAGATCTAAAATATTCTCGGATAGAGGTTTAGCTTCACGATGAAAAGTTGCATCTATTTCACCTTTTTCTCTGGCTAACCTTTCTTGATTTTCTAAATAATTAAATCCCGTTCCAGCAGGAATTAAACGACCAATGATTACATTTTCTTTAAGCCCAGTTAACCAATCTTTTCGACCTTCAATTGCTGCTTCAGTTAAAACCCGTGTCGTTTCTTGGAAACTCGCAGCGGAAATAAAACTATCACTATTTAAAGATGCTTTAGTAATACCCAACAGTAAGGGAACATAAGATGGTGGTATTTCCCCTTTGTTTTCAGCAACTAAAGCAATGTCTGCCATTTTTTGGAAATTTAAAACTTCACCTGGTAGAAATGTTGTTGTTCCACTATCTTCAATACAAACTTTTGATGTCATCTGCTTAACAATAAGCTCGACGTGTTTATCTGCAATATCAACTCCTTGTGAACGATAGGTTCTTTGAATTTCACCAATTAAAAATAACTGTAAGAGCTTAAAACTCAGTTTACAAGCTTCAAACGAAGTATAACGATTTTTAAAGTATGAAAATAAAGTCTCTAATTTAGTATGCGGGCTTATTAAACCATCTGTTAAAGCGGAACTAACTTCAACAAAATCGCCAGAGTTAAATTTAGTTTTAATGCCGGGTTTAAGTGCCAAAGTTTGAACCTCATTATCTAAACCGATAAGCTGTACAGTTGACTCTCCGTGTTTATTGAATCGGACATATGCATAGCCTGGGCAAGGAGCTAAAAGCGCATTATGTAATACTTTACGGGCCTCTAGAAGCTCTTCTACTTTTGGTAAACCTTGCACAATATCGGTTGTTTTAATTGTTTCATAAACAAGAGTAGCTAGGATATCACCAGCTTTTACTAAATTGTTTGAGGTCGCATGTAAGATAGTTCCCGCGGAAATTAAATAAGGCTGGCTTAAACGAATTAGAATATGGTCTTCGAATATTTCTAGAATTTGGCCAGAGTAAGGTGATTTAACATTGTCATTTAATAAGGTACCAATTCTAACTAAATCTCCTACCGAAACTTTTTTTAAAAGTTCGACATTTGGACAAAAAACCTTTTTTAGGTCGGAAGGATTTAAAATTAATACTTCCTTCATATTGCCACTATTTAAGTGCGGATTGATGGCGGCTAACTTATTTACTAATCCTGCTGTCGTTTCAATTTGGCCAATTAATGTATTCGATGCAACATATTGTTTATTTGAAACAAAATTCCGCGTAGTTGTTGGTAAGCTTGAATGTGAACTTTTTCGATTGTTTTCAAATGTCTTAATCACTTCGTATAAAGCAATTTTAAGAAACGATTTTCCAGGCACTTTACTTGGGGTAAATTCGAGTCTTGGTTCAAGTCCTTGTTGTTCTTGCTTAAAATCAAAAACAATAAACGTTTGTAGTAAATTTATACCATTATTTGAAATGATCTTTTCCCAATTTTTATAGAAAACTCGTTTAATAACTTTTAATTTAATATGTTCGTGTGAATTATAAGGGAAAAATGATTGCGATAAAGAAAGATCTTCTTCTTTAGGAACTTCAAAAACTTGAACAGGTCGGGCTAATATATATTGCTTTTCATTTAGTTCAAAAAATTCTAAGTAAACTAGTTGTTGGGTGATAATTTTTCCTGGAACAATAAAGTTTCCTGGTTTAACGAATCTATCAGATTTGTCAAAAATTTGGCTTTCAGCTGACGTTAATTCAAATAATTCCCCAGGTTTTATAGTTACTTCTTGCTCTGCCTCTTTAATTTGAAAAAACCCGCCAACTTTTGAAAATGTATTTGGCATAATTTCTTCACCTACCCCTACGATGCTTTCATTTTTGCTGAAACTTAGGCGGACTTCATCGAGAGTCGAGAATTTAAAAGTTTCTTCAGGAATCCAATAAAAATAACCTTTAAATAAATTTTTAACGCTCTTTCTTTTTTTCGATGCTTGAGGATTTTCTAAACTGTAGGTAACAATACCACCTGTCGTTGTACGATATGTATTGTCATCTAAAACCGCAATCGTATCTCCCTGTTTTAAAACACTGTTTGGTTCAGTTGTAAGTTGAAACTGAAAATCTTGATTGTCTGTCTTAATTTGTAAACGCGAACTATTTTCTACTTTTTCATTAATAAAGGCATTTGTTAACGTAACAGAAAAATTTTGGACACAAATACCGGTACCGTTGTCACTCTTATCAATTTGTACCCAACCTGGGTATTTGTTATAAAGAGGTGTTCGACTTAAAAGTGTATTTTTCGATAAATTTAAACCTGGCTTAAGAAGTGTTTCAGAAAAAGCTGGCAGCTCATAAAACGAACCTTGTAGAATCCAAATTAGACCCGCTTTATTATTCGTTTTATATGTATTGCCTTGTTTATCTGCTTGAACTTTAACATCTAGGGCATTAAAGAAAACTTCACCACTTGTTTCACTATATATTTCCTTTTGTTCTTCTTCTAGAATTAAATTTGTATCTTTTTGAATTTCCGCAATAATTTCATTTTCGTAGACATACTGGTCTGTATTAACAAGAAGTAAACTTTCGGTTGGAATTTCAAAAGAAATAGTTGTCCCAAATGAATTTTTTATTATTAAATTAACCTCTTCTTTTAACCGGAAACCCATTTTCCCGTGCATTGTTCGAAATAAACTTGCTTTATGCCCTTCCCAATATTCAATTTTACCCTCCATGGGTGATCTCACTTGGCGCGTTAAATCACCAGAAAATACACCCCCGGTATGAAATGTTCGCATTGTTAGTTGCGTACCTGGTTCACCGATTGATTGAGCCGCTACAATTCCGACAGCTTCACCTAAATCGACTAATTTTGAATGTGAAAGGTGCCATCCATAACAATTTTGGCATACAGACCGCGTTGAAGTACAAGTTAACGAAGAGCGAACCTTAATCGGGCTATGGTCTTTTAAAGTTTTTAAAGTTTGTAAAAATGTTTCTGTTATTTCAGTATTAGCAGGCGCAAATAAATTCCCTTCTTGAGTAAATATTGGCTCAGCAAGTAACCGGCCGCGTAAATTTAAGAAATTATTAGACGCTAATTCCGTGGCCCATAGTCCTTCTGTAGTTCCACAATCACTTTCACGAACAATAATATCTTGGGCTACGTCGACTAAACGTCTCGTTAAATATCCCGAATCTGCTGTCCGCAGGGCTGTATCTACCAATCCTTTTCTTGCACCGTACGAAGAAATAATATACTCGGTTACGGTTAGACCTTCTCGAAAGTTACTTTTAATTGGTAAATCAATAATTTGACCTTGAGGGTTAGACATTAAACCCCTCATCCCCACTAGCTGACGTACTTGCGAGATATTTCCTCGTGCTCCCGAAAAGGCCATAATATAGAGCGGGTTTAACGGGTCACTTTCGCGAAAATAAGTTAAAACATCATCTTTTAAAAAGTTATTTGCATTATTCCAAATATCAATTGTTTTTTGGAATTTTTCAACACTTGTTATACTACCGATTTCATAACGTTTTTGTGTAGTTTCAACTTCATTACGGGTTAAACCAATTAACTCTCGTTTTTTTGCAGGAACACGTAGATCTTCAACACTTAAAGAAACGCCTGATTGTGTGGCAAAATGAAATGTCAGATTTTTTACACGATCTGCAATAATTGAAGATTTTACAATACCGTAGTTTAAAAATGCTTGGTACATTAAGTCTTTTAAACTACGTTTATTAATTAAGTTGTTCTCAAAAGAATGGATCTTTTTAAAGTCTGGTTGCATGGGAATGTGTTATTGGAAAATCTCATTTAAAAGAATTCGACCGGGTGTTGTTCTAATATATTTTGTTTTGATGTCTTGTGAACTAGACTGCTTAGATTTAATATCAGCTCCATGCGTCAAAATTAGATTTCCACTTTGCGTTTGCGAACAAGTTTCATCTTCAGTTAAATCTACATTATTACAACGTACCCAAATAAAAGTATGTAAATGAATTTGTGAATTTTGGTAAGCCAAAATTGCATCTTCAAAATCGGAAAAATAATGATTTTTGTTTAATTGTTGTGAGGGATTATTCGCCGTTAAGTAAAAACATCCTAATACCATATCTTGACTTGGTGTTAAAATGGCATCACCTGTTGCAGGGGAAAGAAAATTATTAGGTGCTAACATTAATAATCTAGCCTCACTTTGGGCCTCTAAAGAGAGTGGTATATGTACGGCCATTTGGTCTCCATCAAAATCTGCATTGAATGCTGGACAAACTAAAGGATGCAAACGAATTGCGCGACCACTTACTAAGATGGGTTCAAAAGATTGTATTCCTAAACGGTGTAAAGTCGGGGCTCTATTTAGAAGAATGGGGTGTCCTTCCATTACATTTGCTAATATTTCCCAAGCAAGTGGACCGTTTTTTTGAATAATACTTTTTGCAGCTTTAATATTATTTACAAGGCCTTCATAAATTAACCGGTGAATAACAAATGGTTGAAATAATTCAATGGCCATTTCGCTCGGTAAACCACATTGATTTAACTTTAATTCAGGCCCAACTATAATAACTGATCGGCCGGAATAATCAACTCTTTTCCCTAAAAGATTTTGTCTAAATCGACCCTGCTTTCCTTCAATAATATCTGATAAAGATTTAAGGGGACGATTATTTAAACCTACAACTGCACGACCTCGCTTACCATTATCTATTAAAGCATCAACTGCTTCTTGAAGCATTCGTTTTTCATTACGGATAATTAATTCCGGAGCTACAATTTCCTGTAGTCGTGCTAAACGATTATTTCGATTAATTACACGTCTATATAAATCATTTAAATCAGAAGTGGCAAATCGACCCCCATCAAGTTGCACCATCGGCCTTAAATCTGGAGGTAAAACAGGTAAAATGTCCAAAATCATCCATGTAGGATCGAATTTTGAAGCAATAAATTGATTTATAACACGAAGTCTGCGGATTAGTTTTTCGCTGAAAAAACGCTTTGCAAATGGCAGTAATTCGCGAATTTCGCTTGCACTTTGTTGTAAATCGACATTCTTTAAAAGAGTTTTTATGGCTTCAGCTCCAATTGATATGGTATTTTCTTTTAACGAAAAATCATCATTATAGTCAATCGCGAGCCAATCAGCTTCGCTAAGAAGTTGTTGATATGATAAATTTAAGTCCTTATTTGCTTTCGTCACTACGTAAGAATTAAAGTAGACAATTTGCTCTAACTCCTTTACAGTCATACCTAAAATCAAAGCAATTTTACTAGGGCGACCTTTTACATACCATACATGTGTGACTGACGAAGCCAACTCAATAAAACCCATTCTATGGCGTCGAACCTTTGAGTCGATTATTTCGACCCCGCAGCGTTCACAAACGATTCCTTTATGGCGGATTCTTTTATATTTTCCGCAGTGACATTCCCAATCATTAACAGGACCAAAAACCCTCTCACAAAATAACCCATTCATTTCTGGTTTTAATGTTCGGTAATTTATCGTTTCAGGTTTTGTAATTTCTCCAACTACTTGGCCATTTGGAAGTTTACGTTCTCCCCATTCTCGTATTCGAGAAGGGGAAGCTAAATTGATTTTTACATAGTCAAAAGATCTATCCATTTTTACGATTTGTCGTCCCCATGGGGCATATTAAATTACTTTTAAAATATGTATAACAACTTATATAGCAAAATTAAGGTGTTGTTCCACGGGTTAATAAATAATTATTTGCAACTGACTGATCGTCCCGTGAGCTATTTAGCTCTGACATTAAATTAATTTCTTTATCTTCTGTTAATAGAGTTGTATCTTCTATTTTGTAAGCAGCAATATCCAAACATAATGCCTGTAGCTCGCGAAGTAAAACTTTAAAAGATTCAGGTGTTCCCGGTCGAGGAATCGGATAGCCTTTAACAATCGCATTTAATGTTTCATTCCTTCCTTGCATATCGTCAGATTTAATCGTCAGCAATTCTTGTAAAGTATAGGCTGCCCCAAAAGCTTCCAGAGCCCATACTTCCATTTCACCCAATCTTTGCCCACCTTGTTGGGCACGCCCACCTAACGGTTGTTGTGTAACAAGTGAGTACGGTCCCGTTGAACGTGCATGGATTTTATCATCTACAAGATGGACTAACTTTAATACATAAGCACGCCCCACTGTAATTGGATTATCGAACATTTCTCCAGTTTGCCCATCTGTTAGCATCATTTTACCTGGATGCTGGGTTGAAAAAACCCATGGTTGTTTCTCTGCAGCTTCCATTAAAGTATTATTTACGAAACCTCGCGATGCTTCCACACCATTCATTTCATCAAAAGGTATTACTTTAAATCTTGCATTTAGGTGTTCTGCCGCTAAGCCTAATAAACATTCAAATATCTGCCCTACATTCATTCGTGATGGAACTCCCAACGGATTTAACAGGATATCGACAGGCGTTCCATCAGGAAGATAAGGCATATCTTGCCGTGGCAAGATTTTTGAAATAATGCCCTTATTTCCATGGCGACCGGCAACTTTATCCCCAATCTGTATTTTACGGATTTGGGCAATATAAACTTTTATAACCTCATTTGTGCCTGGTGACAGATCATCTTGGTTCGCCCGAGAAAAAATCTTAACATCTAAAACTCGTCCATTGACACCATGGTGTAATTTTAAGGACGTATTTCTAACATCCCGAGATTTTTCACCAAAAATCGCTCGAAGTAACTTACCTTCAGGTAAATAATCCGACTCACCTTTGGGAGTTAATTTACCAACTAATATATCGCCAGGTTCAACCCACGAGCCAATATGAATAATTCCATTTTCATCAAGTTTCGATAAACTTTTTTCATTGACATTTGGTAAATCACGGGTTATTTCCTCCGCTCCAAGTTTTGTCTGGCGAGATTCAATTTCAAATTTTTCAATATGAATTGAAGTATGCAGATCGTCATATAATAAACGCTCATTAACAACAAAAGCATCTTCATAATTATATCCTTCCCACGGCATGTAGGCGATTAAAATGTTTTGCCCAACTGCTAATTCACCAGTTTCCGTTGAAGTACCATCAGCTAAAAGTTGTCCTACGCGAACTTTTTCATATAATGAAACGCATGGTTTTTGATTAATACAAGTATCCTGATTAGAACGCTTGTATTTTGTTAAATTGTAAATTAACTGATTACCATTTTTATCTTGGACCACAATTTGCTCATCCGATAAAGTAACAACTTTACCGCAATTAGAACTTAAAATTGCCATGCCAGAATCACGTGCCGTTTGACTTTCCAAACCTGTTCCTACAAGTGGCGCATCAGCATATAGTAAAGGAACTGATTGACGTTGCATATTTGATCCCATTAGGGCTCGGTTAGCATCATCATGTTCTAAAAATGGAATTAATGAAGTTGCTAATGAAACAACTTGGATTGGTGAAACGGCAATGTAGTCGACTTCATTTTTTGAAACTGTAACAATATTTTGTTGGTAGCGTACAGGGACATCGGGTTGCTTTAGAACACCATGTTCATCAGTGGCGACATCACCCGCAGCTAACTTATATTGTTCCTCTGCGATCGCATCCAAATAAATTGGAGGTAGATCTTTTAAAACTTTTCCTTGTTTAACTTTATAAAACGGAGTTTCAATAAAGCCATAAGCATTAATTTTCCCGTATGTAGATAAAGATCCAATTAGACCAGCATTTGGACCTTCTGGAGTTTCTACAGGACATATTCGACCATACTGACTTGGGTGAATATCACGAACAACAAATCCGGCGCGATCACGTGCTATACCCCCTGGCCCCAAAACCGATATCCGCCTTTTATGTGTTAATTCCGCCAATGGGTTAGTTTGGTCCATAAATTGGGATAATGGGTTTGAACCAAAGAATTCGCGAATAGATGCGGCAAGAGGCTTAGGGTTAACAAGTGTATTAACACGGAGATAAGAGTGTTCGCAAATGGCCATACGTTCTCTAACAACACGTTCGAGGCGATTTAAGCCAATACGAATTTGATTCGCCATCAATTCTCCAACTGATCTTATACGTCTATTTCCTAAATGATCAATGTCATCACTTACAATCGGCATGAAGCGGAACCTTATTAACTGATTAATGATACCGATTAGGTCTAAAGAAGTTAAAATTCGAACATCTGAATCAATGTCGAGCATTAGGGCCTGATTTAATTTATGGCGACCAACATAGCCTAAATCATACTTTTTAGAATCGAAAAATTTTGCATATAATAATTTCTGACACCCTTTTGCAGTAGCCGGTTCTTCTGGTTTTAGGTGGCTATGGACTTCTAACAAACATTGTTCCGTTGTTAGTTGCTCGTCAGTATTGCTCGTTTTTCGGAAATAATTAATATTTTCAATTGAGTTAAAAATTTCTTGATTATCTAGTCCGAGGGCCTTAAGAAAAACAAAAATTGAGAATTTTTTTGCTTTATCAATTTTTATGTATACTAAGTCATCCTTATCAATTTCAAATTTAACCCATGTGCCTCGATTAGAGATCAAACTTGCTGTATAAATTCTAACCCCTTGTTTATCTGCTTCACTTTTATAGTAAATACCAGGGCTACGAACAATCTGATTAATTATAATACGTTCAATTCCATTTACTAAAAATGTTCCGCTATCCGTCATAAGTGGTATATCACCTAAAAAGACTTGCTTTTCTTGTGGGTCGGCTCCTTCTAGGTAATTAAGTTGGGCACGGATAAAAATACGAACACTATAAGTTGCATCTTTACGCTTTGCTTCTTCTAAAGTATAGCGGGGAGGATTTATAGTATAAAATTTTGTTGCAAAATTTAATTCCAAATCGCCTAAATAATCTCGTATAACTGAGAAAGTACGAAGCTCTTGAACAAAACCCTTTTCAAGAAACCAACAATAACTTGCTCGTTGAACGTCAAGTAGATTAGGCAAAAGATACTTATAAATATTTTTGTTTCGATCAAGCATTATGTAATCCGCATCTTATATGCAATAAATTTTAGGTAAATTTTCGAAGGCAATAAAATAGTTTACGATACTTTTGGGGGAAAGAGAATGGAAATTTTGAGAAAATTATATTATTGAACAATCTTTTGAAACATATAGCCTGTACCACGAGCTGTAAGAATTAAGTCGGGCTTACCTGGGTCAATTTCAAGTTTTGATCGCAAGCGTGAAATATGAACGTCAACAACTCGCGTATCCAAATAACGCTCAGGAGTATAGCCCCAAACCGTATCTAAAATATACGCGCGTGATAAACGTTCACCTGCATTTGTAATCAATAATTCGAGTAAACTAAATTCAATTCCCGTTAGACGCACACGTGCATTATCACGAAAAACTTGTTGCTTTTGCGTATTAATAGTTAGGTTTCCAATTTGAAAAAGATACTTATTCGAACTATAGTTACTTGTTTTTTCGCTTCTCCGTAAAAGAGATCTAACACGTGCTTCTAATTCTTTAGGGTAAAAAGGCTTAATAACATAATCGTCGGCACCGAATTCGAGCCCCATAACACGATCAGATATGTCACCACGTGCAGTTAGCATAATAATCGGCACGTTTGACTTTTTTCGCAGTTCACTACAAACCGTATAACCATCGAGTTTAGGCAACATAATATCTAAAATTACTAAATTAGGTTGTTCTTGATGAAATAACCGAATTGCTTCCTCACCATCAGAAGCCGAAATTACATTATACCCTCTAATTGTGAGACGTGTTTCTAAAATCTTACGAATATTTGATTCATCATCCACAACTAATATTTTCTCTTTCGGTGATATCCCGGTCACAGGTTTGGTTCGTTAAAAATTTTATGCTCGGACTTTATAAAACTGAAAATGAATGCCTGCAGGAAAAAAGGTACATATTCTAGTATTTAAAGAAAAAATTGCCCGAGTAATTTTTTCCACTCTGGATTTTCTAAGTGGTGGTAAGTATAATTAATAATATAGGCGAGCGTAGCCAAGTGGTTAAGGCACTGGGTTGTGGTTCCAGCATTCGCGGGTTCGATTCCCGTCGTTCGCCCGACTAGAAATAAAAGGTTTTGGGTTATGCTTCGAGTTACTCTGTTTCTAAAAATACATTTAAGTATTTTGCTAAGGTTACTGCCTCATTTTCAATCTTGTTAAGAGCCGCTGGTTGATCAACTCCTGTTAATGGTATTTCACGGCTATCTTTTAAACATAAAAATAACTGACGTCTTGGGTTTAAGCCTTCCGTTACCCGAACTTTTATTGACTTAACTACTTCACTTGGAAATGTTAAATTTAATTCTCTATTTTTACCAGGAAAACCTTTACGATACACTGTAATCTGATCAGCATTGTAATCATTATAACCAAATCCTACGTCCCAAATAATAGTTAAACAAAGAAAAAGGCCTAAAATAAGTGCAACAGTGCCGTAAAACATTAAAATAATTCCTTGGGGAATAAAGGCAATACTGCTGGCGTCTGAGAAAATCAATAAATTGGTATTAAAATAGCTTGAGCAGCCATTTAAAAAAAAAGCCTAAACCACCTAATGTAATAGTTAATGCCCAAAAAATATTACTTAAGCGACGAGACCCACTGATATATGTCCGCATTCTGAATAAACTTTAAAACTATTTTTAATATAAACCTTACGTACAAGCCAGCCCCACAAACAGATGCTTTGTTCAGCAAACTTTTGCTTAGCAAGTATAATTCATCCATTATACAAATTACAGACTGACAAGTACTTTAGTTTTGGAAAGAACTAAATTAATCGGATGCTTCTTAACCCGAAGTATAATCCTGCGGCTAAGCTAAACATTAAAGTCATTAGTAAAATATAACCAATAAGAGCGCTCATAGTATTTTACATTTAAAATATTTAATTATATAAACTTAATATTATCACAAAAACCCACCGTTTTAAAAAGAAAAACCACCACACAATCATAACAGGTTTTAAAAACCTGAAAACTTGACACCAATTTGAATTAATTGCTACCCTGTAAGTGTTATTTATTTACGAAATTAATAAATTTATGGCTCACAAAAAAGGAGCAGGTAGTACAAAAAACGGACGTGATTCAAATTCTAAACGTCTAGGCGTTAAGGTTTATGGAAATCAAGCAGTAAAAGCTGGCGGAATAATCATCAGACAACGTGGATTAACATTTAAACCAGGCTCTAATGTTGGGGTTGGAAAAGACTATACCTTATTTGCTTTAAAAGAAGGACTTGTAAAATTTGAAAAAATGAAAGGGGTATCAACTGTATCTCTTGATACAACTTCAGTAGATATCTAAGAAACTAATTTTCTAACCCTCCCTAAGGAAGCGGTTGACCTGCATCTAATTTTTTGATACTATCTGTATAAGAAAGCAAAATATTTTCGCGCTCTTAGTTCAGTTGGTAGAACGTAGGTTTCCAAAACCTGATGTCGAGGGTTCAAGTCCTTCAGGGCGTGATTTTTAAGATGTTTAAACATTTTCAAATGTGGAGAGGTGGCTGAGTGGTTGAAAGCTTCAGATTGCTAATCTGATGTACGCTTCATCGTGTACCGTGGGTTCGAATCCCATCCTCTCCTTTTTGCAAGCATAAGAAGTTTTTCTTTTACCTTATAAAGGTGATATAATACAAATTATATCGTGGTATAATTTCTTTTAATAAAAGATACGAATAAAAAATGGATTTACTAAGTTTAGGTTGGTCATCGTTGATGGTTATGTTTAGCTTCTCCTTAGCCTTAGTTGTATGGGGCCGTAATGGGTT
>Ga0115099_10125867_pt1:0-12500 | contig 13779 bp, 7 predicted proteins | sample MBTome_FD_89017 | JGI IMG/M metagenome (GOLD analysis project Ga0115099, IMG submission 89017) | Marine eukaryotic communities from Pacific Ocean to study complex ecological interactions - MBTS_20Mar14_M2_3um Metatranscriptome... | ecosystem: Environmental > Aquatic > Marine > Oceanic... | reverse complement strand
AATACGATATATAAATATTTACTTAAATTAAATTTATGGCAAATAACAAATCAGCAAAAAAACGCATATTAATAGCTAAACGAAATAATCTTCAAAATCGTTTTTATAAAAGTTCAGTAAGAACATTAACTAAAAAATTTTTAAAAGATTTGGAGAGCTATAAAGGTTCACAAAATGCAGCGGATAAAGAAAAATTACAAATTGTATTAAATTCAATTTATAGTTTAATTGATAAAGGTTATAAAAAAAATGTTTACCATAAAAATACCGCAGCACGAAAAAAATCAAAATTATCAGCTTTATTAAAGAGTGCATAATTTTAAAAAATTAAAAAATATAATTTAACACACCCTCGTATAAATAAAAAATTTTTTATAAATTGTGTTAAATTATATTTTTTATAAATTGATTAAGTTAATAAAATTAACCTTTCCCCATTAAATTAACTCTTTACGAAACTTAGTTAAAAAATATTAACTATAACTAGTAAGACAAACTAAGTACCACCATTACAAAGACTAGACTTAAATTTTATTTATTTCCGAACATAAATTTTTGTTTTCTTCATGAAAATAAAATTTATTATAAGAAGTTAAAACATTAATACTATAAACAATGATCCTAACTTTAATTTGAAAAAAATAACGCTACACTACAAATTTATTTTTCACAATTATTACTAATAACGGACCGTATTGGTTATTGTGTTTAAACTACATTACTAATAAAACAATCAAACTAATATATGATGAATTATACGACTGCTCTACCTGATTTTATAGAAATGCAACGAGTAAGTTTTTGTTGGTTTATTGCTCAAGGCTTAAATGAGGAACTAACGAGTTTTTCAAGAATTTATGATTTTAGCCAAAATACTGAATATATATTATTTGGACAAGAATATAGTTTAGTAAAACCGGTTTACAATATAGTGCGAGCTAAAAAATATACAGCCAACTATTCAGCGCAACTTGTCATTCCTTTAGAAGTTAGAAATAAAAAGACAAACATTATAAAATATCACAGCAAATTTCCCATAATTAATTTACCTTTAATGACAAGTTCTGCTACTTTTGTTATCAATGGATGTGAACGTGTTATTGTTAGTCAAATTATTCGAAGTCCAGGTGTATATTTTGAAAAAAATAAACATCAGAAAAAAAATAAGAAAATTAAAAGAGTAATTTCTAGTGAAATAGGCAAATTAAAAAATTTTACACCACCAAGTGAAATTTTACCTACTGAGAGTAGGTTATATTTCTTAAAATCAAGAGTAAAAAAGAAATTAATTAGCGATAAAAAAAAGAAAATAAGATTTATTAAAAAGGAAGAAGATTGGAACTGGGAAGGAGAAGCAATTAATCTTTATTCATTTAAGCAGATAAAAGATTATGAAATGAATTTTAGTTTATCCTTTATCGAATGTTTTAAAGTATATAAAAGTTTACTTCAAACAGATAACTTAGAGAGAAAATTAAAACGAATTAATATTTATTTAAAATGGTTAAAGTTTTTATTACATACTAACCATCCGAAAAATAAAGATAGAACTACATTAATTGTTAAATGTTTCAATTTATTAACTCAAATAATTGTTACACATAAAATTTTAAAAAGAAAAAAGACTAAAACATCACTAAAAGAATTTAATCAAATTAAACTTTTATATAATGAATTATTTCAGAAATCAGAGTATTTACTTAGTTTGAATAGACCTACTGAAATACTTAGTTTTTTACTTAGAGATTTAGATAATTTTGCTTATCTTAACAATTTTAATTTCTTAAAATTAAATATTACGCCAAAGGTTAATTCAGTTATTCAAAATAATAACATCCAATCAAATCTCTATTTCACGAATAGTTTTAAAGAACTTATTAAGTTTAAATATAATTTTACGAAAAACGAAAAAGATAAAAAAAGAAAACAGTCCCAAGCAAAAATATTCAAAAATAAAACAAAATATTTAAAGACAAAATCTAAAATTATTCAATATAAAAATGATCATTTAATAAAAGATATTTATAAAAGAAAATATGGAGAAAAGGAGCTATATACAGCAACATTAATTCCTGAATATGGATCGTGGGTAAGATTTGGTTTTCAAAAAAATACCAAAATTAATATAGCAAAATATCCTATAAAAAATCAAGAAGATGAAATTATTATTCAACTTGATAAGGTTACACAAAAACCAATTATACATTTATTGAAAGAAATGGGTGTAACAGACTTAGAAATTTGTCAAAACTTACAAAATTCTGAATTTTTCTATTTTAATAAACCCATTTTAACATCTTCACTCTCTCAAGAAAATAAATTATTACGTTTTAATTTAGATAAAAATTATTATAAAAATATTTCTGAATTTTCTCGTATTTTTGACCCTTCTTATTACCGTTTAGGAAAAATTGGCCGTTCAAAACTAAATAACCGGTTAGATATCAAACTTTCTAAACGTATAACGACAATTACTTATGAAGATATATTTGCAATAATTGATAAATTAATAACATTATCTACTTCTAAACAAGTCAGTGATGATATTGATCATTTAAAAAACCGTCGAGTTCGGTCAGTTGGGGAATTATTACAAAATCTATTCCGTATTGGTTTTCAAAGATTATTACGTAAATTACGTAGTCAGACTAATAAAACATATTCCAGCCAATTATCAAGCTTTAATATAGTTGGGGCAACTATTCGAGAGTTTTTTGGGGCAAGCCAATTATCTCAATATATGGATCAGACAAACCCACTATCTTCATTAACACATAGACGAAGAATTAGTGGGCTAGGACCTGGTGGCTTTGATCGAGACCGTATTAGTTTCGCGGTACGTGATATCCATCCAAGTCATTACGGAAGAATTTGCCCAATTGAAACACCCGAAGGCCAGAATGTTGGTTTAATTGCATCGTTAACAACATGTGCAAGAGTTAACGAGTCGGGATTTTTAGAAACTCCTTTTTGGAGAGTTATTAATGGAAAAGTAATTAAAACTGGAAATCCTATTTATTTAACAGCGGATATCGAAGATTTTTATAAAATTGCCCCAGCGGATATTTCAACAAATGAAGAAAATTATTTAACAAAAAATTTGATTCCTATACGATACAAACAAGATTTTTTAACGGTTACACCATCTGAAGTAGACTTTATTGCTGTTTCCCCAATCCAAGTCGTTTCAGTAGCTGCTTCATTAATTCCATTCTTTGAACATGATGATGCCAATCGAGCATTAATGGGATCAAATATGCAGCGACAATCAGTTCCATTACTACTCCCACAAAAACCTATTGTTGGTACAGGTTTAGAAAATCAAATTGCTTTAGATTCAGGTATGGTAATAAATGCTCAACGACCAGGAATTGTAGAATCTGTGACGGCAAATAAAATTGTTATCCTTGAAGATTCAGGGCGATACTACAAATATGATTTACAAAAATATCAACGCTCAAATCAAGAAACTTGTATTAATCATAGACCAATTGTTTGGGAAGGTGAAAAAATTAAATCTGGTCAAATGTTAACTGATGGTCCAGGGATTATAAATAGTGAACTTTCTTTAGGGCAGAATGTTTTAGTAGCATACATGCCATGGCAAGGGTATAATTTTGAAGATGCAATTTTAATAAATGAACGTTTAGTTTATGAAGATATATTTACGTCTATTCATATTGAAAGGTATGAAATTGAAATTGACCGAACAGCAGAAATGTCGGAACAAACAACAAATAATATTCCCAATTTAAGTATCTCTGATGTCCAAAATTTAAATGAGGATGGAATAGTTACAGTTGGGACATTTGTAAAACCAGGTGATATATTGGTAGGGAAAATTATTCCTAAAGATGATTCTGAACAATTACCAGAGTCGAAATTACTTCGAGCAATTTTTGGGGCAAAGGCTAAAGGAGTCCGTGATACATCTTTTAGAATGCCTGAAGGTGAGTATGGTCGAGTAATTGAAACTTTAACTTTTAACCGTCGAACAAAGTTAGCTTACAAATTTGAGAAAATTCAAATTTTTATTGCACAAATAAGAAAAATTCAAGTAGGTGATAAAATTGCAGGACGTCATGGTAATAAAGGAATAATTTCTCGGATTTTGCCTAGACAAGATATGCCATTTCTTCCAGATGGAACTCCAATTGATATTATTCTAAACCCTTTAGGTGTTCCATCAAGAATGAATGTTGGTCAATTATATGAATGTTTATTAGGTTTAGCTGGGCATAAATTAAATCGTCGCTTTAAAATTTTACCATTTGATGAAATGTATGGATCAGAAGTTTCTCGTATTCTAATTAATAAGAAATTACGACAAGCTTCGGTCGAGAATAATGAAGCGTGGTTATTTAATCCCTATTCTCCAGGGAAAATGGTATTGCTTGATGGAAGAACCGGTAAAGAGTTTGATAACCCAATTACAGTGGGTAATGCCTATATGTTAAAATTAATTCATTTAGTTGATGATAAAATGCATTCAAGAGCAACAGGTCCTTATTCATTAGTAACTCAACAGCCTTTAGGAGGAAAAGCTCAACATGGAGGTCAAAGATTTGGTGAGATGGAAGTGTGGGCACTTGAAGGTTTTGGAGCATCTTTTACACTAAAAGAATTATTAACAATTAAATCCGATGATATGCAAGGGCGAAATGAAACTTTAAATTCTATAATTAAAGGACAACCAATACCAACTTCTGGGGTGCCTGAATCATTTAAAGTCTTAGTACAAGAATTAAGATCAATTGGATTAGATCTAAGCACATACAGAATTGATGAATTTAGTTCAGATCAATCTTATGAAATTGAATTAAATTTAATTGAAAAATATAATCCTTTATTAAAAACATTTTCTCATACATCAAATATAAATAATATTTCATTTTAAAAACTCATTATGATAAGGTCTGAAAAAGAATTTGATTATATAAAAATAAAATTAGCTTCTCCTATGAGAATATTACAATGGTCTCATAGGAAATTACCAAATGGTCAATTTGTTGGGGAAGTTCAAAAATCTGAAACAATTAATTATCGAACATTTAAACCTGAAATGGATGGGTTATTTTGTGAGAGGATTTTTGGACCTAGCAAAAGTCTAGAATGTGCCTGTGGGAAATATAAAAGAGTTAGGTATGAAGGGTTAATCTGTGAACGTTGTGGTGTAGAGTTAACAGAATCTCGAGTTCGGCGTCATAGAATGGGACATATAAACTTAATTTATCCTGTAACTCATGTGTGGTATACAAATAGCCGCCCTAATTATATTGCTTTATTACTTGAGGTCGAACAATGTGAGAAACGGTTAGATACTGGATGGACAGAATTTGCCGATTCAAAAGATGCTAAAGAAAAAGATAATAAGGATATACCGGAATATCCATCATCAAGTCTTGAGTGTCGAAATTATTTAACAAGCCCAAAAGCACTTTTAAATTGTAAAGAATTCCTTAAAGATAAGTCGAAAGCAAAAAAATCTAATATTGTAAATTTTTATGATGAACGGATAAAACGGATAAAATTAGCATCTCTTGCTTATTTTATTGCCGAAGATGAAATTGCATTTTATGGGTTACATTGGGATTTACAACAATATCGACGTTGTAGAGAGTTAGGATTTACAGGTTACCCTTTAAAACCATATTCAAAATCACGAAATAGACGTCGAAATACACCAAAATATTTATTAAGATCAACACCAAATTATTTAATCGGTGCAGTTTTAATTAAACGTGAATTAGAAAAATTAAATCTTGATCAAGAAATAATTAAAACACGAAATTTTATTATGCTTTGTAGTAAAGTACTTCATCAAGAACAACCATTTTATAATTTTTCGCATTGGTCGAAAAAATGGGAATATCAACGAATTTATAAATTACGTGATCAGTCAATTAAACGCATTCGTATTTTAGAAAATTTATTAACTACAGGTGCAAACCCGGCATGGATGATTATAACAATATTACCAGTTATTCCACCTGCCTTAAGACCTATGATCCAATTAGAAGGTGGACGTTTTGCAACATCAGATTTAAATGAATTATATAGAAGAATTATTACACGTAATAACCGTCTTTTACGATTGCTAGAAATTGATGCCCCTCAATTAATTATTAGAAATGAAAAACGGATGTTACAAGAAGCTGTTGATACTTTAATTGATAATGGTAAAAGGGGGAAAATTGCATTAAGTGCCAGTAACCGACCATTAAAATCGTTATCAGATATTATAAAAGGAAAACATGGGCGTTTTCGTCAAAATTTACTTGGTAAACGAGTAGATTATTCTGGAAGATCCGTAATTGTAGTAGGACCAAGTTTAAAATTAAATCAATGTGGTTTACCTTATGAAATGGCTATTGAATTATTTCAACCTTTTATAATTCGTGAATTAATTAATCAAGGGTTGGCAAGTAATATGAAGGTTGCTAAAAATTTACTTCAACAAAATGAACCAATTATTGACCCCGTTCTTGAAAAGGTGTTAGCAAACCACCCTATTTTTTTAAATCGAGCACCTACATTACATAGATTGGGGATACAAGCTTTTGAACCGATTATTGTTCAAGGTAGGGCAATTAAACTACACCCATTAGTCTGCTCAGCTTTTAATGCAGATTTTGATGGTGATCAAATGGCGGTACATGTTCCCCTATCAGTAGAAGCTCAAGCAGAATGTTATATGTTAATGCTGGCCCCATATAATTTTTTATCACCTGCAAATGGTGAACCAATTATTATGCCAAGTCAGGATATGGTGTTAGGGTGTTATTATTTGACTGTAAATAATATTAAGGGATTATTAGGTTCCAATCATTATTTTGCTGATTTAAATGACGTTATTTTAGCGTATAACCAAGATCAAATTGAAATTCACACATCAATTTGGGTTCGCTATAAACATAAAATTTCCAAACCTTCAAATTTTATAAAAAAAATTAAATTAAAAGATGAAAGTTATATTGAATATTATGAAAATCTCCAAATTCGTAAAGATAAAAATGATAGAATAATTGTTCAATATTTACAAACGACAACTGGACGTGTTCTTTTAAATTACACAATTCAAACAACTTTAAATATTGAATTATAAAATTTAATTGTTAAAAAAATAATGACTCAAAAGGATTATGAAAGATTATAGTTATCAAAATACACTTATAAATAAAAAACAATTAAAAGAACTATTAGCATGGAGTTTTTCAAAATATGATTCGATGCAAGCTTCTTTATTAGCTGATGAATTAAAGTATCTTGGGTTTAAGTATGCAACACAAGCAGGGATATCTATTAGTATTGAAGACCTGAAAGTTCCTGCGACAAAAAATGATATGTTAGAAAAAGCAAATAAAGATATTTTAAATGCCGAAAAAATTTGTTTAAAAGGAAAAATTACAGATGTCGAACGTTTTCAAAAAATTATTGATACATGGAGTATTGCAAGTGAGTCATTAAAAGATAATGTAGTATCTTATTTTAAAACTTATGACCCACTAAATTCAGTTTATATTATGGCCTTTTCAGGTGCCAGGGGAAATTTATCACAAGTTCGTCAACTTGTAGGTATGAGAGGGCTTATGGCTGATCCTAGTGGTGAAATCATGAGTGTACCTATTAAAAAGAATTTCCGCGAAGGGTTAACCATTACAGATTATTTAATGTCTGGGTATGGCGCTAGGAAAGGTATTGTTGACACAGCTTTAAAAACAGCTAATTCAGGGTATTTAACACGTAGGCTAATTGATATTGCACAAGATATTATTATTCGAGAAAAAGATTGTTCAACATCTTCTTCATTTCTTGTTGATACTAAAAATAAAATAGATCAAGAACAAATTATTGGTAGAGTATTAGCAAAACCAGTTTATGAATTAAAAACTAAAAATTTAATTGCTGATGTAAATACACAAATAACATTAAGACTATTAGAATTATTTAAACAAAAACAAATTTCAAAATTTCATATTCGTTCACCGTTAACATGTAGTTTATATCATTCTATTTGTCAAATGTGTTATGGGTGGGATTTATCTAACCAAAATTTGGTTGATCTTGGTGAGGCTGTAGGTATTCTTGCTGGACAATCTATTGGAGAACCTGGTACTCAATTGACTATGCGTACTTTCCATACAGGAGGGATTTTTACTTCAGAAGCTAGACAACAAATCATTAGCCCAACAAATGGTATTGTTAAATTTTCTAAGCTTTTAAAAACAATTATTTTACGTACAAATCGAGGTGATGATGTATTAGTAACAAAAAATTCCGGATCGTTAATAGTAATTCCAGAACAACCAAATGAAAAAATCACCCAAGTGGAATTATTACGAAATACAATGTTATTTGTAAAAAGTAATCAATATATTAAAAAAGCATCAATAATCGGAGAGCTAATCAGTACAGAAAAACAAACGTTAACAGAACGAAAACCAATACTAAGTGATACATCTGGGGAAATTTTTATTCCTAGGTTGAGGACAAGAACTAACTTAATAACACAAAACCGCTTATTATGGATTTTATCGGGCCAAGTTTACCAAGCCCCAAGTAATTCCTTTTTAAATTTTTATACAGACCATAAAATTAATAAAAATAGTTATATTTTTAGAACAAAATTAATAAACCAATACGCTGGTTATATTAAAACGATTTCGAAAAAGAAAAGTGTCTTAGAACAAAGAATTCAAATTACAAACGACACATATTTTTTAAGAAATGCTTATGCCCAAAAAATTCTTAACCCGAAAAACAATAAAAATTATCTAATCAATTCGTCTAATTCAAAATATTTAATTACATTAGAAGATTCGAATTCTAAAAATTGGAAACGTTGCAAAAAATATAAACCATTTATAAGTTCGTTTAATAATAAATTTAAAACCCTAACAGGTGGGATTATGTATTATGATCAACGAATTAAACAAAAACACGAAACCTTAGATAAGTTTATCTCATATAATATACCATATGAAATAACTAAAGAAGATTATGAAAAGATTAGTAAAAGCCATTATGGTGCTTATTTAAAAACTTTAGAATCTAAGATTGATAAAATTGGTTTTATGTTCTATAAAAATTTTTTGAACTTCCAAGAAATGGAAAGTATCTTTTTACGGTTAAAATTAAAAAAGAAAATCGTTCAGAGCTCTTTAATTTGGTTGCCAGAAGAAACATATAAATTAAATTGTGATAAAAATATTTTATTAGTTGAAAATGGGAATTTCATATCGAAAAATTTTGAGATCATTCCGAATATTAGTTCAAAAACTGCAGGAATTATAAGTGTTTTACAGAAAAATAATATAATTGAAGAAATTGCGATTAAAGCAGGATTTGTTTATCAAGGTAAGCAATTTGAACAAGTAGATAAAAATGTATATTATCCTGGTGAAGTTATTTTTGATAATATCCAAATAACTCAACCTTCATTATGTGAAAATATTCCAAATAAAACAAATAATCAATTATTAATTAGACCTTTTAACATTTATGAAATTCCGAAAGGGAAAAATTTGAAAACAATTTTTACTACTGATGCAAACTCTAAATCAATTTTTCAGGTAGATAATAAAATTAATTATTTATATAAAACAAATCAAAAAATTAAAACTTCAAATAGTATAAATCTAATTTCACAAAGTATAAATATAAACTCACAAAATTCTTCACAAAATACAATCACAATTGAGTTAAGTAATTGTTTCAAAAAAAAACAATTAAACCTTAAAATTTTAGAAAAATTAGTACTAAATCAATATATTCCAGCACATTTAAAATATACAAATTTACAATCTTCTTTAAATATTGGATCAAATCAATTTATTGATTCATACACAACCCTAGGTTATCTTGAGTCAGTAACGGCAAACTCTTTAGAAATCGTAAAATTTAAATCGAAACGTTCTAATAAAAAACAAATTTTTTTAATATCCAATAACGATTGTATAACTGTTCCTAAAGAAAAAGGAAAAAATAGAACAGTTAATGAATTAATTATTGATAATATTAAAGTGAATCAAACAGGAAAAATCTTAATCGATAATGGTGATTTTTTAACAGTACAAAAAGGACGTCCGTATTTCTTTCCAAATTGTAAAACTGAAAATGGTCGGGAAAAAGCCGATTTAGAATATAAATTTTTAACATTAGATCATAATAACGTTCATAACAAAGGAAATATTTTCCTAAACTATTATGATATTACAAAACGCTCATTAGTAGAAAGACTAGACCCCTACAAAAAATCTCATGGTTTTAAAGTCAAATTTTCGAAAATGTTCATGAAGAAAAATGGAAAGTTTTATAGTTCACCAATACCACTATTTTTAAAAAATTTCTCAGTAGAAAAAGAAAATCAATCAGCTATACCCCAAAATAGTATAAATAAATTAAAAATTGATAATACAGAATTAAAAATTAAACAATGTTTGCCATTATTATTAAAAAGTTCTGATTTAATTAATAACAAAATTAAACGAAACACTTCCTTTAATACTAATTTAACGGGTTTAAAATTTTTAAAATACCCTTTTAATAAATCGATTGGAATTCACTCAATAACAGAAGATTATTTTGAAGAAGAAGTAAATAGTGTTTATTGTAAAAATGGTGAATTTATTGAAAAAGGCGAAGTAATTGGTTTATTAAATTTTGAAAAAGAGATTACAGGTGATATTGTCCAAGGTTTACCACGAATAGAAGAATTATTAGAAGCTCGAAAAAAGAAACCAACAAACAAACATTTGGCAACAAATCAAAAAAAGAGTTTATTAATTCAGAAAACTAGTATTGACTCAGGATTTGAATTTCAAAAATTAGGCACAACTATAAAAGAAAATGATAAAATTAATCCACATAATCTATTAAAAATTTATTTTAATTATTATGGAATAAAAAAACAATTTTTCTCTAGTGAAGAAAGCTTTACAACTTCTTACCGTTTAACAAACAATTATGAAGCAAGTTATCGGACATTTAAAAAGATTCAACTATTGATTTTAAATGCTGTTCAATCTGTTTATGAGTCACAAGGCGTTTCAATTGCAAATAAACATTTGGAAGTTATTATTAAACAAATGACTACAAAAGTTTTGATTACACATGAAGGCCATACACCATTATTACCACGTGAAGTTGTTGATTTATACCACATTCAATATATTAATGAGATTATTGAAGCTCACCATAAACGTCCAGCTTATTATGTACCATTGCTATTAGGAATTACAAAAGCGGCGTTAAATAACCCAAGTTTTATTTCAGCAGCAAGTTTCCAAGAAACAACGCGTGTTCTAACAAAAGCCGCTATTGAAGGTCGAGTGGATTGGCTACGTGGATTAAAAGAAAATATTATTATAGGACACTTAATACCCTCTGGCACAGGTTACCAAAGTTATACAAATTGTTTTAATGCAACATTAAAAACTAAACAAAAAATTAATGTGGAAAAAATTAAAATAAAAATCTAGACTTATTTCTTTTCAATCTGTTATTGTTATCCTATACTAAAATATAGTTACTAATTATAATTAAGGAGTTATAAAATTTTATGGCTGATGTTAACTTAGCCCAATTATTAGAAGCTGGTGTTCATTTTGGACATAAAGCTTACCGTTGGAACCCAAAAATGTTTCCTTATATTTATACGGAACGAAATAATATTCACATTTTAGATTTAGTACAAACAGCGCAATTATTAAAACGAGCAAACTCGTATGTAGCAAAAGCCGCATCAGAAGATAAAACATTTTTATTTGTTGGTACAAAGCGACAAGCAAGTGCAGTAATTGCTCAACAAGCAAATCGTTGCAATTCATATTACGTAAACCATAGATGGTTGGGTGGTATGTTAACAAATTGGGTCACTTTGAAAAGTCGAACTGAACGATTAAAAACATTAGAACAACAAGAAGTTGATGGAGTTTTTAATTTATTACCAAAGAAAGAAGCATCTTTACGATTAAAAGAGTTAGAAAAATTACGTAAACATTTAAATGGTATCAAAAATATGAGTAGGTTACCTGATGTTGCGATTATTATCGACCAAAAACGTGAAATGACGGCTATTCAAGAATGTCGGAAATTAGGTATTCCGATTATTTCGATTTTAGATACTAACTGTGATCCTGATCTAGTAGATATTCCAATTCCAGGGAATGATGATGCAGTTCGGTCAATTAAATTAATTTTAAATTCATTAACAGATACAATAAATCAAAATAGACCTGTTTAAAGATAAGATAAAAAATTGTTTGATAAGAATATAATTTTTAAAAAAGATATATTTTAAATATATCTTTTTTAAAAAGAGAAGTTTTATGTTAATGATACTTTTCCACCAGCTTCTTCGATTTGTTTCTTTGCATCCTCTGCTGCATCTTTACCTAATGCTTCTTGAACCATTTTAGGAGCAGATTCTACAAGTTCTTTTGCTTCTTTTAAACCTAAACCAGTTAAAGTTCGAACAACTTTTAATACAGCAATTTTTT